>Ga0256875_1000889_pt1 | contig 9874 bp, 8 predicted proteins | sample MC6MC0418MT_FD_186354 | JGI IMG/M metagenome (GOLD analysis project Ga0256875, IMG submission 186354) | Metatranscriptome of enriched soil aggregate microbial communities from Iowa State University, Ames, United States - MC6-MC0418-MT... | ecosystem: Environmental > Terrestrial > Soil >... | reverse complement strand
GCGGATCACGCCCTGCAGCCACTCACCCGCGATCAGCGCGCCACCATTGGAGGTGCGCAGCACGACTTCGCGGATCGGGCGGCCTTCGGCCTGCGCTTTGGCCAGCAGTGCCGGCAGCGCGACGACGTCGGCGACGGTGACACCGCCACTCAGCACGACGCGATCGCCCTGCACGTGATAATTCATTGCCATGACGTCATCCATCTGGCCCAGGGTCGCGATACCCACCAGGCCTGCCAGGGCGATGCTCAACTTCGAATGCTTCATTGCGTTCTCTCTCTCCGCCCGCACCACGCGGGTCGAAAGCAGAACGCAGCAGCGGGCTCGACGCCCCCAGTCGACGGCGAGGAAAAACATGAATGCATTCACAATGGAAATGCGGCAGAAACGTGGGCTTCCCCATCCGGTCACCGTCGCGTAAAACTCGGTGACGCGTCCGTCATCGTCGTCCGAGGCCCTCCCCTGTCCGCGCCCTCCCCTTTGCTCCGTCCTGCGCCGGATCTGCCCGGGGTTCCGGATGCCTTCATCGCATTCGTGCGCGAGGAACGCGCGCCGCTGTGCGCTTTCCTGCGCGCCCGCGGTGTCGGCCCCGAGGATGCCGAGGACATCGCCCAAGACTGCATGGAGCGCCTGATCCGCTACCGCGCGCACGGCACCGAGGAGCTGCGGCTGCTGCTGTACCGCATCGCCCGCAACCGCCTGGCAGACCGCGGGCGCTCGCCACAATCGCGCAACCACCTGTCGCTGACCGAACGCGACGGCAACGAAGAAGCCGCCAGTGCTTCTCCTGATCCGCTGCGTCAGGCAGAATCCGGGCAGATGCTCGCCCTGCTGCGCCAGGCACTGTTCAAGCTGCCCGAACGTGCCCGCGAGGTGTATCTGCTCAACCGCATCACCGGGATGAGCTATACACAGATCGCCCGGCATTGCGGCATCACCGCCAAGACCGTGGAAAAACACATTGCCCGTGCATTGCAGGGCCTGCGCAAGGAGCTGGGCCCCGATCCTCTCCACAATGATGGAGATGCCGAATGATCCGCAACGACAACAGGGATGACACGTTGCTTTTTGAACACGCAAGCGCCTGGGTAGCCCGGCTGGACGCCCCCGACTGCAGCGCCGAAGAACGGCAGTCCTTCGAGGACTGGTTGGCCGAGGATCCGGCACATGTCAGCGCGTGGGTGCAGGCCGAGAAGCTGCACCAGCGCAGCGCCGGCCTGGCCAGCGACCCGTGGCTGCGCACCGCCGCCGCGCGTGCGGCACGCCGGCCGCAGCGGCGTTGGCTACCCGGTGTCGCCGCCGCTGCAGGCGTGTGCCTGGCCGTTGGCCTGGGCTGGATGCTGTACACCGATGGCAACCCCACACCGCTGACCTACGCCAACGCCAGCCTGCTGCCGCAGCAGCGCACCCTGGCCGATGGCAGCATCGCCACCCTCGACGCCGGCACCACGCTGACCGCACGCTTCGGCTGGCGCAAGCGCGAACTGGCGCTGGAACAGGGTCGCATCCAGCTGCAGGTCGAACCGTCATCGCGCTCGCTGCGGGTGCAGGCCGGCGGCAGTTCGATCCGCGATATCGGCACCACCTTCCAGGTTGAACGCCTGGCTGACGGCCGGGTCGAAGTCGCGCTGCTGGAAGGCGTAGTGGAAGTCACCAGTGGCAGCGCGCAGCACACGCTCTCGCCGGGCCAGCAGCTGCAGGTCCTGGCCTCCGGCAAGATCCAACCGGGCCCGCAGCTGTCCTCGACTGCCGCCGCCGAGGCTTGGCCGCAGGGCAAGCTGGTGTTCGACGGCACGCCCCTGGCCACTGTGGTCGAGCGCATGAACCGCTATGGCAGCACGCCACTGGTGGTCGCCGACCCGGATATCGCCGACCTCGCGGTCAGCGGCACCTTCCGTGCAGGCGACGCGCATGAACTGCTTTCCGCCCTGGAACTGGGGTGGTCCATTGCTGGCCAGCCGCGCTCGGATGGCGCGCTGGAACTGCGCCGCACCTACTGAGGCGGCGGCCGATGCCGGCGCCTGGTGTGCTTCGTTGGGACGTGCTTCGGTGGGACGTGCTGCGCTGGGGTCTGCTGCAGGCCCTGTTGTGCGTTGTGCTGGTGCCCGGTGCGGCGGCAACGGCGGCGTCAGCAGAAGCCGTCAGACAGGTCGACTACCGTATCGCTCCCGGCGCCCTGCCGCCGGCCTTGCAGCAATGGGCACGCCAGAGTGGCATTGCCCTGGTGTTCGACGCACGTGAACTGACCGGCCTGCGTACCGGCGGCGTCGCCGGCTCGCTGGCGCCGGCCGCCGCACTGAAGCAGCTGGTCGCCGGCATGCCGGTGAACATCCTGCAGACCCCCAGCGGCGGATTCGTGGTCCGCCGGCACGCTGCCCCACCCGCAGTGGTCGCGCAGCCGGTACGGCGGCCACCGCCGCCCGCGCCAGCCAAGCCGGTGCAGGTGGAACTGGCGCCGATCCATGTCACCGGCAGCCGCTTGCCGCGCACCTCCGTGCAGACCACGCTGCCGGTAACGGTGATCGATCGCGAGGACATCCTGCGCAGCGGCTACGGCACGTTGTTCGACCTGTTGCGCCACCTGCCCGGCATGAACGGCCATCCGCCATTGAGCACCTCGCGCAGCGGCGACTCGCTGTACCTGCCGGTCGGCGCGGCCGCCACCACCAGCCTGGACGGCATGGGCCCGCGCGCCACCCTGTTCCTGGTCAACGGCCGGCGCCTGCCGCGTTATCCGATGGTGTCGCTGGAAGAAGGCGGGCTGACCGATCTGGGAGGCATTCCGCTCAGTTTCGTCGAGCGCATCGAGCTGGTGCGTGGCGGTGCTTCGGCCATCTACGGCGCCGATGCGATGTCCGGCGTGGTCAACATCATCCTGCGCGACCAGGCCGAGGGACCGGAAGCCACGCTGCAATCGGGTGCCAGCGACCGTGGTGATGGCGATCAGTACCGGCTGCAGGCGGCCACGGGCGGCGTGCGCGTAGGCGGCGACCGCTGGTTCGCCGGCATCGATCTGCATCGCCTGCAGCATGTGGCCGGTGACCAACGCGACTGGCATGCGGAAACCTCGCTGTACCCGATCGGGCTGATCATGCCCAACGGCGATTACTACCCGGCCACGCAGTGCCATCCGCCATTGCAGAGCGAAGACGACGGTTGCTGGTTCGACAACGCGCGCCCGCGCTCGCTGCAACCGGCGTCGGAAACGCTGTCCGGCTACCTGCGCTATCGCCACGAGCGCGGTGACGGACGCTACGCCTACGTGGAAGCACGCGCCAGCCACAACCGCCAGCGTTTCGAGCTGGGCCCGACCGCCGTCGCCCTCAATTTCAGCCGTGGCGCGATCCTCAACGTGGTCCTGCAGGAAGGCGGCGAAGTGCGCCCGCGCGTGCATGCCACCGAAGGCGACATCAGTTTCGGCATGGGCCGTGAGCGCTCCGGCCGCAGTTGGGATGCCGGCCTCAGCGCGCAGCGCAGCCAGGTGGACCTGCGCACCGAAGGCACCGTGCGCAGCGAACGCCTGCTGGAAGCAGCACGCACGCTGGACTTCCTGCCCGGATTTTCCACCCTGCCGGCGGGGCTGGCAGAGGAGCTGTTCCCGGCCATCCACAACCGCGGACGTACCGAGCAGTGGCAGGGCTGGTGGGGCATGCAGCGCACCCTGATGACACTGCCCGGCGGTGCAGCACAACTGGCCACCGGTATCGATCTGCGCCGCGAGCGCTGGACCTCGCTGCCCGATCCGCTGCTGGGCAAGGGCGAGCTGGCGCTGGGACTGCCGATGGAGCAACGCCGGCTGTCGCGGCAGAGCAACGCCGCTTACGCCGAAGTGGGCCTGCCGTTGGCGCCGACACTGCGCCTGGACGTGGCCGCGCGACTGGACCGCGATGGCGGTGACACTGCGTTTTCGCCGCGTGCCGGCCTGCGCTGGAGCCCCAGCCCGCATTGGTCGTTCCTGCTGGCCAGTGGCCGCGGCTACCGCGCTCCCAGCATCTTCGAGCGCCGGCGGCCACCGGGCTACTTCGGCCTGTATGGCCTGCCCGCCTCGGATTCCCTGCCGCCATGCGCGCGCCCGCTGCGCGATGGCGGCTGCGCGGTGGAAGTGGAGGTGATGGAGAACGATGGGCTGAAAGCCGAGACCTCGCGCAGCCACTCGCTGGCCGCCAGCTGGACACCCAACGATGCGTTCTCGCTGTCACTGACCCACAACATCGTCGAACTGCGCAACGAGATCCTCGCCCTGCAACCCAGCGATGCCCTGTGGAATCCCGGCACCTGGGAACTGGATGAGCAGGGTCGCCTGCGTGATCTTCGCCTGTCATTCGACAACATCGGCCACACCACCTCGCGCAACTGGGTACTGCGTGGCGAGTACCGGGTGGATACCGGCCGCAACGGGCAGTGGCTGTTCTCGCTGGATGCGTTGAAACAGCAGGAGCTGCGTCGTGATCGCGGCCATGGCGAATCGGTGGACCTGCGCGGGCATGCCACGCCGGCGAACGCAGGCATCCTCAACGTACAGTGGCAGAACCCGTCCTGGGACATCGCCCTGCGAGGCAACCGCGTCGGCCGCACCCGCGCATGGCTGGCCGGTGAAGCGTGCGCGCAGGAGCAACATGACCAGGGCCGTTGCATGAACCCGGCGCAGCTGCGCTGGAACCTGCATCTGGCGCGGCGGCTGAGCCCGCGCGTGATTGCCGCACTGGACGTGCACAACCTGCTTGATACGCGGCCGGTAAACTACCTGGTCGGCAGCGGCGGGCAGATGCCCGGGCTGGACGATCCACTCGGGCGCTACTTCCTGCTGACCCTGCAATTCCGCTGAGCGTAGTACCCTACGCCGCCTGTTCCACGGCGTCGAAGGCGAGTCATGAAAGCCTACCTCTGGTTCCTGGGCGCGCTCATGCTGTTCTTCGCGCTGCCCTTCCCCTGCCTGCTCTACTTCGGCACCAGCTGGCCGCTGGAAGCGGGCGACCGCAGCGCGCCCTGGCTGGCACTGGCCCTGCTGGCGACGTCACTGACGCTATGGCTGGTGCTGCTGTACGCCTTCCTGCATTACCTGCTGCTGGCGCCACCCCGTGCGTTGCAACGTGTGCGCGGCATCCTGGCCGACGGCACGCCACGCAGCGCACGCATCGAGCAGGCCGAACAGACCGGCGTGCAGGTGCGCGGCTTCGCGCAGTGGCGGCTGCAGCTGGCCTTCGACAATCTGTCCGGCACCCCGATCACCGAAACGCTGGTCGTGGTCGACAGCAAGCCACAACTGCAGCGCTTCACCGTGGGCAGCCAGCTGGAGGTGCTGCTCAGCCCCACACCCGGCCCCGCGCCCAACCTGATGCTGGCAGGATCGCAACCGGAACTGGACCGCGGCAGCCTGTGGCGCCGCGGCATCGGCGGCCTGATCGGCATTGTCGTGGTCGCTGCCGCGTACGTCATGGCCTATCGCCTGCAGAGCGATGGACTGGGTTGGACGTTCCTGGGCTTCGGCCATCCGCTGCTGGTCTGCCCGCTGGTGCTGTGCGGCTACCTGATCGGCCTGCGTCTGCTGGCGCGCCTGCTGGCCGGCACACTGCAGATCGACGCGCGCGGCGAAGCCCTCAAGTACCGTGGTATCGGCGCCGAAGCGCGGGTGCTCGACGTGCGCCAGACCGGCACCTACGTCAACGAGCAACCGCAGGTCGAGTTCAAGCTGGAATATCTCGACCGCGAGGGCAACGTGCAGCAGGCCAGCGTGCGCCGCTTCGTTGCGCTGCTCGAACTGGCCAGCATCCCGCGCGGGCAGGTCGACATCCTCTACGACCCGGATGATCGCCGCAGCGTACGCATGGAGCACGCGTGAAGCGGCCCGTGTCCACACCGCTGGTGTTCGCTGGCGTGGTGCTGGCCCTGGCCGGTGCCGCCACGGCGGGCGGCGCATTGCAGACCGTCAACGCGACCCTGCGTGGCGCCGCATCGACCATGCCTGCGGATGCAACGCAGCAACCCCCATGGGAACAACCGTTGCGCACGACGGCCATCGCAACGCCACGGACGGCGCCCGAACCGATGCAGCTGCCCGGGCGCACGCGGCCGAACCTGCTGCTCGACGCCGAGCGCCTGCAGGCTGCACGGCAGGCGCTGGAAGCGATGCCCGGACTGGCCGGCGAACGCCTGGTCGTCTTCCACAGCATCCACTTCCATGACGACGGCCGCATCGACATCGACCTGGTCGATCCACGGCAGCCGGGCCATGTGGATGCTTACCACTACCAACGCGGGCAGTGGCGCAAGGGCGATGCGGTGAACCCGCAACAGTTCGCGCCGACCATCACCCTGCGCCGCAGCAGCACCGCATTGGCCAACATCGATTTCGATGCCGTGCCGCGGGTGACGCAGGCCCTGCAGCAACAGCGCAATGCCCTGATGCGTACGCCCGCCGACGTCGGCCATGTGTATGTGGTCATCCGCAAGGGCGGCAAGCTGGTGTGGTTGCCGGATGAAGTAGCCGGCGACCGCCAGACCGTGCGCCTGCGCTACGACGCGAAGGGCAACCTGCAATAGAAAAAGAGCTATCTCACCGAGCGGGCGATGGCGTACTGCGCAGCGTAGTAGGTGGACAGCACCAGCAGGCTGGCCATCGGCAGGCCACCGCCGAAGCGATCCCAGGCCAGCAATGAATCACTGGCCACGAACAGCAGTGCGCCAGCGGCAGCCCAACGCGCGCTGCCCGCTTCCAGTGCGTCGACGTGTGGCCGCTTCCAGTAGCGGGCCACTGCCAGCATCGCCATCGCCGCCAGCACCACGACATAGGCCAGCACCGGAAGGCGCATCGGCTGCGGCAGATGCGGCCACAGTCCGGCCACGTTGACCGAAGCGAATGCGGCCAGCAGCACGAAGGCTGCGAGCAATCCGCGGCCCGCGCGCAGGCCGGCACGGAACGCGGCGATGTAGCACAGGTGCGCCAGCAGGAAGGCCACCAGGCCTGGCACGAACGCGTCGATCGGCAGCATCAGCGCGATATCACCTGCACAGGACAACAGCATGCCGGCCAGCACCGCACGCCTGTAGAACGCATCGGCCGCCGGCCGGACCTGCCAGGCGATGGCGGCGATCAGCAGCGTGGTCGCCGGCTTGGCCAACCAGTGCAGCCAGCGCCCGTCGCCGTCCAGGTAGGCGCCGATGATGGCCAGCACGGCCACCACCAGGATCAACCCATCGCGCGTGCGCAGCTTCATCGTGCCTTCCACAGCTCTGCAAGGCGATCCGGGCGGCCGGCGATGCGCTCCAGCACCGGATACTGCAAGCCACCGTGGTAGTCGATCTTCATCGTGTCGATGCGGTCGAACTGCTTGACCAGCAGCGTGACCGGCGCCTTGTCAGTGGCGGCCGCAGCCACCGCATCCTTCAAGCGCTGGCTGCTGTATTCGCGGCCACCAACGGCGATCACCTTCATGCCCGGTGCCAGGCCGGCATTGAACGCCGGGCTGTCCCAGACCACATCACCGACCACGCCACTGTCGAGCACCGTCGCTCCCAGCGAGTAGGCCAGCAGCGCTGCCTTCGCGCGCTTTTCCTGCGCCTTGTAGGCCTCGTTAGGCGCATCGCGGTAGACCAGCTTCCAGCCCGCCAGTTCCAGGCCGCCGGTCAACGAACCGTGTCCGTCCAAGCGCTGGCGCAGGAAGCTCGCCCAGTCGTACGGCGCGATGTCGTTGAGGGTCGCCACCACGTCATCGAAGGTGTACGGATTGACGTCCCAATCGCCGTTGCCGACGCCGAAGAACGCGCGCGCGAAATCATCCAGGCTGCGGCGGTTGCCGGTCAGCCCCCGCAGCTTGCCCTCCACCTCCAGCCAGAGCATCTGGCCGCCGGAGTAGTAGTCCTCGCTCATCTGGTAGTTGCGGTACGGCAGGGTGCGACGCTGGGCGATGGTCGGGTCGTTGGTGGTGTCCTGCAGCGGTCGCCAGGCCAGGCCCGGGCGGCCCCGATCATAGGTGGCCGCCACGTTGGCCAGCATGTCGCGCGCCTGCTCGCTGGACCACAGCCCCGAACGCGCGGCCAGCACCTGGCCCCAGAACTGGGTCTGGCCCTCGTACACCCACAGCAGGCTGTCGCCCATCGGTGTATTGAAATTGGCCGTGGCCAGGTCGGCACCGCGACGGTACTTGCCGTTCCACGAGTGGGTGTACTCGTGCGGCAGCAGGTCGCGCATCCACGCATTGCTGTCCCACTCGGTGAAGTAGCCCGGGTCGGCGCTGTTCTCGCTGGAGCGGTGATGTTCCAGGCCGATGCCGCCGAGGCGATCGGTCAGGGCAAGCAGGAATTCGTAGTGATCGTAGTGACGCGCGCCGTACAGCTTGTCGGCCTGCTGCACCAGCGCACGATGCACCTTCAACTGCGCGTCGGTCGGCTTCAGCGATTTGGCATCGTCGGCGAACACGTTCAGATGCACCGGCGCCTTCGCGCCCGGGTCGAGGTCGATGCGCTGGTGATGCTCACCGGCAAACAGCGGCGAATCGACCAGATGGTCATAGGAAATCGGCTTGAACACCACGGTGTCACCATCACGGCGGGCGGTTTCCAGCGCCGTGGCATAGGCCCAGCCCTTGGGAAGGGTCACACTGGCCTGTGCCTGCAGGTTGCGCGCGTCCACGCCGGCCGGGTACAGCGAATTGGCGTTCCACTGCAGATTGAGCATTTCCGGGGTCATCACCACCCTGCCCTGGCTGCCGCCCTGCGAAGACAGGAAATCGAAGTGGGCGACGATCTCGCTCACGCCCGCCGGCACATCCACCTTGAACGCGTACACGTTGAACTGGTCGCGCTGCCAAGTCAGCGGCTTGCCGTTGGCAGTGACCCGCAGGCCGGCCAGCTTGTCGATCGGGCCGGTGGGCGAATGGTTGCCGGGAATCCACTGCGGATACAGCAGGGTCAGCGGGCCGGGCTTGGCCGGCACGGTGGCGGTCACCTTGAAGATGCGCCGGGCCAGGTCGCGTGCGTCGACATCGATGCGCAGCAGGCCGGGGGCGGCGGCATCACCCGGTGGTGGGGTCTGCGCCAGCGCGGGCGTGGTCGCCAGCGCGAACAGCACGGACATCACCAGGGCACGGGTTTTCATCGGCAACTTCCAGCAGCGGAGAATTCCCCGATGCTAGGCCTGTGAGATGCCGAGCCCCATGGCCGAAGGTCATGGTCAGTGGCGCATCGACCAGATGCGGCAAAGCCTCATCGGAGCGTCGGCGAAGACTGGCAGCATCCACGCATGGCGTGGATCTGCTAGAAAGCAGATCAGTAGATCCACGCCATGCGTGGATGGCGTACAGCCGACAGTGCGAACCAGGGTTCGCACCCACCGGCAGCGCTGCCGGTCAGTCGACCAGGCGCAGGCGCAGTTCCTTCGGCAGCGCGAACACCATCGATTCCGGCTCGCCGTCCAGCTCACCGATACCGGACGCGCCCAGCTCCGCCAGACGCGCCAGCACGCCATCGACCAGCACCTGCGGTGCCGAGGCGCCAGCGGTGACGCCGATATGCTGCTTGCCCACCACCCAGGCCGGGTCGATCTCGTGTGCACCGTCGATCAGGTAGCTCTCCACGCCTTCACGGCGGGCCAACTCGCTCAGGCGGTTGGAATTGGAGCTGTTCGGCGAACCGACCACCAGCACCAGGTCGCAGCGCTTGGCCAGGTCGCGCACGGCGTCCTGGCGGTTCTGCGTGGCGTAGCAGATGTCGTCGTTCTTCGGCCCCTGCATCTCCGGGAAGCGCTCGCGCAGCGCATCGATGATGCCGCGCGTGTCATCTTCCGTGCGGGTGCTCTAGGTGGTGTAGGAGCAGTTTTAGGGCCGTACGATGTGCAACGTGGACCCCCGCTCCACGCCTCAGTCGAGGCTATAGAGGC
>Ga0256875_1000888_pt1 | contig 9891 bp, 10 predicted proteins | sample MC6MC0418MT_FD_186354 | JGI IMG/M metagenome (GOLD analysis project Ga0256875, IMG submission 186354) | Metatranscriptome of enriched soil aggregate microbial communities from Iowa State University, Ames, United States - MC6-MC0418-MT... | ecosystem: Environmental > Terrestrial > Soil >... | reverse complement strand
GTCGGGGACCATGGACGATGGCTAGGCGTTGTTATCGTTATGCATGATATAACGGAACTAGTTCGATTAGAACAAATTCGGAAAGACTTTGTTGCGAATGTATCACATGAATTACGCACACCTATTACATCTATTAAAGGCTTTTCAGAAACTTTATTGGATGGGGCCTATAAAGACGAAAAAATGCTGATTTCCTTTTTGGAGATTATATATAAAGAAAGTAATCGACTTCAAATGCTGATTCAAGATTTACTAGAGCTCTCAAAGATCGAGCAGCATGGTTTTACTGTCAATATTATGCCAATGGGCTTACAGGATGTTCTAATTCGTGGAGCAGAATTGACAGCTCCGCGATTGGATGAAAAAAATATGAGCTTCCAGGTGGATATCGAACGAGATGTCCAGGTTATGGGGGATGCCAATCGTATCATTCAGATTGTGACGAATTTAATTACCAATGCGATTACATATTCACCTGAAAACACGACTGTTTCTATTCGATTAAAGGAAAATGAAACACATGGCATTATCGAAATAGAGGATCAAGGAATTGGTATTGAAAAACATGAAATAGCGCGCGTTTTTGAAAGATTTTATCGGGTGGATCGCGCGAGAAGTCGTAATTCTGGTGGAACAGGCTTAGGCTTAGCGATTGTTAAGCATTTAGTCGAGGCGCATCATGGCCGAATTCAAGTAGAGAGTGAAGTCGGCATAGGAACTAAAATGATTGTCATGATTCCGAAAAATTAACAAATCCTTTACATGAACAACATGTTACATTCATATTTGGGCACTATACTTATTTCTAGAAACCCCCAATATGATTGTTAAGACGATGACCATAAAAATCTAATAGAAGATTTTTAACTGCTTTATATTCCCCACAGAAAGAATTTAGTGTTTTTTAGACACTAGGTTCTTTTTCTGTTTTACAGGGAACGTAAATAGGTGTAAAGTATAGTAGCATAAAGTTTAACAACCATCTTACCCGCGATTGTCTGTTAGACGAACGCTTTGACAGTCAGTGAATCAACCTTCTTATCATTCGAATCGTGTTTTCCTGACTGTTGAGGCAGAGAAAAAATGAGAGAAGGATGACCATGAAAATCGTCAAAAGTATCGTGCAAATCGGCTATCTTTATATCCTATTATTAATCGGAAATACTATTGCACGCCTACTTCACTTGCCGATTCCAGGGAGTATAATAGGACTTGTCCTATTATTTTTACTGTTACAGTTTCATATAATCAAGCTTGAATGGATTGAATTAGGAGCAGCCGTACTATTAAGTGAACTCTTATTATTCTTTATTCCATCTGCCATTGGTGTTATTGATTATCATGCCTTATTTGGTGTGCAAGGAATGAAGGTTGTGCTTGTCATTGTTGTGAGTGCCATTGTGGTAATGTTTGTAACGGGGTATACAGCACAATGGCTAGAGCAGCGAAAGAAGGGTGATACGATATGACTTTATTAATCGCCATTGTCAGCTTACTTGGGACCGTTGCTATTTTTTATATTTGTAAAATGTTTTATAAAAAATATAAAAAAGAATGGCTGACACCTATGCTGATTACACCTTTAGTCATTATAGGTATTTTACTACTGACAGGTATATCTTATAAATCCTACAATTCTGGAGCGAGTGTCTTAACAAATTTACTAGGACCAGCAACCGTTGCGTTTGCCGTTCCTATATATAAAAATGTCAACCTATTAAAAAAACACGCATTTGAAATTTTCATCAGCATTGCTGTTGGTTCAGCGGTTGCTATTGTGTCATCCTTTATGATGGCTCTATTGGTGGGCTTAAATGATGAGTTGGTGCATAGTTTAGTGCCACGTTCTGTAACAACACCTATTGCGATGGATATTTCTAATATGATTGGTGGTTCTCCTACGCTTACAGCTGTTTTCGTTATGACGACTGGTATTTTAGGAAGCTTGTTAGCACCAATCGTTATCAAAGTATGTCGTTTTCACAGACCTTCATCTAGAGGATTAATGCTTGGTATGGGTGCTCATGGAACGGGTACATCAAAAGCATTTGAATTTGGAGAGCTAGAAGGCACATTTGCTAGTCTAGCGATGATCGTTGCTGCATTAATTAGTATTGTATTATCCACTACCATTTTCCCAGTATTTGAACATCTGGTTATCAATATCCTGTTGCCCTAAAGGTAACAGGATTTTTTTGCATTGATAAGCTTTTGTTAAGAGTGAGATACAGAGGATTCTGTCCTTTACAATCATTATATGAAAATATTTTGAAACTTTTTATAAGGGTTCACCGTAAACAATAGTACTAAGCAAAAGGAGGAACAGACATGAGTGTGAAAAGGACACTAATGATTGTTGGACTTGGAATATTTGGAATTATTGCACTTATTACAGTTTTTACTTCATGGTACACGGTAGATGAATCAGAGCAAGCTGTGGTTATTACATTTGGTCGTGCCGATGATACAGTAACAAATCCAGGTCTTCATTTTAAATTACCTTGGCCCGTCCAATCCGTAGAAATTTTGTCAAAAGAAACGTTTAGTCTGCAATTTGGTTATAAGCAAAATAAAGCAGGTGAGTTAGAGGCATACGATGCCGAAACAAAAATGATTACGGGGGATGAAAATATTGTCTTAACAGACCTTGTTGTTCAATGGAAAATTACAGAGCCTAATAAGTTTTTATTTAATTCGCAGGATCCAGAAAGAATATTACATAGCGCGACATCGAGTGCCATTCGTTCTATAATCGGAAGCTCTTCTATCGATGCAGCGTTAACAGAAGGTAAAGCTGACATCGAAGCAAATACTCGCCAATTATTAGTTTCTCTTATTGAAAAATACGATATTGGAATAAGCGTTTTAGGTGTGAAATTGCAAGATGTAGAATTGCCAAATAAAGATGTGCGTGCTGCATTCACTGCTGTAACAGATGCACGTGAAATGAAAAATACAAAAATAAATGAAGCTGAAAAATATGAAAACCAACGCATTAGTGAAGCTGAAGGCGAACGTGATGCTATTATGTCGAAAGCAAAAGGAACTAAAACAGCCCGTATCGAGCAAGCACAAGGGGATGTAGCGGTCTTTAATAAAATGTATGAGCAATACAAGGGCAATCAGCAAATTACACGAGAGCGGTTAATTATAGAGACGCTTGAAAATGTCCTACCGAAAGCACAAATTTACATTATGAATGATGATGGTAGTACGATGAAGTATTTACCACTACAGCAACTACAGCCTCAACAGTCGCAACAGACACAAACAGAGAAAAAAGAGGGGAGCGGTAACTAATGGACCAAAAAAATAAGGATCTAGAAAAATTCCTCAATTTCTTATCTGGCAAAAGTAAAAAAGCTGCTCCTTCAGAAGGTGATTCGGGAGACAATGTAGTTAAAATGTCGAAGAAAGGACCGAAGAATCCTAAAAAATATATCTCTCTAGCTGTAACCTTAACGGTCATATTCGCTCTAGTGATTACTTTATTAACGAATATTTATATAGTTAAAGAATCAGAGTATGCTGTTGTTCGGCAGTTTGGAGAGGTTGTTAAGTTTGAGCGTGAACCAGGTTTAAATATGAAAATTCCTTTTATTCAAAGTGTCACAAAGTTACCAAAAAACCAAATGACGTATGAGATTTCGGAAGAAGAAATTAATACAAAGGATAAAAAACGAATTATTATTGATAATTATGCTGTATGGCGTATTACGGATCCTAAGCTCTTGATTTCGAATGCTGGTACGATAGAAAAAGTTGAATCACGTATGGAAGAGTTCATTTATTCTGTTATTCGCTCTGAACTTGGCCGAATTAACTATACGGAGATTATAAATGATGAGGATTCTTCTCGAGGCAGCATAAACGATCAAGTAACTGAACGTGTTAATGAACTTCTTTCCAACGATAACTATGGTATTGAAGTAGTAGATGTACGTATACGTCGCATTGATTTACCGACTGAAAATGAACAATCCGTTTTTACGAATATGATTTCAGATCGTGAATCAATTGCACAAAAGTATCTTTCAGAGGGAGATGCACAGAAACGTCGTATTGAGGCACAAACGGATCAACACGTACAAGAAATGCTTGCTAAAGCAAGTAAAGAAGCTGCTTTAATTCAAGCTGAAGGAGAAGCAGAGGCTGCAAAGATTTACAATAAATCTTTCTCTCAAGATCCTGAATTTTATTCTTTATACCGCACATTAGAATCCTATAAGAAAACGGTTGGGGAAGATACGGTTATTATCTTGCCAGCTACTTCACCATATGCCAACATCTTGTCTGGTTATATTAAATAAACGCAGTTTAAAGTCGTCTCTGTCTTGAAGGAGACGACTTTTTTGTTGCACTAGAATTATAACTATCCATGAAATCGAATTATTATAGTATGAAAATAATAGAAATTTATAAGTTTGTATTCCCGAATCAACTATAATTTGATAGAATGATAATGTTTAAAAAAGAATAGTTGGGGGTAAGGGCTTTGAAATTACAAATTAGCAAATGGCTCCAAAATTTAGGGATTGCTTGTAGTATAGCTTCGATATTAACACTTTTCTACCGTCTATCCGATTTTTCGTGGGTGACGAAAAGTGTTTATCATATACCAGTATTTTTTGTTTGTATCTTTTTAATCAGTATCATTATTGCAGATGATGTAAGAAACCTTTTTAAGAAATTATTTTGGTATGAAAAAAGAAAGGTCAAGCGTCCTATTTGGCAAGTTGGAATTGGCTTAATCTTCTTTTTGGCACAAATTAGTACAGTAATGGTATTTAATCAAGAGCTAACATATCCACAATTAGGCGGCATGCCGTTATTTCTTGTGTTTGCTTTTATGAATGCATTTATATTAACTGTCATCTATGAAGAAGTTTTTTATCGTACTTCAAATCAATAACAACTATTAAGAACTTTCATTTACAGGAGACTTGTCCTTGAATGAAAGTTTTTGCTTTTTAGTAATGGATGTAATACGTCTTATGCCTTGTTAATACGAAAATTATTAACATTTGTCAGTATTGCCCTTATTTAATCTGTAGTACAGTCAAGTTATTGAGAATAGTCAATGACTAAACTTGATAGGCAGATGCATACATACCATATTGAATTTTTTAACCTAGTTTTAACCTTTAGTATGTATGATAAGCAAAGATTCATTTTAATAGGAGGTAATAAAGATGAAAAAGGTCGTGTTTGGAAGTGCTTTAGCAGTCGGATTATTATTTAGTGGGGCAGGGCAATCCTCTGCTAATAGCCTAATTCAACCAATTGATATTCAAGGCATGGATCTAGAATCAGCATTACAGGCAGTCCAATCACAGCGAGCACAGCTGTTAGAAAATCAGCTTAAGGATCAACTAGAGGATGTTCAACAACGAAATCAACAGCTAGCTGATTTGAATGCACAGCAAGGTCAAATGGATATGCTCCGTTTACAAAGCATGAATAGTAAACGAAATGAGGCTTTTGATGTAATGACTAATTTTGTAAAAAAAATGCAGGATAGTCGTTCATCTATTATAGGTAATATGCGTTAAGGAGTTAAAATATTTTAAACAAGTCAACCGCTGCGCGCGGTTGGCTTTTTTGAATGAATAGGAATGCTAAAGTAGCGGATAAAGTCTAAAAGTGGTGGATAAACCATTAAAAATAATGGATAACCTAGAGGATGGACGCCTGCTTTTTTTACTTGAAATGTATTGTTATGATAAAGTAGAAGAAGAAGACAACGCAGGAGGATAAAATCATGACCAAGGAAAAATTACTATTATTGGACGGTAATAGTTTAGCGTATCGCGCGTTTTTTGCGTTGCCATTGCTAACGAATGATAGTGGCATTCATACTAATGCTGTATACGGCTTTACAACAATGCTACAAAGAATATTAGAGGAAGAACAGCCAACCAAAATATTGGTTGCTTTTGATGCTGGGAAAACAACATTCCGCCATGAAACCTTTACAGAATATAAAGGAGGACGTCAAAAGACACCACCAGAATTATCAGAGCAATTTCCTTATTTACGAAAGCTCATTGATGCGTATGGTATTAAGCAATATGAGCAGGAGTTATATGAAGCGGATGATATTATCGGAACGCTTGCTAAAGAGGCTTCGTCGCAGGATATGGATGTTATCATCGTTTCTGGAGACCGTGATTTAACTCAGCTGGCGACAGAGCAAGTAACCGTTTATATAACGAAAAAAGGTATTACGGAAATAGAGAAAAATACACCAGCCTTTATTGCGGAAAAGTATGGGTTAACGCCGCTTCAAATTATTGATATGAAAGGCTTGATGGGGGATTCCTCCGATAATATTCCTGGTGTACCAGGCGTCGGGGAAAAAACGGCTGTAAAATTATTAAAAGAGCATGGCTCCGTTGAAGCACTTTATGAAGCAATGGATACATTGAAAGCTTCTAAAATGAAGGAAAAGCTTGTAGCTAATGAAGAGCAAGCCATCATGAGTAAGAAGCTGGCAACGATTTATACGGATGCTCCAATCACCATTTCACTGGCTGATCTTGCATATAATGGGCCAAAAGAAGATGAATTAATCAATGTGTGGCGTGAGCTTGGCTTTAAATCGCTGCTTGATAAAAGTGACTTTACAGTGCAAGAAGAAGAACAGGCGCCTCTCGATTATGACCTTGTCCAGGAAGTTCGATCTGAGGATTTAAAAGATGTGATGGCTGTGCATGTAGAGCTTGAAAACGAGCACTATCATACTTGTCAGCAGCTTGGAATTGCCTTATCAGATGGCGTAAAGACGCAATATATTCCATTTGATAAAGCAGCAAAATCAGATATTCTCCGTCGTTGGCTAGAAGATGCCACAAAAATAAAATATATATCCGATTCTAAGGCAGCTCAAGCATCATTAAAGCGAGCTGGGATTCAATTAGCTGGCGTTGACTTTGATTTGCTACTTGCCTCTTATATTAATAATCCAGCATTAAGTGGCGATGATATCGCAACACTTGCAAGGGAATTAGGCTACTATGATGTCCAAGCAGATGAAGCGGTATATGGAAAAGGTGCCAAGCGTGCAATACCTGATTTGGACCAACTTGCACAGCATGTTAGCCGTAAAGCTTTTGCAGTATGGTCATTACAGCCGAAACTGGAAGCCTTATTAAAGGAAAATGAACAATTCGATCTTTATAAAAACCTAGAGCTACCATTGGCAGGCATTTTAGGTGAAATGGAAAGCGAAGGGATTACGGTTAACCGCGCTACGTTAGAGAAAATGGGGCAAGAGCTTAATGATAAACTTGTAGTAATTGAGCAAGAAATTTATGCAGAAGCTGGAGAAACCTTTAATATTAATTCACCAAAACAATTAGGTGTGATTCTATTCGATAAGCTAGGGCTACCTGTGATTAAAAAGACTAAGACAGGCTATTCAACTGCTGCAGATGTCCTAGAAAAATTACAGTCAGAGCATGCTATCATCGAACATATTCTGTTGTATCGCCAACTTGGAAAATTACAATCCACATATATTGAAGGCTTACTAAAGGAGATTCATGTATCAGATAGTAAAGTGCATACGCGCTTCCAGCAAGCTTTAACTGCAACAGGGCGTTTAAGCTCAACAGATCCGAATTTACAAAACATCCCAATTCGTTTGGAGGAGGGCCGCAAAATTCGTCAAGCCTTTGTACCTTCAAAAGAGGATTGGATATTATTTTCTGCTGACTATTCGCAAATTGAATTACGCGTTCTTGCGCATATGTCAGAAGATAAAAACCTTGTTGAGGCTTTCCGTGAAGGAATGGACGTTCATACACGTACAGCTATGGATGTATTTCATGTGTCAGAAGATGAGGTTGATAGTAATATGCGTCGCGCAGCGAAAGCTGTTAACTTTGGAATAGTCTACGGTATTAGTGATTATGGTCTATCACAAAACTTAGATATTACGCGTAAGGAAGCGGCTAATTTTATTGAAAAGTATTTCGCAAGTTTCCCTGGTGTAAAACAGTACATGGATGACATTGTACAAAATGCAAAATTTAATGGTTATGTGACAACGATATTAAATAGACGCCGTTATTTACCGGATATAACAAGCTCAAACTTTAATTTAAGAAGCTTTGCTGAGCGTACGGCGATGAATACGCCAATTCAAGGTAGTGCAGCTGATATCATTAAAAAGGCAATGATTGATATGGATGCTCGATTGAAAAAAGAAAAGATGCAGGCAAAACTGCTACTTCAAGTGCACGATGAGCTAATCTTTGAGGCACCAAAGGAAGAGATTGCCTTACTCGAAAAAATTGTACCTGAAGTCATGGAAAACGCTATTGAGCTTGCTGTACCGCTTAAAGTAGATTTTAACCATGGCTCAACTTGGTACGAGGCAAAATAAGGAGGGATTCAAATGCCTGAATTACCAGAGGTAGAGGGTGTCGTCCAGGCATTGAAGCCAACAGTTGAAGGACGTACCATTCAACAGGTTCAGCTTTCTGAACGAGTACATTTCTCTTTTAGTGAGGGTAAACAATGTATTGTCAAACAAGCAGCGCCTGATGCATTTGAAAGTACTTTGTCCCAGATGACCATTACCAAAATTGAACGAAGAGCAAAATATATTTTCTTTCATTTGCTGAAGGATGATGTTCCATATGTTCTTGTTAGTCACTTAGGGATGACAGGTGCTTGGTTTGTTGTGAATTCACCCGAAGAAATCAATGAGGCGAAATTTCAAAAGCATATCCATGCGACATTTGAAATGGCAGATGGGGGATACTTGATTTATTCGGATATTCGTCGATTCGGTGAACTTCGTTTTCTGACAAAAATTGAAGATCATGCGCCATTGACAAAAATGGCACCAGAGCCATTTGATGAGCATGCATGTGATTTTTTTATAACAAAATCTAAGCTACCGAAATATGAAAATAAAGCCGTAAAAGAAGTAATTATGGATGGGCAAGTCATTTCGGGCTGTGGCAATATTTATGCAACAGAGGCATTGTTTGCTCAGAAAATTCACCCTGCACGCAAAATGAGCCGCATTAGTGAAAAGCGGAAGCGAGCATTATTTGAGGAGATTGTTGCTGTCCTACGTCAAAGCATTGAAGCGGGTGGTTCAACTATTTCTGATTATCGGAATATTAATGGGGAAGCAGGGAGTATGCAGAATCGATTAAAAATGTATGGGAAAAAGGTATGTCCAGCATGTGAAACGGCAACAAGTCAAATGACAATTGGAGGACGTACCTCTGTCTATTGCCCAAATTGTCAACATTAAAGGGGATTTAGCAATGATTATCGGACTAACAGGAAGTATTGCAAGTGGAAAAAGTACAGTAGCTAAAATGATGAGCGAACTGGGTTTGCCGATTGTTGATGCAGATGTTGTAGCACGAGATGTCGTAGAACCTGGAACTGAGACATTAGCATTGATTGCTGAAAGCTTCGGACAAGCTATCTTGCTTGAGGACGGCAATTTAAATCGAACTATGCTGGGAGATATCATATTTCATGAGCCTGCCAAACGCAAAACGTTAAATGATATCATGCATCCAGCAATCAGAAAAGAAATGTTACGTCAGCGTGATGCTTATTTAGAAGCAGGACATGAACATGTTGTGATGGACATTCCTTTGTTATTTGAGAGTAAGCTTCAACATTTTGTGGAACGTATCATTGTGGTATCGGTCAGTGAAGAAGTTCAGCTTCGACGTTTAATGGAACGAAATAATTTATCTAAAGAAGATGCATTGGCACGTATGCACTCTCAACTGCCGATGTCTGTCAAAGAAAAGGGTGCACATGCGGTCATTTATAATAATGAAAATATAGAAAGTACAGAAGAACAATTAAAAAAAATCCTGCATTATTGGGATGTTATTTCATGAGTTCTTT
>Ga0256875_1000885_pt1 | contig 9900 bp, 7 predicted proteins | sample MC6MC0418MT_FD_186354 | JGI IMG/M metagenome (GOLD analysis project Ga0256875, IMG submission 186354) | Metatranscriptome of enriched soil aggregate microbial communities from Iowa State University, Ames, United States - MC6-MC0418-MT... | ecosystem: Environmental > Terrestrial > Soil >... | reverse complement strand
GTCTGCTGCAACATTGTTGCCTAAAAGCCGCTAATAGATGCCGCGGATTTTTTTGAGCAATTTGAATGTCAAGGCAACATTGAAAGCCTCATGTGCATAGTATGAATGAAATTCAATTTCTTGTTATGAGTAAGGAAATGATTTAGTGAGTAGAGGAGTTTATGTTAAATGAAACTGGAGTCAATCCAAGTACCTATAAAAAATCATGTACTAGCAGATTACTGGTCGCCAAATACTGCCATTCATCAATTTTTTGAGTATGAATACAATGATCAAGCTTTTGAGAAAAGAGCGGAGCATTTAGCGCGAAATTCCCGTGATCAAAAAGAGTTAACAACAATCATCCGTCAATTTATGGAGCCGCTGGGGTTATCCAAAAAAACGAATGAACATTTAGAACAACTAGAGCAAGGAGCTATGGTAATAGTTGGTGGACAACAAGCAGGTATCTTAACAGGCCCTCTTTACTCCGTTCATAAAGCTATTTCAGTTATTGCATTAGCGAAAGAGCAAAGTACGAAGCTTCAACAGCCTGTTATTCCTGTTTTCTGGATAGCTGGAGAAGATCATGACTTAGAAGAAATCAATCACACCTATACGGTACATGGGGAATTGCTGAAAAAAAGAGCTTATGGGGAGCGCTCTAGACGTAAAACGATGGCTTCTGCAACAGCCCTCAACAAAGAGTCGATGACGCAATTAATTAATACAATTATTCGTGATATTGGAGAAACAGAGTATACAGAAACCCTGATTAAGCAATTAGTTGACGCATTGAACAATAGTGAAACATTTACAGATTTCTTTGCCTGTCTAATGAATCAATTATTCAAAGAGGAAGGCTTATTATTAATCGATGCCGCTAACTTTCAATTCCGTCAATTTGAACATAAATATTTTGCTCAAATTATTCAATCCAATGAAGAAATTGCTAGAGTAGTAACGGAAAAGGAGCAAGAGCTTGAACGTGCTGGCTATGGTAAGCCTATTTTAGCAACATATGAAGCCGCCAATTTATTTTACGTAGAAGATGGGGAGCGACATCTTTTAGAAAGAAAAAATGATCTGTTTGTTAATTTAGCGGCAAACCTTAAATTTACACAAGAAGAGCTATTAGAAGTGGCGCATAATCATCCTGAACGTTTAAGTAATAACGTAGTAACTCGCCCATTGATGCAGGAGATGACATTGCCAGTATTAGCGTTTGTTGGAGGTCCAGGAGAGCTAGCTTATTGGGCGACACTGAAAAATGCATTTTCAGTGTTAGATTTACAAATGCCGATTTTTGCTCCGCGCCTACATATAACTATTGTCACTCGTCATGTAGAGCAATTATTACGCGAGCATCAACTAACTGTTACTGACGTATGGGAAGGGAAAGCATTACACCTGAAAGAACGTTTTATTGCAGATGTACAGGACAGTGAAGCCAAACGTCAAATTCAAGCTATGCAGCAGTTGTTAGTAGAAAAATATGAAGAGCTAGCCTCCTATTTAGAGAAACAGCATCTGCAATTAGATAAGATTCTTGAGAAAAATCAAGAAAATCATGCGAAGCAATTTGACTATCTACAGCAAAAAATTGAACAAACTGTATTGGGTAAGCATGAAACGACGATTCGTAAATTTATGACATTGCAAAATGAATTATATCCGAATGATGGTTTCCAAGAGAGATCCTTTAATCCGTATCAATATTTCAATGAGTTTGGACCTATGTTAATTACTGAAATGCTGAAGCAAAATTATAGCATCGGTAAACACCACTATTTACTTTATTTATAAAATTAATAAACAGATACTTTTTACCTAAGTAGTAATTTGATATCCTGTGAATTTGATGAATAATGTCGAGATAAATAGTATTTAAAGAGCTATCCTACCAGGGGTGGCTCTTTTTTTGTATCATTTAGCACATGTCAAAAAAATTCCTAAAGGTCTAATTGCATATTAAGTGATAAAATGTCAAGTTTTTTTTAAAAAAAGTGGAGGAAAGTGGGGGGATGTGGTACATTATTTAATAAAGTGGGGTGAGTAGTATGTTCATGGGAGAATATCAACACTCCGTTGATGCGAAAGGGCGATTAATCGTACCGGCAAAATTTCGTGAAGCTTTAGGCGAAACGTTTGTTGTCACAAGAGGTCTCGATAACTGTCTATTTGGCTATCCTATGAATGAATGGCGAAAACTCGAAGAGAAATTAAAAGGTTTACCAATGACCAAAAAAGATACACGAGCATTTGCGAGGTTTTTCTTTTCTGGAGCAACAGAGGTAGAGATAGACAAGCAGGGGCGTATCAACATCCCAGCTACCCTTATGCAGCATGCGCATCTAGTAAAAGAATGTGTGGTGTTGGGTGTTTCAAATCGAATCGAGATTTGGGCTAAGGATGCTTGGGAAGCTTACTTTAGTGAGTCTGAACAATCTTTTAATGAAATTGCAGAAAATATGATTGGCTTTGATTTTTAACTTGTAATAGGCATTACAACGTGATAGTTGAATGAGGTTAAGGCCTGAGAGGAGCGAGTGGTATGTTCGATCATACAACCGTGTTATTAAAAGAAACTGTTGATGGGTTGAACATAGATCCTGATGGTGTATATGTGGACTGTACACTAGGTGGTGCGGGACACAGTGAATATCTAGTACAACAATTATCAGATAAAGGCCGCTTAATTTGTTTTGATCAAGATATGACGGCTATTGAAAATGCGAAAATTCGATTAGCACCTTATATAGAGCGTGTTACATTTATCCATTCGAATTTCCGTTACTTAAAAGAAGAACTATTAGCTCATGGCATTAAGCAGGTTGATGGTATTTTATATGACTTAGGCGTATCTTCTCCACAATTAGATACACCTGAGAGAGGCTTTAGTTATCACCACGATGCACCACTTGATATGCGTATGGATCAAACTGCAACACTGACAGCATCAGATGTTGTTAATCAATGGGCATACGAAGATCTTGTTCGTATATTTTTCCGTTATGGAGAAGAAAAGTTTTCTAAACAAGTTGCCCGTAAAATTGAAGAGGCTCGAAAAACAGCACCGATTGAAACAACTGGTCAACTTGTAGAATTAATTAAAGAGGGTATTCCAGCAGCGGCACGCCGAAAAGGTGGACATCCGGCAAAGCGCATTTTCCAAGCAATAAGAATTGCTGTTAATGATGAGCTAGGCGCAGCAGAGGATTCATTAGTCGATGCGATTGATATGATTAACGTAGGGGGGCGCATTAGTGTCATTACGTTCCATTCATTGGAGGACCGCCTATGCAAGACAATCTTTAAGGAAGCGTCATCATTACCGGAATTACCACCAAATTTACCTGTAATTCCTGATGACATGAAGCCAACTTTAAAGCTTATTACACGAAAGCCTATTACTCCTTCTGATGAAGAATTGGCAGTTAATAATCGTGCGCGTTCAGCGAAGCTTAGAGTGGTGGAGAAAATTAACGACAAAGGGCGTGAGTAAATGGCAGCAGTTCGTGTAAGGCAACAGCACCAACATCAACAAGTGCAACAACCGATAACACCACCTAGTCCACAACCCACTATCATACGTCGTAAAAAAACGAACCAGAAGTTTGAAAAGACAATGCTAATTGTTTTAATTGGCATTATTGCTGTACTAGGAATTCTTGTATTAAATAAACAAGCAGCAATTCAAACAACAAGTATAGACATTCAAAAAATCGAATCAGAAGCAGAAGAGATTGCGAAACAGAATGTTGACTTAACGGTTCGTGTAAGTGAACTTTCTACATACGAAAACATATGGAAAAAAGCCAAAGAACTCGGTTTAACTCAAAATGAGAAAAATGTAAAGGTAGTGCCGGGAGAATGAAAAAAAAGAGATTTCGATTCCAATGGGGAGCCTTTCTATTATTAATTTTTTATGGAGGGCTCTTTTTTCTATTATTCACAAGAATGGTGACATTACAGGCTACAGGTGAAGTGGAAGGACAAGAGCTTGCAGCGAGAGCAGCAGCTAAGTATGGTAAGGAAAGTGTAATTACAGCTAATCGTGGGAAAATTTATGATCAAAATGGACAAGTAATTGCAGAGGATACATTGAGTTATCGCATGATTGCCATTGTAAGCGAAAAGGCTACAACAGATCCAAAGAATCCTCGTCATGTAGTGGATTCGGAGAAAACGGCAAAAGTACTAGCGAAATATATTCCAGCGATGAAGGAAAAGGAAGACGAGATTGTTAAAAAATTGAACAATCGATATAGAAGTGATGGTGAACCTTTATATCAAGTTGAGTTTGGTAGCGCAGGCCGTGGCATTAGTCACGAGGTCATGAGTAAAATAAAGGAAGAAAAATTACCAGGAATTCTCTTTGTGAGTGACTTAAAACGGTATTATCCAAATGGTGTATTTGCCTCGCATTTAATTGGCTATGCTCTCAAAAAAGATAATGAAGATGGCACGGTTACAACCAAGGGAGAAATGGGTCTAGAATATACGTATGATAAAGAATTAACAGGCGTTAATGGCAAAGTGGAATATGAGACAGATGCTTTCCGCTATTTGCTTCCAAACAGTGAGAAAATGATTACACCTGCAAAAAATGGGGACGACATTTATTTAACACTTGATAAAACAATCCAAAGCTTCTTAGAGGAAGCAATGACAAAGGTTGAACAAGAATATAATCCTGAGTCCATGACCGCGGTAGTAGCAGATCCGAAGACTGGAAAGATTTTAGCAATGTCACAGCGTCCTACATTTAACCCAGAAACACGTGATAGTCAAAATATGAAGTGGCTGAATGAGGTGATTGAGGAGACAATTGAGCCTGGCTCAACGATGAAAACTTTCACGCTTGCTTCAGCTATCGATACGGGAAAATGGACACCGAATGATTGGTTTATGTCAGGTTCATATACAGTATTTGACCGTACGATTCGAGATCACAATAGATATGGTTGGGGTCCAATTACTTATTTAGAAGGTTTTCAACGCTCTGCCAATACTGGTATGGCCCATTTATTAACTAAGATTGGGGATGATGTATTTATTGATTATCTGGATCGCTTTGGTTTTGGGCACAAAACGGGAATTGATTTACCGAATGAAGCAGCGGGTACTATTTTATCAAAGTACCCTATTCAACGAGTAACAACAACTTACGGCCAAGGTTCAACAGTAACACCTATTCAGTTAATCCAAGCGATGACTGCTATAGCGAATGATGGCAAGATGATGCAACCGTATGTTATCGACCGTATTGTTGATTCTTCTACAGGGAAAATTATTCAAAATCATGAGCCTGTTGAAAAAGGACAGCCGATTAAAGCTGATACAGCGAAACAAGTACGAGAAATCCTAGCTTCAACATTAACATCAAAACATGGGACAGCGAAGGATTTTATATTGGAGGATTATGAGGTTGCAGGGAAAACGGGGACTGCCCAAATTCCGAAAGCTAGTGGTGGATATCTTTCAAACCAATACCTTTATTCATTTTTAGGCTTGGCTCCTGTAGATGATCCACAGCTAATTGTATATGTCTCAGTGAAAAAACCTAAGCTGAACAATGAGCTTGGATCTGTACCAGTATCAAAAGTCTTTAATCCAGTTATGTTAAATAGCTTAAAGCACCTTAATATCAACCCAGACGATGTTCAACATGTCAATAAAGTCAGCATTCAGGACTTTACAGGTCAAAGTGCTGAAGCGGTTGAAGTAGAATTAGCCAATGATGGTTTACAACCAATTGTTGTTGGTAGTGGTGGTAAAATTATTGAACAATATCCAACGAACACTCAAAAGCTGGTAAAAGGTAGTTTTGTATTTTTAAAGACAGATGGCGAGGTAACATTGCCTGACTTTACGAATTGGTCATTACGTAATTTACTAGTCTTCAAATCTATGACTGGACTAGAGATGGAAATATTCGGCGAAGGTTTTGTAGCAAGTCAAAGCGTTTCAGCTGGAACCGTCATCACTGATAGTTCCCCGATTGTTGTTAAGCTCAAAACACCTGCTGAAAGCTTTGTACAAGACGTTGAAGCTGCCTCTGAGGGTGAAGTTGAAGAAGTAGAGGATGAATAATACTGAATAGAAGTCCACTTTATTTCATACGTTGTAAAAAACAAGGTGTGATGTCGAATGAAGTGGATTTCTATCCATTCTAAAAAGCGTTTACGTATTTTATATGTGTTGTTTATGTGTGTAGCAGTGGCAATTGTTGTTAGGTTGTTCTTTTTGCAAGTGTTAGATCAAAAAGAATTGACTACTAAGGCAGAGGAGAACTGGGACAGGGAAATTCCATTTGCGAATGAACGAGGGCATATAACAGATCGAGATGGAGAGAGTATTGTAACTAATAAGCTAGCGCCTACTTTATATTTCATGCCTTCACAAAGTGATGATATTGAAGGAGCTGCTGAAAAAATTGCCCAGGTTCTAGAAGTGGATAAAGCAAAGCTATTAGAGAAAATGCAAAAAAAAGCGTACTTAGTGAAACTAGCACCTGAAGGCAAAAATATACCTTATGAAAAAGCAGTAGAATTACAAGGCATGCAAATTGAAGGATTGTATAGTGGTGTTGATTATTCTAGGGATTATCCTTATGGCACTTTATTATCTCGATTTTTAGGTTTTACGGGGTATGATGCCCAAGGATTAGCTGGAATTGAATATGAATATGATAAATTTCTGCAGGCTAATTCTTCTGCTATCCGTCTCTTTACAGATGCCAAAGGTAATAATTTGCCTAATGTTTCAAGTGCTTGGAAAGCAGGAGAGGATGGTGCTACGATCGAGCTAACAATTGACGTTGATGTACAGCAAGTCGTAGAGCGCGAAATATCGCAAGCAATGAAGCGCTATGAAGCTGACCAAGCACTAGCGATTGCGATGAATCCAAACACTGGCGAAATTTTGGCATTAGCCTCTTATCCTACTTTCCACCCAGCGGAATATCAATTAGTAGAGCCAGCCATCTACAATCGAAATTTACCTGTATGGATGACGTATGAGCCCGGTTCTACTTTTAAAATTATTACCCTTAGTGCTGCGTTGGAAGAAAACTTAGTGGATTTGGAGCATGAAACCTTTTATGATCCAGGTTATACGATGGTGGCGGGAGCAAAGCTTCGCTGTTGGAAACGTGAAGGACATGGGCATGAAACCTTTTTAGAGGTGGTTGAGAACTCCTGTAACCCAGGCTTTATAGAATTAGGTCAGCGTCTAGGCAATGAGCGATTACTACAATATATTAAAGACTTTGGTTTTGGAAAAAAGACAGGGTCTAATATAGCTGGTGAAGCATCGGGTATTTTATTTTCTAAGGATGCCTTTGGTCCTGTTGAGCAGGCCACCACTTCATTTGGGCAAGGGGTAGCCGTGACACCTATTCAACAAGTTCAAGCAGTAGCTGCTGCCATAAATGGAGGCAAGCTTTATACGCCATATGTTGTGAAAAAGGTATTTAATCCAAATACAGGTGAAGTCATACAAGAAACGCAACCAGTTGTTAAAAATCAGGTAATTCGTGAAGAAACCTCTGCTAAGGTTCGTGGTGCTTTGGAATCAGTAGTAGCGAATGGTTCAGGTCGACAAGCCTTTCGAGATGGACTGCGAATTGGTGGTAAAACTGGAACAGCGCAAAAAGTTGAAAATGGCCGTTATAAAAGTGGAGAGTACATCGTATCCTTTATTGGCTTTGCACCAGCAGACAATCCGCAGATTGTTGTCTATGTAGCTGTTGACAATCCGAAAAAGACAACCCAGTTTGGTGGTGTTGTAGCAGCACCTATAGTGGGGCAAATTATTGAGGATGTTGCGCCTTTTGTAGGTATTGAAAAATCGAAGGAACAACTGGAAAAGGATTATCGTTATGGTGACCCAATTACTGTGAAGGTACCGAATTTTATTGGTCAAACAAAGGATGATATTGCCAAGCAATTTTATCCATTCCGTATTGAATGGCATGGAGAAGGGACTAAAATTGGTAATCAATTACCTGAAGTGGATAGTGTTATCAAACAAGATGGTACCATTCATTTATATTTGGAGAACTAAAATAACTTTACCTTTAAAAAATGGGAAAGAACCACTATTATTATGAAGGGTAGTAATAATAAAATGAAAGTTAATGCTTTTTTCTTAAAGAAGAAAGTGAAACAAGATTTAAAGGAGATTTTTCAATGAAACTCGCAACAACACTTACCATTTTAGCTCTTGCTTTTATAGTAACAGTTATCCTGGCACCAATTAGTATTCCACTTCTTCGTCGTCTAAAGTTTGGGCAAAGTATTCGAGAAGAGGGACCAAAATCACATATGAAAAAAGCTGGTACACCAACAATGGGGGGAATCATTTTCTTAATATCCATCCTCGTAACAACTGTTGGTGTAGGTAGCTTTTTAGATTTATTAACGACACAGACCGTAGTACTTTTATTAGTATTAGCAGGATTCGGCTTAATAGGTTTATTAGATGATGGTTTAAAGGTTGTATTTAAAAGAAATTTAGGTTTAACCTCTCTTCAAAAATTGATTGGTCAAATTGTTATTGCTATTCTTGCGTATTTCCTTCTACATGTAGGATCGTTTGATACAACGTTAGCTATTCCATTTACGGAGTGGACTATTGATCTAGATGTATTCTATGTAGCCTTTTTAATTTTTTGGTTAGTAGGCTTCTCCAATGCAGTGAATTTGACAGATGGACTAGACGGGCTAGTGGCGGGTACTGCCTCCATTGCCTTTGCAGCATTTGGTGTTATTGCGCTATTCCAAAGTCAGGCAGATATTGCACTATTTTCGTTTGCTGTAACAGGTGCTTTATTAGGCTTTTTATTATTTAATGCAAATCCTGCAAAGGTATTTATGGGGGATACGGGGTCATTAGCATTAGGTGGAGCATTAGCTATGGTATCTGTCTTAGTAAAAGAAGAATTCTTGCTTTTACTAGTTGGCTTAGTGTTTGTGATCGAAACACTTTCCGTTATTTTGCAGGTAGGTAGCTTTAAGCTTCGAAAAAAGCGTATTTTTAAAATGAGCCCTATTCATCATCATTTTGAATTATCCGGTTGGTCAGAATGGAAAGTAGTGCTTGTCTTCTGGTCAACTGCCTTAGCAGTAGCATTAATTGCAGTCTTATCGGAGGCGTTCTAATGAAAAACTATACAGATTTACAACATAAAAAAGTACTTGTATTAGGTCTAGCAAAAAGTGGTGTGGCCGCTGCTGAAATTTTACATGAGCTTGGTGCATTTGTAACAGTAAATGATTCAAAACCATTTGATGAAAGTCCAGATGCACAAGGGCTCTTACAGAAGGGGATTACAGTTATCTGTGGTCGCCATCCTGAAGATTTACTTGATGAAGGCTTTGAGTTAGTGGTAAAAAATCCAGGTATACCTTATAGCAATCGAATTGTGGCTGATGCCCTTAGTCGAGAGATTCCAGTCTGGACAGAGATTGAGCTAGCTTTTTTAATTAGTGATGCACCATTTATTGGTATAACAGGCTCAAATGGCAAAACAACGACGACAACTTTAATATTCGACATGTTAAGTAACGGAAGTAAAAATCCTTTAATTGCTGGAAATATTGGGACAGTTGCTTGTGGCGTCGCAAAAGAAGCTAATCAAGATGACATCATTGTAACAGAATTGTCTTCTTTCCAATTGATGGGGATTAAAACGTTTAAGCCTAAAATTGCTATTTTGACGAATCTTTATGATGCGCATCTAGACTATCATGGAACATTTAATAACTATGCTGAAGCGAAGTTTGGCGTAACTCGTAATCAAGATGACAGTGATTATTTTATTTATAATGCCGACCAACCGATAGTGGTTGGATATGCAGCACAATCTCATGCACAGAAGATTCCATTCAGTTCGAAGGGGCGTACTGCAAATGG
>Ga0256875_1000879_pt1 | contig 9947 bp, 2 predicted proteins | sample MC6MC0418MT_FD_186354 | JGI IMG/M metagenome (GOLD analysis project Ga0256875, IMG submission 186354) | Metatranscriptome of enriched soil aggregate microbial communities from Iowa State University, Ames, United States - MC6-MC0418-MT... | ecosystem: Environmental > Terrestrial > Soil >... | reverse complement strand
TTCAAAAGTTAATACCGAGCTAAAGCGACAAAGCAAAGCGCCGCAATTATTGACAAACAAACAAACGAAACAAATCAAAGGATCGATGAAGAAACAAGAAATGCAAGACTCGACATCAATGGTATCTAATGAACAAGAAAATACATAGATATGATATCGATTTGTAAAACCAAATGTCAATTTTGAGAGCAAAAGGGTTACGAAAAACAAAAAGCAAGGAGGCGTTGACAAAAGCGAGACAAAAAAAAAGGACAATGAGTTAAACATTCAGCGATGGGACAATGAACTAAAAGAGGAAGAGGAAAAGAGAAAAATGGAAAAAGAAAAAGGAAAAAAGAAAAGGGTATCGACATGCACGACCGGACAACATATATACATAAAAAAAAAATAATAATAAATAAAAGGAAAAAAGATAATAACCAGATTCGGCTCCAGGGTTTCAATCTCACTCATCATCGAGCGAATTCAAGAAATGGATGTTGGAAGACCGCACAGAGAGGGAAGAAGGATCGGAAGAAGGATCTGAAGAAGATGCAGAAGAGGAAGGTTGAGCGACCGGTGAAGAAGCTGCGGGCATGATTGACACCGATCCCGCGCGTGAAGCAGAGCCAGACAGGTCCATCGAGCCAAGCGAGGAAGATCCGCTGAAGAGCGGGTTGAGGAAGGCCGAGGCGCGGCTGGAGGAACGCTGGTGGCGCCTCATGGCTTTCTTCTTCTGCTTGGGCTTGGGCTGCGATTGAGAAGGCAGTGAGTCGAGGATGCTGAGGTCGAGGTCATCGAGAGCAGCGGCGCCAGCGGGGGAGGCAGAAGAGGACGACGGATCCGATGAAGAGGAAGGCGCAGCGGCGTAGAAATCTAGCTGCAACTCGCCAACGTGGTCCTCCTCCTCTTCGTCATCATCGCCGGTATGGCCATCGTCCACATCGACATCAGAGTCGTCGTCCGATTCGTAGATGGTATCGACTGGGAACTGCGTCATCTCCATCTCCCCGCCACCATCCACGTCCACACCAACTTCTTCCCACTCGCCTTCATCATCCCCTTCCGGCACACCCTCCAGCGGCATCCCTTCGACTCCTCCTCCTTCCACGACACTCCTGCGGGCCAAGCTGACACGACTGTGACTATGGCTGTGGCGCTTCTTGCGACCGATCTCGGCGGCCTGGGCGTGGGCGTCATTGGTGCCCGCTGCAGCCTTGGTCGACAGCACCACCGGCGTGCCATCGAACGGCGACGCGTACGACGAACCGCGGCGCCGCCGCATCTCCGCGTCCTCGTCCGCCACGCTGTTCATGCCGAAGAATCCTTTGACGGCATGTCTGACGGCCTTTAGGTCATACTTGCGATAGATGTAGTACAGGCCCTTGAGCGTCAGCGCCAGCCAGATGACGAACAGCGTGATGGCCAGCATGATGAAGATGAGGGAGAGCAGGACGTCTGTGGTGTCATCGAGGGCCGTGCCCTGGTGCGACATCACCAAGGCAGCCAACACCACGAGGAAGATTTCCACCTCCGCCAACACGTGCAGCGCATCATCAGACAATCTGACAAAAGGCGGTTTCAACACCAGAACGCAGAAGAAAACGCCGCACACAAACAGTGCCGCCTCCATCTGAATGGCGGGCGGCAGGAAAGCCAGCAGCGCCACCATGGTCAGCTTGTTGGCCATGTCGCACAGCTCGAAGTACCACGAGTCCCTGTTGTACGCCGCATACAGGAAGCCCAGCTGCATCCTGACGCCCGGCTCGTCCATGCGCTGGCGGTAGCGTCGCAGGATGTAGAAGAAGAACGCGGGCACGCCGATCGGGTAGACCAGAATCGCCACAATGATCCACGGCAGGTTGCTCATCCATCGGCTGTCGTAGCACTCGAGCGAGAAGTCGGCCAGCAGGAAGGTGGTGCCGTTGATGTCGCGGCACACGAAATAGCCCAGCAAGGAGGAAGATACGTTGGGATAGATGCAGAACAGGGTGAACAGCAGCAGTTTCCAGAACCTCCTTCTCGACCGCTTGCGGGCCGCGTGGAAGCTGGCGGGGTCGTCGCGGTGCGTGCGGTAGTCGCGGAAGTAGCGCGGCAGCAGGTAGCACACGAACAGGGCCAGCGTCAGCAGCAGGGGCAGCAGGGCGATCAGGCCCAGCTTGGTGTAGTACGAGAACGCCGTGACGCAGCCCACGCTTTGCCAAGGCACGAAGTCGAGGTTGATGAAGGAGAAGGCGGCGATGAAGTTGGTGTAGGTGCGCGGCCACTCCACGTCCAGCACGAACGCCATGTTCATGATGATCTGCACGAAACCCAGCAGAATCTTCAGCTTGAACGTGACGTTCTCTGCATGGCGCGAGTCCTTGGTGGTGTGCGGGATGAAGTGGTTTTTGGCGACGATGATGGCCTCGATGCTGCGGTCCAGCGTCTTCGGCGCGCGGCTCTGCTTGATCGTCACGTCTTGCGCCGGCTCCGGGGCCTCGGTTCCGTCCTGCGCCCACGAGCTGAGGCGCATGCCGGTGGTCAGCGCGCTCATCTGCTGCAGCTGCTCGGCCGCAAGCTCCGTGTCGTGCTGGTCCCATTCGAGCGCCTCCTTGTCCTTCTGCTCCATCTGCTTGATGAGGTTGCCGTCGGCCCACAACACCAGGTAGAACAGGCACAGCACGCCGATGAAGATAGCGATACACAGCAGAATCGTGGTCACCAGACTCGTGGAGCGTTCGGGGCACTTCTGACAGCGTGAAATGCCGCTCTGTGAACGATAGCCTTCGATGCACAACGAACACAGCGGACCCGTTCGATAGGCCTTGCACGGCTCCTCGATGTCGGAGCCGCAGTGCGCGGGCAGCAGGCACCGGTAGAACGAGAGCGAGGCGTTGCTCTCGCGCCACCATCCGTCGACGCTGCGCAGGCTGGCGATGGTTTGGCCGGGGGCGTTGCAGATGCTGCCGCGGGGGCACGCCAGGCACTCCACGCGCCCTGTGTCGTCGTTCGGCGGAGACGCGTAGTAACCGGCCTGGCAGATGCAGGCCAGACGGTCCTCCGACGACGTGGCGTGCTCGGAGCAGGCGTAACAGGCCGAACTGCCGCCAAACGGGTTGGCGGTTCTCTGGGCGCAGGGTATGCAGACTTGCGCGTTGGCATTGGAGTACTTGCCTGCCCCGCACTCCATGCACGTCGACGACGCCACCTGGTCCGAATAGCGGCCCGCCTCGCACTCCATGCACGGCTGGCTGCCGTTGCTGAACTTGCCAGCCTCGCATTGGACACAGGCCGAGGATCCCGGGGACAGCGAGTAGGAGCCCTTCTCGCACGATAGGCAGGTGCTGCTCATTTGCAGATTCTGGAAGGTTCCGGCAGGGCACGTGACGCACGAGCTGTGGTTGGCACTGCTAGCCACCTTGCCCACCTCGCACGACATACACGACGTACTCATGGACTTATCGATGTAGAACCCAACGGCGCACGGTGTACACTCTGCGTGACCACGCGCGTACTGGTAGAAACCAGGCGGGCAGTCCTCGCACGACGCCTGGCCGCTCCGCTCGGCGTACCGGCCCACCTCGCACATCTGACACAGGGCCGAGCCGTTGCTGCGCGCAAAGTATCCCGGCGAGCACTCCACACACGCGCTTTCGCCCGGCTGCGGCTGGTAGTGGCCCAGCGCACACGGAACCTGCTCGGTGGCGCCGGGCTGCGGGGCGTGATAGCCCGGACTGGTGGCCACGCAGTCGATCTGCGCAAAGGCCGTTTGGAAGTGGCCGACGGGGCAGGCGATGCAGGCCGACTGGCCGCTCGACGGTTGGCGCGAACCCGGCGGACACTCGGTGCACGTCGCCGAACCGTTGCCCGCGCTGAAGCGCCCAGAGGCGCATTCAACGCAATTGATGGAGCCAACAATGCTGTTGACTTTGCCCGGCGCGCAGGGAATGCACGACGAGGCCGACGGAGAGTTCTGGTGCTCGCCAGCTTGGCACGGCAGACACGAGGTCATGCCGATGGTGGGCGCGTAGTAGCCCGCGCTGCACGACGAGCACTGCGCCGAATTGTTCATCGACGAGAACGACCCAGGTTCGCAGCTTTCGCACGTGCTTGCGCCCGATCCTGAAAAATAACCTTCCTGGCAGTCCTGGCACTGGCTCTGCCCGGTCAGCGGGGCGTGCTTGCCGGCCGGACACACGCTGCACGAGGCGGCGCCGGTGACGGCGATGAAGCGGCCCACGGCGCACCGGCTGCAGCCCGACTGGCTCGTGATCGACTGGTGACGCCCGCTAGAGCAGGTCTCACAAGCGGTCTGTCCGACAGTGGCCGTGAAGCGGCCCACGCTGCACGCCTGGGCCGCCGTCATCGAAGACTGCGGGCACATCGCACCCAGCGGGCAGGGAACACAGGAGGGCGAATTGGGATGGTCGGCGTAAGTTCCCGCCTCGCACGCAACACAAACCGAACCTCCGGTCTGGTTGGAGTAGGTGCCGCTTTCGCACGAGAAGCACGAGCTGGCGCCGCTGGAGGGATAGACGCTGCCCGGGGGACACTCGTCGCAGATCACGCCGCCGGGCGTAGATCGATAGGTGCCGACGGGGCAGCTTTGGCACAGCGACGCGCCCCGAACGGCCTCGCCGAACGCGTCCAACCCGGTCACCGCACCCGCGCTGCACGCCTGGCACTTGCTTTGCTGGGCGCTGTCACTGTAGTATCCCGGCTGACACAACAAGCACGCCGTGGCTCCTGACAAGGAGTCGGCGTAGAAGCCCGCCGAACACGGCACACACTCCGTCCGCCCGCTCGAGTTGCTGAACGTGCCCACCGGGCACGCTCGACACACCGCGTTGCCCGTGGAGTCGGACATGGTTCCTGGGCTGCACTCGGAGCAAAAGGAGGCGCCCTGGCTGCTTTGCGAGTGGCCCGGCTGGCAGTCCAGGCAGGTGTGGGAGCTGTTGGTGCTGGAATACTTGCCACCCACACAGGCCGTGCACTCAGAGGCCTGCACATTGGAGTAAGTACCAGCCGGACAGTCTGAGCACGACGATTGTCCGGAGGCAAAGCTGTGTTTGCCTGCGGCGCACGCCTTGCAAATGGAGGCGCCGCTCACGTCCAAATAGGTGCCCGACGCGCAGCTGAGACACGACGACAAGCCCGCGTTGGTGGCAAAGCGGCCCAGCGGGCACGCCTGGCACACCGGGGAACCCAGGACGCTGGTGAAGTTGCCGGGCGCGCACGGCACGCAGGCGGTTTCGTTGGCGTTGGGCTGGAAGTGGCCGGCCGGGCAAGGGATGCAGGCGGCCTGGGCGAGCGAGCCCTGATGGAAGCCCGCGCTGCACAGCAGGCAGTGCGACGAACCGGACGTCGACTGGAACGAACCGCGAGGGCATTGTGTGCAGAACCTGGCGTTTGCTAGCGAGTAGTGGCCCACGGCGCACGCTTCGCACTTGATGGACGCCGGCTTGCTCGCGAACGTGCCGGCGGTGCAGGCCAGGCACGCCGTGGCGTTCTGCAGCTCCATGAAGGTGGCCACCGGGCAGCTGATGCACTGCGCCTGGCGCGTGGCGTCGTTGAAGGAGCCCGCGGCACATCGAGCGCACACGCTGCGCCCGTCGCTGCTGGAGTAAGTGCCTGGAGCACAATCGCTACACGCTGACGAACCAGACGCTTCAGCGCTGCGCGTGCCCACCGGACAGCGCAGGCAGGACGACATGCTCGAACTGGCCGCGTAAGTACCCGCATTGCATTTATGGCACGTGGGCTGGTTGGAGCTGGAGACGGATCCGGGCAGGCAGGGGTAACAGAAAGACGACGAAGTGGCGTTCTGGAAAAAGCCAGGGTCGCATGACAGGCAGGTTGTCGAATTCGAACTGGGAGAATAGCTGCCCACGGGACAAGCCAGGCACTGCACGGTTCCCTCTGCGGTGGAGTAGGTTCCGGGCGGGCAGTCGACGCACGTGGATTGCTTCTGCAGCGGGGCGTAGCGGCCGCCGGGGCACTGCGCGCACGACGAGGTGTTGGACGAGGCGGCAAAGGTGCCCGACGGACAATCGAAGCAGAACTCCTGGCCCGCAAACGACGAATACTGGCCCACAGAGCACGGCTGGCAACCAAGCCCGTCGGCGTAGCTTCCTGGTGGGCACTGTTCGTAGGAGATGAAGACGGCGTCGGTGGAGGGTTCGCCGCCTTCTTGGAACATGGTGACCGAGCGACGCAGGCCGGTGCCCGCGGCAAGGGAGCACGTCACGAGGCGGTGGGGCGTGGATGCGTCGTGTTGAACGTTAGTACACGAAACACCGCCCACAACCACTTTAGCGTTCTGCGCTCCGAAGTTTTGTCCGTGAATCGTCAACCGATCGCCGCCCGCGCGGAGGCAATCAGTGGCGTCGTTGCCGGTCTGTCCCTTGCAGCCGCGCACGCTGGTGATGACGGGACGCGCGTAAGACACGAGGGCCTTGGCGCGCGAAAAGAAAATGCCTTGCCGCACCGTCACCAGCTGCAGCGATCCGGTGCCCGCGGGAAGGGTGCACGTCAGCACGCGTTCAGATTGCACGGCGTCGTTTAACACCTCGAGACAATACTTGCCCGCGACGGTGACGGTGGGGAACGATCCGAAGAACAGGCCGTTGAGCGTGATGCGCGTGCCGCCCTCGGTCGGGCACTGCTCGCTCACCGAAGGGTCGGACGAGGATTCCTGGCATCCCGTGACCGACAGAACCTCTGGCGACACGGGGTAGGTGTAGCTGGAGTTGGCGAGGTAGGTCTGCGCGTGCTCGCCTTGGCCCACCGTCACGCTGAACCGCAGGTTGGCGCCGGCACCCGGTCCGGTCTTGCACACGACGAGCGTGTTGGAGGAGGGCGGATCGCGGTTGGCGGGCAGCACGCAGCCGTAGCGCGAGTACGACACCGATATCTCCGACGGCCACGTGCCGAAGTGGTTGCCCTGGAGGGAGATGAGGTCGCCCTGCGTGGACGTGGCAGACAGCTCCGTGAACGTCTCCGGAACGCCGAATATCGCCAGGCTCCCCTCGGTCATCACCGGGGCTGGGAAGTGGAGCACGTCGTCCGACATGGGCGAGGCGTAGAGGCCGGAGACGACGGTGAAGCGCACGCTGCGGCCAACGCCGCCGCTGATGCTGCACGTGATGCTCGTGGGAGTGATCACTCCAGTGGTGCAGGGGAATTGCAGAGGGTTGTGACGGAAGCCGTAGTAAACTTTAGGCATACCGCCAATCATGAAGTTGTTGCCAGTTAGCAGCAGCGTCATGGAGGCGTGGGTGGAGGGCACGTCGACGAAGGCGGTCAGGTCGCGCAGCACCACGTTGCCGCCTTGAGGCTTCAGCGTGCCGCGAACGAAATAAGGACCAACATAAGAGAAGGTGTCGAGGGCGTTGGAGACCTGCGACCCCCTGGCCACCAGCACGGGCAGGTTGAAGCCGAAGCCCGCGGGCACGGTGCACCGCAGGCGGGAGTGAGCAGCGTCAATAGCGGGCGACGTGCACACCTTGCCGCCAATGGTGACAGTGAGGGCCGGCGAGCCATTGACGCTGCCGGTGGTCACGCCGAAGTTCTCGCCGTGGATGGTGATGGTGCTGCCGCCGCCCACGGGACAGCTGACCTCGCCGACGCTGCCGCCCCCGACCGGCGGACTGCTGCACGAGCCGGGTGACAGCGACGTCAGCCGCGGGCCGTCATAGGTGATCGCAGTGGATACGGTGGGGTAGAGCGCGTGGCGAATTTCCAGCGGCTGCAGGCCCGCCCCCGCCGGCGCCATGCACGTCAAGCGCCCGTCACCGCGCACCAGACCCATGCATTGACTGCCGGCCACCCACACCGACAGCACGCCCTGGTCCGAGCTCGCGCCGAAGTTCTCACCGTGAATCGTCAACGCCCCACCTTGTGTGGGCAGAGTGGGCGGTTCAACGGACGTGACGCGCGGGCCCAGGTAGGAAAACGTGGCGGAGGCAATGCGGCCCGAGACCGAAACTTCCACGGAAACCGTGCCCGCGCCGCTCGGAACAGTGAACACCAAATCCGTGTGATTCTGTGACACGGGCACGAGCTGTTCGTCGGCGAAGAGCAGCGCGGCCTGCAGCCCGAAGTTCCGTCCGCGCACCGCCACCTGGAAGTGGCCGAGCTGCGGGCCCGACGACGGCGACAGCGCGCTGATCACGGGGGCATCATAAACAAAGGTCTGATTGTTGGACGTCTGAGAACCCGCCGACACCTCCACCAACACATGACCACTGGAAGCCACGGGCTGTCCAGCTGGCAGCGTGCAAACCACATTGTTGGCGGACTGCGTCACGACTTCGCACCTCTCCTTGGTTGTGCCATAGACATGCACGGCCAGCGGTTCGCCTTCTCCGGTGGAGGCGGTGAGGTAGTGGCCTTGGATGGTGAGGGGCAGGCCGCCGAGCGTGGGGCCGTTGGGAGGCAGAAGGGTCGAAATCACGGGACCCACGCAAGACTCGCCACGGAAAGGAGGAACGCAGGAGCAAGTGCCGTTGCCAGTGATGCCTTGAGAACATGTGCCTTGTCCGTTGCACGGATTCGATAAACCGCCGGGGCAAGGCAAGCACTGCGGACCCCAAGATCCCGGAGCGCACGTGTCACAAGCGGGCCCGCGATAGTTTCCACTGCACACGCACTGCCCATTGGCAGTGTTGCACGTGCCGTGAGACGAGCACGTGGTCGAGGCCGAGCAGAAGGTGCAGGAGGACCCATAGTGGTTGGCTGAGCAAGAGCCGCAGCTAGGGCCGGCGAACTGCGGGTCACAGACGCAATCGCCGAGCGCCGAACAATTGCCGCGCAGCGAACACGTACTCGAGCGTAAGCAATTTTTGCAAGTGGGGTAGTTATAGTAATCGGTTTTGCATTTTTGGCAGTTTGCGCCCTCGAATCCCTCGTGACACAAACACGATCCGTCTTGTTGCGCCGTGCCGTGGCCGCTGCATGTCACCGCATCGGAAAACTGGCAACGATTGCCTGCGAAGCCCGCGTTGCAGATGCAGGTGCCTAGGCGCGCAATACCGTCGTCGCATCGTCCGTTGGGTCCGCAGTCCGGACACGCCGTGCAACCGGAACCGTAGTGACCTGCCAGGCACTGCCCACAATCGTCGCCTGTATAGGCTCCTTCGCACTGGCACCGGCCGCTGGGCGAGCAGTCGCCGTGGTTGTTGCAGGTGCCGGCTCTTGAACAGGGGATGCAGGAAGGGGGGAAATAGCCGGGAGAACATTGGTCGCAGTTGGGGCCGCTAAAACCTTGCGCGCATAGACACGTGCCCGTGGAAGAGCAGGTGCCGTGTCCCGAGCATGTCTCGGAGGCCAAACAATATTGACAAGTGGTGCCCGCGCGGTAGAAGTTGTCCTGGCATTGGGCGCAGGCGGGCGAGGCGAAGCCGTCGTGGCACACGCAGCTGCCGTCGTACTGCACCACGCCATTGGAGTTGCAATCGGTGTTGGAATACTGGCAGGCATTGCCCGTGTAGCCGCTGTGGCAAGTGCACACGCCATTGGCATCACAATTGCCCCTGTTCGAACACGCGCCCCTGGTCGAACCATCGCTCTGGGCACTGGCACCAGGGCATACTTGAGTGCAATCCTGTCCAAAGCGGCCGAGCTTGCACGCTGCACAGGCGTAGTTGGTGCACGAGCGAGAACACGACGGCCCGCCAATGCCAGGCAGTCCGCAGTTCTGGGCCCATCCTCTGTCGTAGTTGTCGCGGCACTGCTGGGTCAGCGGGCTCCGGCAGCACGTGCACGACAGCGGCTCCGAGTTACAGCTTTGGCAAGGACGAGGGCAACTCGTCACGGCGTCATCGGGACAATTGCATGAACATGGTTGTTGGGCGTGAGTTGCTATGAGGGCGGTTGCCACCAGTAAAAGGGCCAAGAACCAGCACCGCATGTTCAGGCGGTCACAGAACAAAAAGCAGTAAAATGCTGCAATCCTGCTCCCAGAACAAACGGCAGAAACAACTCTG
>Ga0256875_1000872_pt1 | contig 9982 bp, 1 predicted proteins | sample MC6MC0418MT_FD_186354 | JGI IMG/M metagenome (GOLD analysis project Ga0256875, IMG submission 186354) | Metatranscriptome of enriched soil aggregate microbial communities from Iowa State University, Ames, United States - MC6-MC0418-MT... | ecosystem: Environmental > Terrestrial > Soil >... | reverse complement strand
GGAGCGGAGGCGTACCAAGTCGAGCGCTTCAGAGGCTTTATAACCCGAATAATAATTTGGGCAAACCAGCGCGACGATACAGGAGTAAGAGGAGAATACAAGTCCAAGATGGGAAGAGAGAGGAAAGTGAACAAATAGAAGTGCCCAGGGTTAGTGCGAAGGATTAGTGCGAAGAAGGAGGGAAGAGGTGGAGAAGGAAAGGGTTTTACATAGGGAAGAAAGCAGAGGAAGAGGCTGAGGAAGCAGATGGCAAAAAGTGCTGCATCCGCTGGGTGTGGTGCAGGTTAACTGCGCGATGCGGATCCGGGCGAAGCTCCCCCGTCCATTGCCGCTGCGGGTGGCGTACCGCTGGTGCGCTTCTGATCGGCCCGCTGAGTGGCCGCGTTTCCGACGATCACGTTGTGGGTCAGCGGCGGCAGCGACGACGACGTCGGCCAGCGCGTGGCGAGATCAACCGCGCGGGGCGACGTGGTGATAGGAGAAGGACCAGCGGCTGTGGGGGACGCCGCAGCAGCAGCGGCAAGCGGTAGGTTCTCGAAGGCTTCGGCAGACGGCGACTTGCGCGACGGCAGCTGCTGGGCAACGTGCGCCACATCTGGCAGAACCGATGCAAACTCAGGCGACGGCGGGCGGCTCACTTGCTGCTGCTCGTCGTCCTGCAGCGGGAGCTGCGGTGCCTGAACGACCAAGTGCGCCGCCAGTTCCAGTTCCGCCGCCGGCTTCTCTTCGTCATCGTCCTCCTTGCCGTTCACGTTTGCCTTCCCCGCCACCGCCAAGTCCTCCGCCGTGAGGACTGTGGGCAGCGAAGACACCTTGGCAGACGAGCTTCGCGCCTGCGAGCCGCGGCACAACAGGGCGCGCAAACGGGTGAACACGTGCAGGCGGTCGCCTACGTAGAGCAGCACGATGAGCACGACGACGTTGAGCGAGAAGCTGGTGGCGATGAGTCCGCTCACCCACTGCGGCCACGAGTCCGGTCCAGCCGGCGTGCGCGCCTGCACGGTGGCGAACTTGCTGATGCGCGCGCTGCGCTCGCCCGCCGCATTGACGGCATACAGCGAGAACAGGAATGCGTGCGGCTCGCCACGACCGACATCGAGCGAGCGCGCGTTGGCGTCACTCAAGTGGATGGCCAGCGCACCGTCGAGCACCAGGTCCGCCTCAGCACGCGCCGATCCCAGCACGCCCAGCTGCGCGCTGCCCGCGGCCTCAGCGTCCTGCCACACGACCACGAAGGACATCGGAGCACTAGCCGACGGGAACGACGGACTGCTGGTCAGCACGCGCGGCATGCGCACAAGGAAGTTGGTAGCACCCATCTGCCACACCTCGAAGTCGCTGGGGTCCACAGGCGCCGTAGCGCTGTCACGGCGAGAGCTCACTTGGACGGGACCGCTGGAGACAAGCACGCTATCGGACAGCGGGTGCTGCTGATCCACCAGCGGCTGCTGGGCCACACGCTGCATGCCGCTGTGCAGCGCACTGGACGCGCGCACCTGCGCCCATGGAGGCAGCGGCTGGCCGTCGCTCGTGTGCTCCAATGCGTTCCAGAAGCGCTGCTGCACGACGGCGAGCGGCACCTGCGCGGGTGCCGACGCGAGCACAAAGCTGCCCGCCTTCATCATCGTGCGCACTTGGAACGAGTAAATGAGCGGCACACCCGGCACACTGTTGGACAGCAGCGGCAGCGTCACGTTGGTGCTGTACACGGCCTGACCGTTCACCATCGGCACGTACACGTCCGACAGCAGAGTGATGGACAGCAGCAGACCATCGGACACGATCACACTCACGACGTACGATTGCAGCAGAGAAGGGCGCGGGAACGCGTCAGTCACTGCCACCCACTGCAGCTCCACCGTCTGCTGCGGCTGAGCGGCACCCACGGGCATCACCGGATCGCCCAGCACCGTCACGTTGAGCATAGCCGTAGGGTGCACGAATGCAAGCTCGTTGCTCGACAGCGTGCTCCACACCGGCGGCGCACGGCCCCACCGGCTGGACGCGCTCAGGGACACCTTGAGCGACAGCATGCGCACGGTCAGCAGCGCGCTGGGCAGCTCCAGCGTGCACTGACGCACCGGTGCCACCTGGTCCGTCGCCGTCGCCAGCGTGCGGAAGTCGTGCTGCCAGTGCAGCGTCTGCGTTGCACTGCCGGTGGTGCCATTGGCGTCCGTGTATGCGTAGCTGAGCGCCACCTCATCCAGCGGCTGCGCGGCAGCGTCGAGCGTCGGCTGGTAGAAGGACAGCTCGAACACGTTGAAGGCACTCTGCTCGACAGACAGCAGCGGCAGTGAGGGCGGAGCCGACTGCACGCTCAGAGCGTACAGAGAGCTCACGGACTCGGCTAACTCGTTGCTGGCGCTGACGCGCACTGTCCAGCTGCTGACGCGACCAGGCAGCGGCAGCGGGAAGCCCAGCTGCGATAGATTAGAGACTACAATGCGCATGCTCTTGAGCAGCGCGCCGCCCACGAGCACCTCGTTGTTCATCGACAACGCTGATGCCGCCAGCGTCACCGGCTGCGCCGTGGCCGACGCCAGCAGCTGCAGACGGTACATCACGCCAGCGTCGCCTGCCTCCGTCGCCAATCCATTGTTCCAAACCGGTGCAAAAGCCACGTGCAACTCGTCGACCGCTGTCTGCTCCACGCGCTGCACGAGCGGCACGGACGGGGCACCCTGTACGAACAGATCTGTCTCGAACAGGTATAGCGCCGATGCGTTCAGCGGGGAGGACGTCGCGTTCACCACCGACACGGCGAAGCGCACGAGGCGACCACCCGCGGGAACCGGCAAAGCACGCACCAACACACGGTACACAGCGAGCGAACCGTTGGTGCGCTGCTGCAGCGTCGCCACGTTCGAGTCGCTCAGATCCACGGTGACAGCCGGTGTGGGCGTGTCGGTCGCCGCAGGCGCGCTGCCGATGGGGACTTCCTTCTCCGCCGCTTCGTTGGGCAGCGAGTAGGAAATGCGCAGATTCTCCAGCGCCAACTGCACGGCCGCCGCGCCGTCCGTCTGCCAGCTGAGCGACACGAGCGCAGCTTTGCCCTGCGCGTTGTAAACAGAGCGTGCGAGCACCTCCGACACCAGCTGACTCGTTGGCGCAGCAGGTTCCTCGCTCACCACGCGGGACTTGATCGATGGAACCGCAGAGCCAGCACTGGCAGCAGCAGCCGCAGTAGGAGTGGCAACCTTGCTCTGCCGGCTCACGCGAGCCATGCGCGCCATGCGAGCCATGCGTGTCTGCGCCTGCGCGGTGGCTGCCTGCTCGACGGTCGGCATGGGCACGATGGTGGAGCGCACCGGCCACGCCGCCTGTGCGCGGTACGCCGACAGCAGCGGGAAAGTGACATTGTTGTTCCACAGGAATGTCAAATTCTTGACATCGTCCTCCGTCAGCTCGGCGCCCGTGCTCGGCTCGGCGTCCAGATCGGGGATGGTGACGTTTCGGTTCCAGGTGCTCTGCGGCAGTCCCAGCACAACGGCTGACTGGTTGACGGTGGTGGACAGCGCGCGCACAAAGTAATCAGCAAAGGTCGACGGCGCATACACAGAGAGTGGCTCGCCGGGGAAGGCCGGCAGCGACTGGATGGTGATGGTGAAGCGAATGAGCGATGCGCTCGCAGCGGTCAGGCTTGCCACCTGCACGTTTCCGCGCATCAGTCCATCCACTGAGCTGCTTGCGCGCGGTGTCGGACGCAGCACCGTGTCGATGGCGAGGTTCGCCAGATCAGCCACCTCCTGTGCCAGCGCCTGCTGCAGCGCCGCCAGCGAGCCGTACTGCGCCTGCAGCGCCGACAACGCGCGCGACTCCAGGAACAGGTTGCTGACAGTGACGGGTGCATCGTTGACAGCAAACTGCGCGATGGGGAAACTCCACTGGATGGGCGCATCGATCGGGTTGCCGCCGGCGTCGCGCACGTTGCTCACACGCACGGTGACCAAACGTCCAACGAGCTCGGTCCACAGCGCAGACTGGAACGCGACGGCGAGCACGTGATCGCGGCACACGTAGTTGACCGCCAGGAACAGTCCTTGCGTTTGCCCTCCGGTAAGCGTTCCCGCGTTGATCCAGGCGTCGACGCGCGGCTTGCCCCAGTAGGACTCGCAGTTGATCGCCTGGTCGAATGTGATCTCAATGGGCTGACCGGGCAGGTATGCCGTCGTGGCAGGCACCGGCGTGCCGAACACGCGCGGCTGCACGATGTCGAGCGTACCGGTGATAGGTGCGGTGGCGAAGGTGTAGAGTGATGTGTCGAGCTTGCCGAGCGGCACGCGGCACTTGCTCACCGTGCGCAGCTGGTAAGGGCCGTCGGTCAGCACAGCCATATTCCACTCCGCCGCGTACACGTCGTCCATGAAGCGGCCCGTCGCCTCCTCATCATCGCGGATGCGGTTCAGAATGTTGACTGGCGTCAGACCCGCTCCCACCGTGAGGATCGGCGACCAGTCGAGCTCGCTGAGAATGAGGCCCGCGGGGGCCGGACGGTACTGGATCTCCAGCGACTGCAGGAAACCGCTGCCGATGATCAGATCCGCATCCGCCTCCTTCTCCGCCAAGTCGATCCACTTGCGTCCGGGCAACGTCACCTCAGGGTTGCGGATGGCAAGGGGCAGCGACGGCAAGCCCGACGCGGTGGCGGCCAGCAGGCGCTGGTTGACGGTGAAGCTCGGTGTGCTGGCCAGTGATCCCGCGAACACGGTGCGCGCGCATGGTTCGTCGTAGTGCACATTGAGTATGGCTGCGGCATTGAAGCAGGTGAGGGTTCCGTCGGGGCCGGAGGGTCCGTCGGGCACCTCAATGCCCAGCTCGATACCGTCGAACACATAACCGTTGCTGCCGCGCTCAATGTCAATCGTGAAGCGCATCTGTTGGTTATAGGGCAGCGTCACCGTAAGCGCTTGCGCAGTCAGAGACGCGCCGTTCATCGAGACCCGCAGACCGTACAAGTTGCTCTCCGGAGGAATGCTCAGCGCGTACTGGAACGTCTCCTTCGTGGGTGAGAGGTTTGTCATTTGGAGCGTGGTCGATATGGGATCATTGGGTGACACGTGCTCCCACGTGCTCTCCGTCAGCTCAATCAACACGTCGTCGCGCGGCATGGTGCCAATCTCTGCCGCGCATCGTGATTGTCCGGACAGCAGGCGATACACGGGGCTGCCAAACACGGCATCCTTCATGATCTCGACGGTGAAGGCGTCGCCGATGTCGTCATCGGCCAGAGTGATCTCGATGGTGCGCGAAGAAGTGCGCGATGTAGATGAAGAAGAGCCCTGCTCGTGCGTGTACGCCCCCTTCGTGCCCATGGAGGATTCGAGTCCGACGCCGAGGACCTCGAATTGGAACTCAATATACACATTCGCCTCCACTGACGTGGACAGCACCACCTCGTTGCTCTCAGACTCCGTGGACTCGGTGGTCAGCGTGAACGTCAGCGAGCTGCCACCGCCGTAAAAGGTGATGGAGCCGATGCTGTCATCCGCCTGAAGCGCGAAATTAGCGCTCTCGCCGATGGCGAACTCGTTAGTTGTCGATCCCTCACCGGTACCCGAGCTGGTCTTGGGGTCCACCAGCGTGGCTGAGATGCCGCCGTTGCTGCCCTGTGCCTGCGCCTGCGCCTGCGCCAGCAAGCGTGCCGCTGCGGATGACTGCGAGTCATCCTTGCCGGTTCCCATCGCCTTGTAGAACTCCGGCCACGCCTGCGCGTTGTCCTTGAGCAGCTGGTTGTAGTTCAGCATGGACTGCCATCCAACGATGTGGCGCTCGTTGTCCACGTAATCCTCGTACTTGCTCGGCGCCACCTGCATCAGCGCGAACTTGTCCGCCACCCCATACATAGCCAGCAGATCCTCATTCGCGTGGATAAAGGACGGGATGATCACGTTCTTGATGTCCCACGCCGACGTCCACGACATCGTTTGCTTCGACTGCTTCGTCCAAGACACCGACGGCTTCAGCGCGGTCTGGCACACCTTGCGGGGAGGGTTGGCAGTGTCAGTCGGGTCCGCCACCATATCCAGGCTGACGGATTCGCTCTTGGTGAAGATCATCAGGCCGCCCACCGTGAGGAACAGATCACCGTCGCCGTCGTGGTAGAAAGGATTGCCCGACGTGGACACCGTTTGCTCAAAGCTGGTCGACTCCACATTGGCCTTCGAGTACGTGTTGGTTCGTCCGGTCTCGATCGCCGTTTGCACGCCAATTTTGTTCTCCGAATTGAGCGTCTCGGAGCAAATGGCGACGCCGATGCCGTTGCACGTTGTCTGCACCGTGCCGCCGGTGTAGCTCACGTCGATGTCGCGTCCGAAGGTGCCGCCGTCGGAGGTCGAGTACGACTCCTCCGTCTCCAGCACTGTGCCAGCGGTTAGAGACGCTGTGGACGCACCGCCCGGCGGGTCGCGCAGGATGTATACTGGGTCCCACGGCGGCAGGGTGAGCGAGATACCGCCCGGGAAGTTGTACGTTCCGATGATCACGACGTGCAAGTGCTGATAGGGCAGCACGCTGCCGGCCAGACGGTACGACAGCGGGCGCGAGTAGGCCGGCGTGAGACGACGGCCTTCCACGTCCGTGTTGTCGCTGCGGCGGATGTCGCCGACACGCAGAATGTAGTTTGCGGTCGTCTGGTCCGTTGCATTGTTGTATTCTGTCTGCATGATGCACGGCTGCGTGCTGTCCGTGCACGAGTAGGGTTCCTCCAAGTAGTAATTGACCAGCTGGGATCCGTCGTTGGTGACTTTGTCGAGCACCTGCACCTGCTGCGTGGTGTTGCGGCACACGCGGCGGCGATCGAGGATGATCTCACCCTGCGCATCGGTGGACAGGTAGCCGTACGACTCAGACAGAACGAACTTGACCAAAGTCATGGCACCGGTGTACATGAAGGTGTAGGGAGCATCGGAGGGAGAATCCACCAGCGTCTGCGTGTCCACGCACTCGCGCGTGCGCGCAACGACGATGTCGGCCGGCGCGATGTACTCCCACGTCAACTGCGGTCGCGCGTCGTCCGTCAGCACGTCGCGCAGGTCGACCATAACGGACGACTGCTGGTCAAGCCACGGCTTCACGGTCGTGATGATGTAGTTCGACGGCACCGGCACATCGCCGAGGTCGAACGCCTGGAAGCCAGACAAAGGGTCCTGACCGTCCTGCAAGGCGAACTGATACAGCTGCGCGGGCAAGCGCCATGTGTAGCCACCAGAGCCGAACGGGGACAGCAGCACGTGGGCCTGGGTGCCGCAGGAGAGCAGGCGGGCCACAGGCGCGATCATTCCCAGATGGTACTTGCACACTCCTCCGTGCCACTCTGCACTGAACTCTGCCGTGGTAGTATCGAAGAATGGCGGGAACTGAATGGATGACTGTCGCACGTCGGCCATCTGGAAGGCCGGCTCGAAGGTGTGCACCGCCGTGTCCGCCGAGGCCGTCGTGTTGGAACGCGTGGTGGGGTCGCCGACCCAGCGCGCCACCAGCACCAGCTTGGAGTACAGCGGCACGCTCACCACCCAGGCACCGTCGTGGCTCGTCGGGGCGCTGGTGCGCACGGGAGCGAGGCGCTCGGTGTCGCGCTGCAGGAACGCGTCGACAACGACAAAACCCACCCCGCAGTTCCAAAACGGCTCCGGCGTCCGCGCGTCCGACGACAGAGCGATGCGGCCGGCCAATCCGACCTCGGATATGTCGTAGATGTCCTGTCCCGTGAAGAAGAGTCCGTGCGTGGTGCTGTCGATGATGACGTTGTTATCGCGCTGCGCCACCACCTCGAACTCGTGTGGGAACACGGCGCCGGTATCCGGGTCCGTGTCGTTCTTGGCCGGCACAATGCGGAACGTGTAGCCCTTCTCGGTCAGACCCTTGGACGACACGAGCACCGTGTACTTGCCACGGGCATCCGTGATGGCGCTGGCGCGCACAGGAACCATCACCGTAGGGTCATCGTCCGAGGGCACCAACAGCAGCTCCAGGGTATTCTCGTCGATCACCTCGACCGTGACGGTGACGCCGGGCACAGGGGCGGGGTCGCGGCTGAAGGTGGTGATAGGCGTGGTGACGCGACCAGCCACAGAGAAGAAGAAGGCCGGCGTGTAGGTCACGCACGTCTGCGGCATGCCGCGCACAATGCCCTCGGCGCTCAGAGTGCCGTACGACTGCGTGCACGTCGTGCAAATCTGGCGCGGATTGGGCTGGATGCAAATCTGCATGGCGCGTCCGTGCAGCGGCCAGTTGACCTGCAGCACTTCCTCTGCCTGCTCGCTGAGGAACGGGCACGACTGTGAGTTCTCCAGATGGATCTGCGACACCACGCGCGACAGCACATCCGACACGGGGACGGTGCCGTCCGCCGAGGGGGTCACGGGGACCGCGGGGTCGAAGCCGGCGGAAATGGTGTACTCGTCGCTGCAAATGCTGTTGGGCATGAAGCGCAGCAGCAGCTGGTTGGCGGCCGTCAGCGACTGCAGCACGTGCGGGCGCAGCGGCGTTCCGAACATCAGCGCATCGGTGGGCGACAGCAGCGTGCTGAGCAGCGCCCCTTCTTGGTCACAGCTGCACGGCATCGATACGGAGCTCACCACGTTCGGTCCGGTCACCTTGTTCCCCGACACCGGATCCGTGTAGTCTGCTTGAATCTCCAGCGCGAAACGCGCGTGCTCGATTTGCCCGTCGACGTCGGCGGTGAGCTGCGCGAAGGGCTGGGATCCCGAGTTGACCCAGCTGCCCCCCGCTGCGTACTGCACCCCGCGCAGGGCCGACTCGAGCTTGTCACTGGATGACTCCTGCGGGAACACCAGCGCGGGCTTGTAGCGGAACACGAAGCGCGACAGGGGAATCTTTAGCTCATCGAGCGTGGGGTTCGTCCACGTCACCAGGCCGCTGTAGGGGGACATCGTCGTCAAGTCGTAGGACAGCTGCGCCTTCATACGCAAATCAATGCAGTACGAATCGCTCCACTGGCCCGCTGCGCCGATCACCTCGTTGCAGCGCGGGTTGCCGTTCACCAGAGTGAGTCCCGCGGGACACGTGGCCGTCATCACGGTGCCGACGGGATACAACGCGGGTGCCGACGGCGGGGGACTCGCCATGCTGAACGTCGCGTTTCCCTTGGCGGGCGGGGGTCCTGCACACGGCATGGCGCAGCGCTGGACGCCGGACCACGAGCGGGTCACGAGGCACGTCAGTGCGCTGTCACCCGTACGCGTATAGGGTGCGGGACAATCCACCGAGCATGTGCTCCCCAGCGGAACACCGTTGGCCGGCGCGCACGATCCGACATTTCCGTTCGTGGGCGCCCCGGGCGCAGCGCAGTTCTGCGTGCAAACTGCGGAGTTGGTGGCGGTGAGCTTTCGGCAATAGACGGTGCTTGATGGGTTGATGGCGCTTCCCAGAGTGCGCGTGTATCCGGCATTGCAGTTCGGCGTGCAATAAGCCCTGTCCGACACGCTGTCGCAGCCATACATCTGCGACGGTTTCGACGACCACGAGCAGGCGGGGTACTCAGCGGTGTACACGGTCGTGCGCCCACAGGAGGTGTCATACGGACCGCCGAATTGACCCTGGCAGCCGCTCGCACAGCTCTCACCAACATTCTGGTGTGCATTCCAGTCGCAGGGTTCGCAGGATCCGTCCGGCAGCGAGTCGCCCGTCTGGCAATAGTCGCCGCCGGCGGTCATGCCGAAGTACTCATGGCGATTGTTGATCGCCTGCTGGTTGCACCAGGAGCGCGTGTAGCCCTCGCTGACCGGACCGTACACCGAAGGCAAATTTTTGCGGCAGCCTTGCGAAGACCAACCGCGCACGAAGGGCAGCGCCAGCGCCAGGAGTGCCAGCACCACGAACAGATGGCACGCACGCATGGTGGGTGCACAATCTGATGGCACGTCACGAACAGAAGCCGTCCGTCCCGTCAGCCGGCAACGTCAGCGTCAGCGCGCGCCGGTCTCCGCTGTCCTCTCCGCCGCATCCGGCGCGCAGTGCGCAG
>Ga0256875_1000857_pt1 | contig 10092 bp, 8 predicted proteins | sample MC6MC0418MT_FD_186354 | JGI IMG/M metagenome (GOLD analysis project Ga0256875, IMG submission 186354) | Metatranscriptome of enriched soil aggregate microbial communities from Iowa State University, Ames, United States - MC6-MC0418-MT... | ecosystem: Environmental > Terrestrial > Soil >... | reverse complement strand
TTGTATTATTTCAATCCAAAAACTGCAACGAGCAAATGGATTTGGTCACGTCCACAAATTAAACAAATTGGAGAGCATATTTTCTGTTCATAGAAAGGAGGAACCTAGATGAAAACTTGGCTCGTGGTCTTAACGATTGCCGTTATTGGGTTAGGGGCATACAGCATTGATTTACATGGAGATAAAGAAGATTTACAACGTACCGTGCTAGCACAATATACAGATAAGTTAACGGATGCATCTGAAAAACTTTCCCATCTTCAACGCTCAGTATCACAATCCCTGTTGTTTCAAGATGAGCAGGCGATTCACAATGAACTAGATTCGGTTTGGCGTTTAAGCTCAGAAGTTCGTTCTTCAATTGCGAATATTCCAATAGGACAAGAACTATCAAGTGAATGGATGAACTATCTAGGGCGACTTGGTGATGAAGCAAAAAGGACAGCGAAAACAGGGGATTATGAAGCTTGGCGTGAAAAAATGCCCCAGGTTTCAACGAATTTACAATCTCTTTCCGATGAATGGACAGCTGCTACCGTCGATTTCTATAAGCATGATGGGAAAATGGATGTTTGGCTACAGCAAGTAGATAATAAAAATCCAAATAGCCAATTTGATACTGTAAAGGATACATTAAAGGGCTACGGCGAAAAGGATTTCCCGTTAACTTTATCTGAATCTGATTGGCAGAAAAAAATTGAGTTAAAGGCATTACAGGATGCAGTTATTACCGAAAAAGAAGCACTAGAGAAGGTGAAGTACTTATTCCCAGTCATTAAAGATGCTACATTTACAGTTACAAAAAGTAGTGATACAGCACCATATCCTTTTTATCATATCCAATTCCACCAAGGGATTCGATTAGGCTATGTTGATTTAACAGAAAAGGGTGGACATTTATTATCCTATTTAGTAGAACGTCCTGTGGATGAAGCCAAGTTATCACAAGAGGAAATCATGAAAAAAGCGCAGGAATATGTGAAGAAATTAGGCATGAAAGATGTAGCCTATGTGGAATCACGAGAAAATCATCAAGCTTGGCATGTGACATTTGCTCGTGTCCATCCTGGAGATAATGCGTTAATCTACGCTGATGGTGTTCAATTGAAAGTGGCGAAAGATACAGGTGAGCTGTTAGGTGCAAATGCAATGGAATATATTCAAGAAGAAAATATTAAAAAGCAAACAGCTAAGCCGATTGATTGGAAAACGTTCTTCCAAGACGATATCCAAGTACAAGAGGTAAAAAATATCTACACAGATAATGGACAATTTGAGCAACGTCTTTGCTATGAGGTCATTGCATTGCGTGATGGTAATACGCAGGAAACATTTAGAATTGTTATTGATGCGGAAAACCATAATGTATTAAAAGTGGAATATCTAACTTAATCAATGATGCTTCCGCTCTGTATCAACTTGACATGAAAATACTACCAATTTTTATAGCCAAAATAAGCTTCTCATGAGATAATTAAACTATATTTTTCGCACGGGGAGATGCTCATGGAAATAAAAATTGGTACACAATTACAACTTGAACCAACTTATACAGAGCGTTTGGAGAAATTCCGCTGTAAAGTTGTAGAGCAAAAAGATAATATTCTATATATTGATTATCCGGTTAATATGGTAACAAAGAAAACGGCATTTTTAATAGATGGCTCAGAATTTAGAGCAACTTTTCGTACTGAGGATAAGCAATCCTTTGCCTTTAATACAGAGGTAGTTGGCCGTAAAGCAGGTAATATACCAATGATTATGTTGCATTGTCCAACACCAGAGGAGTTTATAAAAATTCAGCGACGAGAATACGTTCGTGTGGAGACACAAGTAGACGTTGCCATTCAGTTGAAAGACTATAAATATCAGCTTGTGACTGTGGATATTAGTGCAGGAGGCCTAGCAGTCATGTTGAAAGGTCAAGTAGCTTTCACTGAGGGTGATGAAGTAAAACTAACCATTGTATTGCCATTTGCCAATGGAGATGTCAAGTATGTCATTACGGAAGCGCTGATCGTACGTATTTTTGAAAAAGAGGATAAACGCATTGCAACAATCCAACTAACAGATACAGATGACGTCGATCAACAGCATATTGTCCGTTTTTGCTTTGAACGTCAATTAGTCAATCGTCGTAAAGAAATGAACCCTTTTAATGTTTAATATCCTTTATGAATATTTTGATGAAGCCCTCTCCTAGTAGAGGGCTTTTTTGAGGTTATATGATACAATAAGAGGTGCAGAAAGTAGGGAAGAATATGAAGAAAAACATTCAAATTGCGATAGACGGGCCTGCTGGTGCTGGCAAAAGTACAATCGCGAAAATTGTTGCTGAAGCACTTGGCTTTACTTACATTGACACAGGGGCAATGTATCGAGCAGTTACGTATAAAGCGATGCAACAAAACATACATTTAGATGATGAAGCAAAATTAGCAGAGATGCTTGAAGTAAGCACAATTGAATTAAAACCATCACCTCAGGGACAGCTTGTTTTTTTAGATGGTCACAATGTGTCAGCGGAAATACGCTCTAATGAGGTCACTTCATCAGTCTCACAAGTAGCTGCCCATGCGAAGGTTCGTGAGCTATTAGTTGCTCAACAGCAAAAACTTGCAGCTAATGGCGGTGTTGTCATGGATGGCCGCGATATTGCTACACATGTCTTAAAGGATGCAGAACTAAAGATTTTCATGTCTGCAACAGTAGAGGAGCGTGCTAGACGACGCTTGATTGATAATCAAAAAAGAGGAATTGACTCCTCTCTTGAAAAACTTCAGGAAGAAATTGCGCTACGTGATAAAAAGGATAGTGAGCGTGAAGCATCGCCACTGATTCAAGCTGAAGATGCGATTTTTTTAGATACAACAGCATTGTCCATTGATGATGCAGCACAAGCTATTTTAAAATTAGCAGAAGAAAAAATGCTATAAATCCTAAAATTTCAGACATTTTTAGAATTTAAAGGATTTATTTTTGTCTTTGTCTTCAATATCGAATAAAATAGTAAGGGAAGATGCGAAGGAGGGTTACATATGTCTGAAGAAATGAACTATGCAGAACAAACGTTTAACGAGGGTGATATCGTCAAAGGCATTGCCGCGCAAGTTGATGAAAAGGCAGTATCTGTATCAATTCCAGGTGCTCCGTTTGATGGTATTGTACCGATTAGTGAATTATCTAGCTTACACATTGAGAAAGCGTCTGATGTCATCTCAGTTGGAGATGAATTAGAATTGATGATTACAAAGGTTGAAGAAGAAAACTTTGTCCTATCAAAACGTAAAGTGGATGCTCTAAAAGCATGGGATACACTGGAGCAGCAATTTGCCGCTGAGGAAATCTTTGAAGCGGAAGTAAAGGATATTGTTAAAGGTGGTCTTGTCGTAGATTTAGGTGTACGTGGCTTTGTACCAGCATCGCTTGTAGAGGACTATTTTGTTGATGATTTTGAAGGCTATAAAGGGCAAACATTAAGCTTTAAAATTGTTGAGCTTGATAAGGATAAGAATCGCCTTATTTTATCTCACCGAGCAGTGGTTGAAGCAGAGAAAGCTTCACAAAAGAAAAATGTGATTAATCAAATAAAAGCTGGCGATGTATTGGATGGTAAAGTACAGCGTCTCGCGTCATTTGGTGCATTTATCGACCTAGGTGGTATTGATGGTCTTGTACACATCTCGCAAGTATCACATGAGCATGTGAGTGATGTGAGTGAGGTTTTAGCTGAAGGACAAGATGTAAAAGTAAAAGTTCTATCAGTTGACCCAGAAAATGAACGTATTTCTTTATCTATTAAGGAAACAATTCCTGGACCATGGTCTAATATTGAAGAACGTGCCGCTAAAGGCACTATTTTAGACGGTAGAGTGAAGCGACTTACTTCATTTGGCGCATTTGTGGAAGTATTCCCAGGCGTTGAAGGTTTAGTGCATATATCGCAAATTGCGCATAAGCACATTAACACACCTCATGAAGCACTAAAAGAGGGACAAGAAGTACAGGTAAAGGTTCTTGATGTCAACGCTGACGAAGGCCGTCTAGCCCTTAGTATTAAAGAATTATTAGAAAATCCTGAAGCAGAAGAAGTAATCGACTATGAATTACCTGAAGAGAATACAGGCTTCTCATTCGGTGATGTGATTGGCGATAAACTAAAAAACTTTAAATAATGTATAAAGCGAGGATGCATAATTGTATCCTCGCTATTTTTATGGTTGATAGGATTTTGAAAGTGAAGGATAGCGATTGAGGAGTGGATAAAATCTTTGAATTGAAGGATACAACTTTAAAAGTAGCGGATAAGATTTCAGAAGTGAAGGATAGCAAATAAGAAGAGGATAAAATCTTTGAATTGAAGGATAAAACTCTAAAAGTAGCGGATAAGATTTCAGAAGTGAAGAATAGCAAATAAGAAGAGGATAAAATCTTTGAATTGAAGGAGGATAGCAATTAAAAAGGCGATAAAACCTAAATAACTCGGATAGTTTGCTTAAAAAAATGAGGTAACACCTTTTATCACCATACATAGCGTTCTACATTATGGATATGATATGATATAATGGCATTTTTCGTGTATAATAGCGAAAGACAAGAAGTTGGAAGGATGAAGTACAGATGACGAAACCAGTAGTAGCCATCGTAGGTCGTCCGAACGTAGGTAAGTCGACGATTTTTAATCGTATCGTTGGAGAACGTGTTTCGATTGTGGAGGATATCCCAGGCGTAACACGTGACCGTATTTATAGTTCGGCAGAGTGGTTAACACACGATTTTAATATTATTGATACAGGTGGCATTGAAATTGGAGACGAGCCGTTTTTAGAGCAAATTCGTCAACAAGCTGAAATCGCTATTGATGAAGCAGACGTTATTATTTTCATGACAAATGGTCGTGAAGGGGTAACGGCAGCAGATGAGCAAGTTGCTAAAATTCTATACAAAACAAAAAAACCAGTCGTATTAGCGGTCAATAAAATTGATAATCCTGATATGCGTGAAATGATTTATGATTTTTATGCACTTGGCTTCGGTGAACCTTGGCCTATTTCAGGTTCCCACGGTTTAGGTTTAGGGGATTTATTGGACGAATGTGCGAAACATTTCCCGAAAGAAGATGAAGAACAATACGGTGATGATGTCATTAAATTCTCTTTAATTGGTCGCCCGAATGTTGGGAAATCCTCTTTAGTGAATGCTTTCCTAGGGCAGGAACGTGTTATTGTTAGTAATATTGCAGGGACAACACGTGATGCGATTGATACGCCTTATGCATATGATGGACAGGAATATGTCATTATTGATACGGCGGGTATGCGTAAAAAAGGAAAGATCTATGAAACAACCGAGAAATATTCTGTGTTACGTGCGCTACGTGCTATTGAACGCTCAGACGTTGTTTTAGTAGTGCTGAATGCAGAAGAAGGTATTCAGGAGCAAGATAAAAAAATCGCTGGCTATGCACATGAGGCTGGAAAAGCTGTGATCATTGTTGTGAATAAATGGGATGCCATTGAAAAAGATGAAAAAACAATGAATGTCTTTACACAGCAAATTCGTGAGCATTTCCTATTTTTAGATTATGCCCCAATTATTTTTGTATCGGCGAATACAAAACAGCGTGTGCATCAAATTTTACCGATTATCCAACGTGTCAGCGAGAATCATGCGATGCGTATTCAGTCCTCTATTTTAAATGAAGTGATTGAGGACTCAGTGGCTCGTAATCCAGCACCGACAGATAAAGGTCGTCGTTTACGTATTTACTATGCTACTCAGGTAGCGATTAAGCCACCAACATTCGTTGTTTTTGTGAATGAACCTGAGCTTATGCATTTTTCATACGAACGCTTCTTAGAAAATCGCATCCGCGAAACATTTGACTTTGAAGGGACGCCAATTCGTTTAATTACACGTGCGCGTGCTTAAGGCAATAGCTATAGACATACAATACGCCAACCCGACATTATTGTTGGGTGGCGTCTTTTTACAAGAAAGAACTTACTTAATAGACAACCCAACAAAGGGAGGATTTTGTTATGGAAAAAGTTTGTGTGTTAGGGGCAGGCTCATGGGGTACTGCACTGGCAATGGTACTAGCGGAAAATGGACATGATACGCTTGTATGGACACATAGAGCTGAGCAGGCAGAAGAAATCAATCAACTGCATACGAATAAAAAATATTTACCAGAAACCATTCTACCTGTAAATTTACATGCGACGAGTGATATGGCGCAGGTAGCTACTCATGCAGAAACCATTGTTGTGGCTGTTCCAACCAAAGCGATTCGTGAAGTATGTGAGAAACTAACGGCTGAATTAACAAAAAAAGTGTTGTTTGTCCATGTTTCGAAAGGAATTGAGCCTGACTCATTAAAACGAATATCTGAGATTTTAGCAGAAAGCTTACCAGCAATGTATGTGGAAGAAATTGTTGTTCTTTCTGGGCCAAGTCATGCAGAAGAAGTGGTACTGCATCATCCTACAACGGTTACTGCAGCTTGTGCTAATATTGATGCTGCTGAAAAGGTACAGGATTTATTTATGAATCAGTTCTTCCGCGTCTATACAAATGAAGATATCATTGGTGTAGAAATAGGAGGAGCGTTGAAAAATGTTATCGCTTTAGCGGCAGGTATTACTGATGGCTTAAATTATGGAGACAATGCAAAAGCGGCACTTATTACGCGAGGTCTTGCAGAAATTTCACGGTTAGGTGTAAAAATGGGTGGTAATCCATTTACGTTCTCAGGGCTTACAGGTATGGGGGACTTAATTGTAACCTGTACAAGTGTCCACTCGCGAAACTGGCGTGCAGGTAATATGTTAGGGCAAGGTATGAAGCTACAAGAAGTGCTGGATCAAATGGGCATGGTCGTAGAAGGTGTCCGTACCACGAAGGCAGCCTATCAATTAGCAGAGAAATATGATGTCGCCATGCCGATTTCCACAGAGCTCTATAGTGTGCTATTTAATGATGTTGAACCGAAAGTGGCAGTAGATGCCTTAATGATGCGTATGAAAAAACGAGAAATAGACGATATGAAGCATTAATATTAATTTTTTGATTAGACTTGTCATTAAATGGACATAAATAAGGTGTCTCAACGAATCTGTTGAGACGCCTTATTGTGTGCCACTAGTTGAATAGAAATACATGCTAAAAGAGTTGTCCATTTCTTGATAGTTATGGGACAACTATTTCTTTTTAGCAAAAGCACATAGTATAATATACTTTGATTGTGTCTTGACATTCAAAGAAAGGTGGTTTTTTGAAATGGGCCCGTTAGCTCATATGCCTGCGCTTGATGTAATGTGGGTGTCGTTTTATTGCATCGCATTTATGATTATATCAGTCGGCTTAATTTATTTAGCGCGAAATAAGATTTCAAATGTATTTTTACGAACAGTCGTAAATTTATGTGCATACATACTGTTTGGACTTGGCACATTTTTAATGGTACTTGTAGTTGCCACTTGGCCAGCATAAATAATAATGAGGTGTCAGTAACATGAAAAAACTAAGTGCTTTGCTGTTGGTATTTGCAACCGCCATACTGTTAGTAGGATGTGCGTACCCAGAAGAAGAAAAAAGGGCTAAGGTCACGCCTGATGTCGATCAACTAGCGGCAGTTCAACGTGCTGTGGATGAATACCGTGAAGCAACAGGTGGACTAGTACCAATTAAAAATAGCGAGCTAGATACGGATATCTATATCAAATATTTAATCGATTTTGAAAAACTTATGCCGAAGTATTTGACGACAATTCCTGGAAATGCCTATGAAAAAGGTGGTATATATCAATATATCATTTGGGACCCTGAAAATGAGGCATCGGTCAAATTAGTAGATTTAAACGCGGCAGAGCGTATACGTGAAATAGGTATTCGTAAACTATCTACACAGTATTTACCAATAAAAGGGTCAATTTCAGATAATGTTTATCAGATCAACTATAAAGATTTGGGTTATAAAACAGAGGTAACTGTAAAAAGTCCCTATTCTGGCGTCGAGTTACCGCTTTTCATGACTGGTGATGGTGAATTACATGTAGACTATGCTGTGGATTTAGGCCAGCTTTTAAAAGAGGATAAGCCTAATGTAAAGCCAGGTGATGATATTCGCCAACTGCTTGTCGACAAATTTCCAGTGGTGCCTGCCTATTCTATTCCATATACAGTGGACGAGAATGGAGAGCCTATCTATGATATGAAAACGTATAATGCGGATGTCAAAAAAGCGAAAGAATTACAAAAACAAGAGGCAGAAGCCGCCGAGAAAAAAGAGAAATAGCAAACAAGCTCCTTACATTCGTGAGGGGCTTTTTCATATTTGTCTACAGGCTCGCATATAGTGAAAAAGCGTAGATAAAGGAGGCAGAAACCTTGAGTGAAGCAGTATTTAGAGAAATTGCAGAGCGCACAAATGGCGATGTTTATATTGGTGTTGTCGGTCCAGTACGTGTAGGTAAATCAACATTTGTAAAAAAGGTAATGGAATCAGTCGTGTTACCAAACATTGTGGATGAAACGGAAAGAATGCGAGCACAAGATGAGTTGCCACAAAGTTCTCCGGGGCCAGTCATTATGACTGCTGAGCCGAAGTTTGTGCCTGCCCAAGCAACCCGTATTGTGGTCGGTGAAGATGAAATGCCATTCCAAATTCGATTAGCAGATTGTGTTGGTTATATTATCGATGGGACAAAAGGCTATGAGGATGAAAATGGACCAAAATTTGTTCATACGCCTTGGCATACGGAGCCAATTCCATTTCAGGAAGCCGCTAAAATTGGCACAGATAAGGTGATTCGCGATCATGCGAATATTGGTATTGTCGTAACGACTGATGGTACAGTGAACGGAATCAGTCGACGAGCAGCAGAGAAGGCAGAAGAGGAAATTGTAGAGCAATTAAAAGACATCGGCAAACCATTTGTCATCTTACTCAATTGCCAAATGCCTGCGAGAGAAGAAACGGTTCAGCTTCGCAATGAATTGTTTGAACGTTACAATGTCCCTGTTATTGCGATGTCCATTGATCAAATGAGAGAAACGGATATTCAATATATTTTACAAGAGGCGTTATTTGAATTCCCAATTCGTACCATTGAGGTGGAAAAACCAGACTGGCTGGATGTATTAGATGCTACACATCCATTAAATGTTGCATTGATTGATTCGATGGAGGAAGTCCTTTCTTCTGTTATGAAAATTCGAGATGTGCAACAGGCGTCAGATGCCTTTAAAGCCATTGACTTTATTGACCAAAGTGAAGTTGTTCATGTAGATGCAGGTGTAGGAACAGCTGTAATTCGGGTATCCCTACAGGGTGAATTGTATAAATCAGTTTGTAATGAATGGCTAGAAGAACCAATTGAAACGAAAAAAGATTGGTTACTCTTTATCAAAGAGGCGGCAGAGGCAAAAGAGGCCCAAAAACGCTTTAAAAGTGCTATTCACGATGCTGATACGACAGGCTATGGCGTGACATTGCCAATGATGCAGGAATTTGAGCCAACAGCCCCAGAGCTCATTAAACAGAATAATTTCTTCGGCGTACGAATGAAGGCAAAAGCGCCATCCTATCATATTATCCGAGTTGATATGGAGTCAGAATTTGCACCGTTAATTGGCTCAGAGTTCCATAGTCAGCAACTTCTAAAAGATTTAAATCATGCTTATTTACATGATCGTGATGCCTTATGGAATACACAATTATTTGGCACACCATTGCATGAAGTATTAAAAGAGGGAATTCGTTATAAAATGGATGCAGTTCCATCTACTGCCAAAAAACGTATGCGTCAGACGATTGAACGTATGGTTAACGAAGGAGATCGTGGTTTAGTAACATTTATTTTATAGTGATAAAATTCAGAAAAAATGCAAAAAATATACGCAGGGCTTTTCGTTTTTATGCGAAAAGTCCTTTTATTTTTGTTTTTTGGGTGAAAAACTGATTTTTTGGTTATAATCATGTATGAATACAGTTGCGTAGCGGTTTTCTATGTGTTACTCTTTTTACAGAATTGGTTCATGACCCTTTGAGAGGAGGTGAATGGTGTGAATAAAACAGAATTAGTAAAC
>Ga0256875_1000853_pt1 | contig 10127 bp, 8 predicted proteins | sample MC6MC0418MT_FD_186354 | JGI IMG/M metagenome (GOLD analysis project Ga0256875, IMG submission 186354) | Metatranscriptome of enriched soil aggregate microbial communities from Iowa State University, Ames, United States - MC6-MC0418-MT... | ecosystem: Environmental > Terrestrial > Soil >... | reverse complement strand
TTGTTGTAAATGTTGGAGTGTTAATTTTATAACAAAAAACGGTGTCTCACCAAGCATACCATCATAGATAATTTCCATATTACGCCTCCTTAGGCTGTGACAACAGTTGAAAACTTACATAATCCCTGGATGACAGCTTCATCTACATCTAAACCTAATCCCGGTTTTTCATTTAAGCAAATAAATGGTACATCATAATGTAAGTTCCCAACATCCTTTGAGAATTTTAATGGACCCGTTAGTTCTACACTCGTCATAATCTTCTTAGAAAATGCTACATGGAAGCCTGCAGCAGAACCAACTGACGACTCTACCATGGAACCAACTTGACATTCAATTCCTGCCATTTCCGCCATAACAGCAAGCTTCATAGCAGGATAGATGCCACCACACTTCATTAATTTAATATTTACTTTATCTGCTGCACGCTTGGCTATAATTTCACGCATTTCACGTACGCCTCGTAGTCCTTCATCAATCATTAATGTCACATCAGACTTTGATTTAATTTCCACCATTCCATCAATGTCTTCGCTATCGACAGGTTGCTCTAGCCAATCGATATTTAAATCTTTCATAGCACGTAAACCTTGTAAAGTAGTGGCTGCATTACCCCAACCTTGATTTACATCCACTCGAATAGCAACGTCTTCGCCTACTCGCTCACGTACCGCTTTTATACGGGCTACATCACGAAGTACCTCTGTACCTACCTTCATTTTAAAAGAGCGATAGCCCATTTCTACTCGATTAGCTGCCTCTTCTGCCATTGCTTCAGGTGTTCCAATGCTTAGTACATGTGTGATTGGGAATTTTTCATGATAACGTCCACCTAAAAGTTGGTATACAGGCACCCCTAAGGCTTTTCCAGCAATATCGAAGCAAGCAATATCGATCGCTGCTTTTGCTGCTGGTACATCTTTCACAACTTTATTCATTTTATCGTGTAGCTTTTCAAAGGCCATTGGACTTTCCCCAATAATAGCTGGGACTAGCTGATGTTTTAGTACAGCATATGTACTTTCCCATGATTCACCTGTTACATGTTCATCAGGAACAGCTTCACCATACCCTACCACACCTGTATCGGTAGTTACTTTTAAAATAATGGAAGGCATTGTATCATATGTAGCATAACTAATGATGAATGGATCAATTAGCGGTAAATGTATAGCAAAAATTTCTACTTGTTTAATTTTCATCTTAATCAGTCTCCTCCGTCGTTAAAGTTGTCGCTAATACGTCGCTAAATGTTTAAAAAAATAGAAAAGGAGTGATGTCCATGTCTACCAAAATAGCGATTATATGTTCAAAAGCATTTATGAAACGTATTATTAGTATCGCACAAAACATAACCGATATTCAATTAGAATTTTATCTTTACAGCCACCCCTCTGAAGCGCCTACTTTAATGAAGCAAATAAAACCGTGTGATGCAATATTATTTGGAGGAACGTTACCTTATCTACACACACAAACATTACTTTCAGAAGTTCCAATACCTTGGAATTATATTAAGCAAGATGAAACAACCATTTCTACAACATTGTTATCATTAGTAGCCAAACATGCTGTAGCTATCGACAGGATATCCATTGATGTAATGAATCCTGCATTCGTTGATAATGTTTTAGCAGAAATAGAATTTCATGGTCAAAAGCCACATGTTCAGCATATTTCGATTACTGAACCAACTGAGAATATTTTAAAACGCCATATCGCCCTGTGGAATTCAAAAAGTATTGATTTTGTCATTACAAGTATTCATAGTGTATTTGATGAATTACAAGCACTTCAAATACCGTCAATGCGTATGTTAGATGCTACCAAATCTATTATTCAATGCCTTGAAGAAACAAAATCAAAATCACTATTAACCAAGTCAGAAGCTTTCAAGGCTGTAGTGGGTCTCTTAGAAATCCCTAAAAATACTTCCATTGAATCAACTGTTTTAAGTCAAATTGCGAAAGCTACCTTTTCAACTTTTAAGCAAATTTCAACGCATTCCTTTGAGCTATACACAACTGCTGGACATCTTCAAAATGCTCTCGAAAAGGAAAACTTAGAGCAGCTCATACAGCAAGTTGAACAACCTTTTAAGCTAGCATTTGGCTATGGCTATTCCATTTTGGAGGCCACACAAAATGCTCAGCATGCTTTAACGTTTACTAAACCTTTTGAGATTTATATTCTTGATGAACATAAAAACTTATTAGGGCCTTTCCCTAATACAGAAGGTAAAATTTCTTTAAAAACCGATGATCCTTATGTTTTACAAATGGCTAAGCTTACAAGTTTAAGTCCATTAAATATTTCTAAAATAATCAATTTCAGTAACGAACGACAGTCAGCTCAATTTACATCTCAAAATCTTTCTGAATACCTCCAAGTAACACGACGTACTACAGAGCGTATTATTAAAAAATTAGTTGATAATGGCTATGTAAATATTGTTGGTGAAGAAATGACCCATCAACAAGGACGTCCTCGTAAAATTTATCAATTGAATTTTGCAACTTACTAAACTGCCTCATAAAAGAATTCTCGTAGATACACATGAATCTACGAGAATTTTTATTTTAGTCAACCATTACCAAATTATCCGTATTTTCAGCTTCTTGCGCCTTTTTACGCTTCTCAGCTTCTGCTATTTCTTCTGGCGTTAATTTAACAATAGCAAATCCAATATATCCATAGATAATAGAAATAATTGGTACAGTAAAGTTAAGAATTGCATAAGGTGCATATTCCATTGCACTTACACCTAAAGTAGCTAAAATAAACACACCACAAGTATTCCAAGGGAAGAAAACAGATGTTAATGTTCCCCCATCCTCTAATGCACGAGAGAGGTTTTTAGAATGTAAACCACGTTGTTGATAGACACCCGCGAACATACGTGAAGGAACAACAATTGAGATATACTGCTCAGAACATGTTGCGTTGGTTGTTACACAAGCTGCAATCGTTGAAGCAATAAGACTTCCTGTAGATTTAGCAAACTTCACAATTACATTCATCAATGCCTTTAACATTCCTGAATACTCTAAAATACCACCAAATGTCATCGCTACAATCGTCATTGAAACCGTATTCATCATCGAGTCTAGACCACCACGGTTAAATAAATCATCCACCATGTGATTACCTGTTGAGATTTCAAAGCCTGCCTGTAATGCTTGTACAGCACTTGCAGCTGAACCACCTTGTACAAAAATCTGTAGTAAGAAACCTGAAACAATCCCTATAATTAAAGCTGGAATTGCTGGTACTTTCTTAGCTACTAATACAATAACTCCCACAGGAACAAGTAATAGTAAAGGAGAAATAACGAAGCTTTCTTCCATCACTTTTAAAGTTGTTAATATTTCTTCAGATTGCATTGAAACTTCTGCAAATTTTCTACCCATGAATCCAAAAACAACAAGTGAAATAATCAACGCTGGAATCGTTGTATAAAGCATATGCTTAATATGTGCAAACAGATCTGTACCAGTTAATCCTGCTGCTAGATTTGTTGTATCTGATAATGGTGACATCTTATCTCCAAAGTATGAACCCGAAATAACAGCACCAGCAATCATAGCCGCTGGAATACCCATACTTAAACCAATACCCATACCCGCGACACCAATTGTAGCCATTGTAGACCATGAACTACCAATAGCTAATGACACAATTGAACATAACAACATGATTGTCACAAGGAACCACGCTGGAGAAATTAACTTTAGACCGTAGAAAATCATTGTTGCTACGACACCGCCGCCAATCCATGCCCCAATTGTCAAACCTACTAAAATAATAATAACAATGGCAGGTAATGCCAGACGTATCCCTTTATACATCATCTCTTCAATTTCTGCCCATTTATATCCATGCATTTTGGCAACAATTGCTGCTACAGTTGTGCCAACAAGAAGAGGTACGTGAGGACTTTGCTCTAAAACAACTACTGTAATCAACATAGTAATAATCATAATTGCAAAAGTTAGTAGTGCCCAGCCCGCATTAATATCCTTTTTCATTTTTCCATCCCCTTTTTTTGCACCAAATCCCTTTTCGGTTTTTTCAAGACGCAAATAATTTTTTACGTTTTTTAGCTTAATATTCAAAAAATTAAAAGTCAACGCAAAAAATTTATGCCTCCCTAGCAAATCCCTTTATTTTAGCGTAATAAAACGCTTTCAAGTAGCAATAAAAAACAATGCAAACCCTTGAATATCCATGCATCATTAAAAATGTTCATGCAAAAAAGCTATATGAAAAAAAGTTACATTTTTTCATATAGCTTTTAATATTTTTTTATTCAGGCTTTTTTTCTAATACACATGCAAGTACTTTCGCAGCATCAATTAAGGCACTACGATCAAATGTCATTTTAGGGTGGTGTAATCCTGGTGTTAAATTTGCACCAATTCCAATCATTGCCGCTTTTAATTCTGGCTTTTTAACTGTATAGAAATGGAAATCATCACTACCTGGTGTAGTTATTTCATCTGCTAAATGCCCTTCTCCCAAAGCCTCAATGATGGCATTCTTTGCCATGTTCGCAGCAGTTGGGGAAACTTCAGCACCTGGTGTGAAATCTATCCACTTCCAACTCATATCAATTTCAAATTGTTGCTGTATTGATTTCAGGCCAGATTCAATTTTACTGCGCAGCAATTCAAGTTGTTGATTATGCTGTGCGCGAACATCCATTGAGAAACTAGCATTACCTGGAATAATATTTGTACTACCACCATCCGCAATGATTTTTGTTAACTTAGCAGAATGTGGTTCAAATGGTGATAAATGAATACTGTGTAGCATTTGTTGCACGGCCATAATAACATCAATGGCATTTTTACCTTGATGTGGTCTAGCACCATGTGCATCTATACCTTGAATAGATCCCTCTAAAAAATAAGCAGCGCCATGATGAATCGCAGGCGAAACTTTGCCAAGTGGTAATTCTTCTATTGGTCTTAAATGAACACCAAATAAATGCGATACTCCATCAACCGCGCCTCTATCAAACGTTGCACATGCGCCATTTCCTAGTTCTTCAGCAGGTTGGAAGATGAAACGAATACGATGTTGTAAGGTGCGATCTTTCAGTAGTAATAATGCACCAAGAACCATGGAGATATTCGCATCATGTCCACACGAATGATTTGCTTGCCACTTCCCATCAACTTCCTGCCATAAGGCATCAATATCAGCACGTACTGCAACAATTTCATTACCAGTCCCAATTTCAGCTATTAATCCTGGTATATCACCTAATAAACGATAACTAACATGCAATTCATCCAGTATGGAAGCAATTTTTTTAGTAGTCTCAAACTCTTTCCAACTTACTTCGGGATGTTGATGAAAATGATCAAACCATTGATAAATCGTTTCTTCTACTGTTAAAGCTTTCGACATAACTACACCTCTATACGCATTTTTGTTTCCCATTATACATGAATCTTTTTCAGAAAAGTACATATGTCTTCAGACCTAATACACTTATTTTAATCATATATTACATTCATATGCACTGGAAAAGTCATTTATCAATAGAGGTATAATATACAATGGGCTATGCTAAAAGTTAGTATACTTTCAACATAGCCCATCAAATTTTCATTATAAACTTGTAAAAAACCCTTCTGGATACTCTTCATACTGAATATTCACCATTTGCTCCTCATTTTTCTCTTCTTCTTCACGTAAATCGAATTCTTGATCCATTAAATACGTTTCAAACTTTGAATTTAACAACTTCCCCATTGTATCACTCCTTATTAATTGAATTTTCTGATAAAAGGATTATACAATAGATTTTTAGTAAATTGCAATAAATTATATACATTATGCATTATAACTATAAAACCTATCTCTAAATCAGATTAAAAATACCATTGATTCTTATGATTACTAAAAAATTTTACCTTTAAAAAACAAAAAGCTGCTCATTAACATCTGTACTAATATTTAGCCAGTTATTAATTGAGCAGATTTATATGCAAGTCAAGTATTTAAGATACTGAAGCTCCCATTTTGTCCTTCGTATTATCGTGATGATTTCCTTTTTTATGGGACAAAAATTGGATCACAAACATCACAATAAATATTCCTAAACCAGTCCAATCCGAGAATTTTTCAGGATAGATAAGTAATAGCCCCGCAGCAATCATAATAATTCTTTCATACCAGAAAAGTTTACGATACCAGTAGCCGATCACACCAGCACCAATTGCCACCATTCCAGTGATAGCAGTGAATACTACCCAAATAATTTGCGGAATTGTTGTATCAATCATTAATAATGCTGGAGAGAAAACAATCATATACGGTATAATAAATGCCGCAATCGCAAGTTTCGCTGAATTCACACCCGTTTTGATAGGGTCACCACCAGAAATACCTGATGCCGCAAACGCCGCCAGTGCTACAGGTGGTGTAATATCAGCAATAATACCGAAATAGAACACAAAGAAATGAGCAGATAGTAATACAACTACTGGCACTAATTCTTGTGGTGTATTTGGAGATAATAAAGCCACAATTGCTGGTGCAGCAATTGTCGATGTTATCACATAGTTTGCTGTTGTTGGTGCACCCATTCCAAGAATAAGCGAAGCTATCATAACAAAAATAAGTGTCAAAATAATACTACCACCAGCTAAAGCTACTAAGCTATTTGCTAAACTTAAACCTAATCCTGTTTTTACAACGACACCCACAATAATCCCAGCACAAGCAGTAGCTGCAACTACACCTAATGCAGTTCGAGCACCTTCCACCAATGCATCAATCACATCTTTTGGTTTAAGACGCGTTTCTTTATTAAACATAGCCACACCAATTGATATAATAATTCCATATAATGCCGCATGCATAACTGGTGTACCCGTTAGCATTAATATGATAATCGCCACAATCGGTAAGAGAAGGTAAATCTTCTTAAATACCTCCTGACGATTTGGCATTTGATCGTCTCGCAGACCTTTTAGACCAACTCTTTTTGCTTCGAAATGTGTCATAATCCAAATACCTGTAAAATATAAAAGAGCAGGAATAGCTGCCGCTTTTGCTATATCCCAATACGTAATCCCTCGACCAATAAATTCAACCATTAGGAAGGCAGCAGCACCCATAATCGGTGGCATAAGTTGACCACCTGTCGATGCAGCTGCTTCCACTGCACCAGCAAACTCTTTTCGATAGCCTAGTTTTTTCATCATTGGAATTGTATAAGAGCCTGACGTTACTACGTTAGCTACAGAGCTTCCAGAAATTGTACCTTGAAGTGCACTTGAGAATACAGCTACCTTCGCAGGACCGCCAATTAATTTTCCAGCTAGTGCAACTGCTAGATCGTTAAAATACTGGCCCACGCCTGTTTTCACAAGAAATGCCCCGAATAGTAAAAATACAAAAATAAATGTGGCTGATACACTAATTGGTGTGCCGAATATCCCATCAGTTGTAAAGTACATGAGGTTGACGATACTCTCCAAATCCTGTCCTCTATGCGCCATAAATGCCGGGAAATACGGGCCATAGTAAGCGTAAATCAAGAAAGCAATTGCAATAATTGTAATAGGCAACCCTACAGCACGTCGAGCAGCCTCAAGTACTAGTACAACAGCTATTAGCCCAACAATAAAGTCTACCTGCGTAATGGAGCCATTGCGATTCACAAGTTCTGTATAGTTCATAGACCAATATGAACCTACTGCAATAGCTAGTAATGCTAAAATATAATCGAACCAGGCTATTTTATGCTTGGGTGCTTTTTTTCTTGCTGGGAATAATAAGAAAATTAATGTCAAACCAAAGCCTAAGTGGATGGTACGTTGAATTTGAGCAGGAAATTGCCCAAAAATAGCTGTGTAAAGTTGGAATAGCGAAAATGCTAAAAGGCCAAAGAAAATAACATGCTTCATTACACCTGAGATTGTTCTTACATTGGATTCTATATCATATTTTTCAAGTATGGCTTGTTGCTCTTCAGCAGAGATTTGCTCAAATTCTTCTACTTTTTCTTCTTTCCTTGATTTTTCCTGTGTTGTCATTTCATCCTTACTCCTTTCCACTGTTCGTAAAGTGACAATCGCTTAATTTCAAATAAATAGGATTTACCCCTCTGTAAATCTTTTTTTAAATCATATTCTTCATCTGCATAATTGAATACCAGATCTAAATCTAAATCACCTATATAGATCGTAAAATTATCAAGTATGGCGCTATTGTTAAATTGGAGAACATATTTACCGTTCCGTTGAATAAGTGTTTGATGTTCCTCTGCATAGCTTGGCATGCCAATAGCTAAGTCTTCATATTCCATTTCAAGCATTTCAATACGATTACCTTTTATATATTGATAGGATTCCAATACATCTGATTTATGTATGGAGTGGGTGTATCTTATTTGAAAGGTTTGCTCAACTGAAATGGGTATGTAGTGCACTTTAGGATGGGCTATACGCGTCTCTGTAAAGGTGAACACCTTTTGAAGAGGAAGAAATATGACAATACATATACAGATACTTAAAAGAACTGTTATGATGAATTTTCTCTGTTGCATTCGACCTATTCCCCCACTTTAAAAGCTATTCGCCTAAACCTATATCCTACAGTAAGAAAGAGACTCGAAGCTTTATGCAACGAGCCCCTTCGTATTTTTTAGATAGTTTCAAGCACTATTCACACTATTTCTTTTCATTAAAGTATTTTTGTGCACCTGGATGAATGTCAATACTAATACCATCTAAACCTGTTTCTGCTTTTATGAATTCCCCTTTTGCATGGGAAATTTTACCCGTGTTATCATAAATAGCTTTTGTCATTGAATAAACAACATCTTCCGGAAGATCCTTTTTCACCGCTAGCATAGCTAGAACTGAAACTGTCTCCACATCGTTTGCAATACCATAAGTACCAGCTTTTACTGTGTCTTTTGCATAGTAAGGGTATTTAGCAATTATTTCATCTGCTTTACCCGCATCTAAACCGATAATATTCACTTTCGTTGTAGCATTTAATGCTTCAACAGCACCTGTTGGCGTACCTGCTGTAATAAATGCTGCATCAATTTGACCTGATTGAAGACCATCTGTTGATTCACCAAAATCAAGGTTTTGTGCCTTGATATCATCCATCGTTAAGCCATTGATTTCAAGTAATTGTTCAGCATTTGCGTAAGTACCCGAGCCTGGAGCACCCACTGATACTTTTTTACCTTTTAAATCTGCATACGTTTTAATACCCGAAGCTTCAGTTGTAACGAGTTGAACCGTTTCTGGATAAAGCGCACCTAAAGCTGAAATTGTATCAATTTTATTGCCATCAAACATCAGCTTACCTTCAGTAGCATAATAAGCAATATCTGTTTGAACAAATGCAATTTCACCTTTTCCTTCTTGTAAAGCAGTCATATTGGCAGCAGATGCCTGAGATACTTCAGCAGTTGTTTTAATGCCTGTATCAGTAGTTATTAAATCAGCGAATGTACCTCCAAGAGCATAGTAAGTACCTTGTGTGCCACCTGTTAGTAAACTTAAAAACTTAGGTTTTTCAGTTGATTCGGAGTCATCTCCAGTGTCCTTCGAACCACTTCCACTATCTGATCCACATGCAGCTAAAATCATAAGCGCAAGGATACTTAATAGCATTAATAAATTAAATTGTTTCTTCCTCATAGTAACCTTCCCCCTTTGGTTATTTTTAAGAATCTATTTAAAATTATCAAATTTAGTATAATAATGTCAATAAATTTATGGTAAATTCAGTATTTTATAAACATACAATCATTTTTCAAACCAATTCTAATCATATCTCTATTACCCCGAAATATTCTCTATTAAACAATAAATTCCTATCTTAATAAATTCCTCTTTAAAATAAAACGAAATGTATATGTATAAAAATGCAGAAATGGCATCTATTTATTTACCATTTCAAAAAAATACTGTACCTAAAGTAATTGCCTTCAGATACAGTACTCACTATTATTGAATGACTCCACAAGCAATTCTTGCACCAGAATTACCAGCAGGATCTGTTTTATAGTCGTCTTCGGATTCATGGATAACTAAGGCTGTACCTTCCCCGTTTAGTAACGAATTAGCCGCATTTTTTTCTAGTGT
>Ga0256875_1000846_pt1 | contig 10155 bp, 8 predicted proteins | sample MC6MC0418MT_FD_186354 | JGI IMG/M metagenome (GOLD analysis project Ga0256875, IMG submission 186354) | Metatranscriptome of enriched soil aggregate microbial communities from Iowa State University, Ames, United States - MC6-MC0418-MT... | ecosystem: Environmental > Terrestrial > Soil >... | reverse complement strand
CTCATGCCGGCTTCCCGGCGCGCTGCGCCTTGTCTTGCGCGGTGCGCGCCTCGATCGCAGCGCGGGCGGCCGCCCAATCGTCGTCGCTCCATTCGAAGTACTGCTTGAAGTACGCACCGTTGGCCAGGTAGTCGCCGCCGTCCAGCGCAATCGTTTGCCCGTTGATCCAATCGTTGCCCGGCCCCAGCAGGAAGGCGGCCAATTCGCCGATGTCGTGCCCGGTGCCCAGACGGCGCATCGGGTTCTGTTGGGTCAGCGCGTCCTGGCCATCGCCGTTGGGGCGCAGCCTTGCGGTTGCGCCTTCGGTGGGAATCACGCCTGGCGCGATCGCGTTCAGGCGGATGCCATGGCGGCCCCATTCCACCGCCAGCGACTTCGTCATGGCGTCGATACCCGCCTTGGACATGGCCGACGGCACCACAAACGGCGAACCTGTCCAGACCCACGTCACCACGATGGACACCACCGCGCCGTGCGTGCCGGTCTCGATCCAGCGCTTGCCCACCGCCTGGGTCATATAGAAGGTGCCGCGAAACACCGTGTCGGCAATCGCGTTGAAGCCGCGCGCCGACAGTTTTTCGGTCGGGCTGATGAAGTTGCCCGCGGCATTGTTGATCAGGCCGTCCAGGCCGCCATGCTCACGCCAGATGCCGTCCACCATGGCGTCCACGGCGTCGGCGTCGCGGATGTCGACGGCATGCGCATGGGCCTGGCCGCCGTAGCGGGCGCGCAGCGTGGCGGCGGCTGCCTCAACAACCGACAACCGGCGGCCGCACAGATGCACGGTGGCGCCCAGCGAGGCCAGTTGTTCTGCCATGGCGTAGCCCAGCCCGGTTCCTCCGCCGGTAACCAGGACGCGCTGGCCGCGGAACAGATCCGCGCGGAACATGCTTTGAACCATGAGTTGTCTCCCTAATGTCGTTATGGATTGGCTTTGGACCGAGAGTATCAACGTCAAATTGCCGCGACAATCCTTTGGCTTGCGTAAACTATGTTTCCTCTCAGGCAACAATCGATGACGCCCATGTCCGCCTTGCCCGCGCTAGACCTGAACCTGATCCAGCTGTTCGTCACCATCGTCGAAGCCGGCACGCTCAGCGAAGCGGCCTTGCGCCAGGGGGTAACGCGGTCGCACGTCAGCCGGAATTTGCAAAAGCTGGAGCGCGCGTTCGGCGCCCAGCTGATCCGGCGCACCACCCGCCGCCTGGAACTGACGCAGCAAGGCATGGTGCTGTATGAGCACGGCGCGCGCATGTCGCGCGAGGTGGAATCGGCGCGCCATGCGTTGCAGAAGCTGGGCGCGGAACCCACGGGCCATGTGCGGCTGTCCTTGCCCACCGGGCTGGGCGAGCTGGACGCGCTGCGCCCGCTATTGGTGCGATTCGCGCTGGAGCACCCCAGCCTGAGCCTGCGGGTGCTGTTCTCCAACCGTGTCAGCGACCTGATTTCGTCAGAAATCGACGTGGCGCTGCGGGTGATTTCGACGCCGCCGCAGGACTACGTGGCCCGCGAGCTGGGCGAAGTGAAATGGCATCTGTGCGCCGCGCCTGGCTACTTGCAGCGCGCTGGCAAACCCGCCCACCCGCGCGACCTGGGCCGGCTGGATTTTCTTTGCCCGCCCGGCCCCAAGCCACAAACCACGCTGCGCCTGACCCGCAAAGGCCAGGTTTACGAAGCCAAGCTGGCCCCCCGGCTGCAATCCGAATACTTCCCCTTTCTGGCCCAGGCCGCGCGCGACGGCGCCGGCATCGCGTTGCTGCCCGCCTACATCGTGCAGCCCGATCTGGAAGCCGGCCGGCTCATTGAAGTGCTGCCGGCCTACAAGGCGCAAGGACCGGGCGACAAGCTGTTCATCCTGACGTCCCCCACGCCCTACCCGTCGACCGCCCAACGCGCGCTGGTCGACTTTTTGAAATCCGAACTGGAACCGCTGCTGCGCGGCTTCCTGGCCTGATCTGAAATTTTCCTGACCGCCGCCACGCCACGGTAGAACTTCCCTGTTAAAAACGCGGGGTCTTGCAGGCTTGGCTCATGTCCGCCAAAGTAGGGGTTTTGCAGTGCGGGGAGTGCCATCCCGGCGCCTTGCCGGAATTCGGACGGAACTTTGACGTGCGCCCCAAGTCTTATATAAGATATAAGACATGCAGCCGCGCAAGGGTTTGTCTCCCCTACAATGACAACCGCGCAAAATCGCCAGAAAATGCCGCCTGCGCCTGGGCACATACAGTCGGGCAAAACAACGGAGTCCATCATGCCGCACAACACTCTAGACACCCTCAAGAACTTCAAGATCGGCAATAAATCCTGTCAGTACTATTCGCTGCCGGCGCTGGGCAAGTCCCTCGGCATTGATGTGCAGCGGCTCCCGGTTTCTATCCGCATCGTGCTGGAATCCGTGCTGCGCAACTGTGATGGCAAGAAGGTCACTGAAGAGCACGTGAAGCAGCTGGCCAACTGGCAAGCCAATGCCCGCCGCGAAGACGAAATCCCCTTCGTCGTGGCGCGCGTGGTGTTGCAGGATTTCACGGGCGTGCCGCTCCTGGCTGACATCGCCGCCATGCGCTCGGTCGCCGACAAGATGGGCAAGAGCCCCAAGAGCATTGAGCCGCTGGTGCCGGTTGACCTGGTCGTTGACCACTCGGTCATGATCGACTACTTCGGCACCAAGAATGCGCTGGACCTGAACATGAAGCTGGAATTCAAGCGCAACCAAGAGCGCTACCAGTTCATGAAGTGGGGCATGCAGGCGTTCGACACGTTCGGCGTCGTGCCTCCGGGCTTTGGCATCGTCCACCAGGTCAACCTGGAATACCTGGCGCGCGGCGTGCACCAGGACAAAAAGAACAACGTCTATTACCCCGATTCGCTGGTGGGCACCGATAGCCACACCACGATGATCAACGGCATTGGCGTGGTGGGCTGGGGCGTGGGCGGCATCGAAGCCGAAGCCGGCATGCTGGGCCAGGCCGTGTACTCCCTGACCCCCGACGTGGTGGGCGTTGAACTCAAGGGCCAGTTGCGCGGCGGCGTCACCGCCACCGACCTGGTGCTGACCATCACCGAAATGCTGCGCCGTGAAAAAGTGGTGGGCAAGTTCGTTGAGTTCTGCGGCGAAGGCACCGCCAGCCTGACCGTGGCCGAACGCGCCACCATCGGCAACATGGCGCCGGAGTACGGCGCCACCATGGGCTTCTTCCCCGTTGATGAACGCACCATCGACTACTTCCGCGGCACCGGCCGCACGGAAGCCGAAATTGCCGCCTTTGAAGCCTATTTCAAGGCGCAGAAGATGTTTGGCATTCCGGCCGCCCAAGACATCAACTTCACCAAGCTGCTGACGCTGGACCTGTCCACCGTGGCTCCGTCGCTGGCCGGCCCCAAGCGCCCGCAAGACCGCATCGAAATCGGCAACGTCAAGAACACGTTCATCGACTTGTTCTCCAAGCCGATCGCCGAAAACGGCTTCAACCAGCCCGCCGAAAAGCTGGCCGAAACCTTCACCACCAGCACCGGCACCAAGATCAAGAACGGCGACATCCTGATTGCCGCCATCACGTCTTGCACCAACACGTCGAACCCGAACGTGCTGCTGGCCGCAGGCCTGCTGGCCAAGAAGGCCGTGGAAGCTGGCCTGAAGGTGCCCAAGCACATCAAGACCTCGCTTGCGCCCGGATCGCGCGTCGTGACCGACTACCTGACCAAGACGGGCCTTCTGCCGTACCTGGAAAAGCTGGGCTTTGATGTGGCCGCCTACGGCTGCACCACCTGCATCGGCAACGCGGGCGACCTCACGCCGGACCTGAACGAAGCCATCACCGGCAACGATCTTGTCTGCTCGGCCGTGCTGTCTGGCAACCGCAACTTCGAAGCGCGCATCCACCCGAACATCAAGGCCAACTTCCTGGCCTCGCCTCCGCTGGTTGTGGCCTACGCGCTGGCCGGCACCGTCACGCGCGACCTGATGACCGAACCGGTTGGTAAGGGCAAGAACGGCGACGTCTGGCTGGGCGACATCTGGCCCACGTCCGAAGAAGTCGAAGCGCTGATGAAGCACGCGCTGGACCCGAAGGTGTTCGAGGCCAACTACGGCCAGGTCAAGAGCAACCCGGGCAAGCTCTGGGAAAACATCAAGGGCGTGAGCGGCGACACCTACAACTGGCCGGACTCCACCTACATCGCCGAACCGCCCTTCTTTGAAGGCTTCGACATGACGCCGGCCGCGATGCCCACCGTCAAGGGCGCACGCGCGCTGGGCGTGTTTGGTGACTCCGTCACCACCGACCACATCTCGCCTGCCGGCTCCATCAAGGAAAGCTCGCCCGCCGGCAAGTGGCTGAAAGAAAACGGCGTCATGAAGGCCGATTTCAACAGCTACGGCTCGCGCCGCGGCAACCACGAAATCATGATGCGCGGCACGTTCGCCAACGTGCGCATCAAGAACCTGATGATCCCGTCCTTGCCGGACGGCAGCCGCTTCGAAGGCGGCGAGACCCTGTTCCAGCCCACCGGCGAACAGATGTCGATCTATGACGCCGCCATGAAGTACGTGGCCGACGGCACGCCCACCGTGGTGTTCGGCGGCGAAGAGTACGGCACCGGCTCGTCGCGCGACTGGGCGGCCAAGGGCACGCAGCTGCTGGGCGTGAAGGCCGTGATCACCCGCAGCTTTGAACGCATCCACCGCAGCAACCTCGTCGGCATGGGCGTGTTGCCGCTGCAGTTCAAGGGTACGGACAGCGTGCAGTCGCTGGGCATCACCGGCGAAGAAACGTACGACATCTCGGGCCTGGAAAACGGCATCAAGCCGATGCAGGACGTGACGCTGACGATCACCCGCAAGGATGGTTCGAAGCAGGACGTGACGGTGCTGCTGCGCATCGATACGCCGATTGAAGTCGACTACTACCAGCACGGCGGCATCCTGCCCTTCGTGCTGCGTCAGTTGCTCGCGGCCTAAGTTCTGCGCCCGTCACTGCGTCGCGCCACGCTGAGCGCGATGCAAAAAGCCCTGGAGCCTTACGGCTCCGGGGCTTTTTTACTGGCCGAATATGGCCGGCGTCAGCCGCCGAACGAACACGCGCCAGCCGCGTAGGGGAATCGGCTCAGTCGTCGAACTGATACGCGTCCATCGCCAGCGCGCCGTACGAGATCTCGTCGTTCAGACGCTTGGCCGATGCGCCCCCCGCCCCCAGCGCCACATACAAAGGCATCAGGTGATCGTCGTGCGGATGGGCCTGCAACGCGCCCGGCGCTTGCGCCTGCCAGTCCAGCAGCGCCGGCACATTGTGCTCGGCCAGATTGCGCGCATACCACTCCTGAAACGCCGGCACGTATGGCGCCGCCGGCGCATTTTGCGGCATGCGGACATGGCGCAGATTGTGCGTCAGCGAACCGGAGCCGATGATCAGGATGTCTTCATCACGCAGCGGCGCCAACGCCTTGCCCAGCGCCAACTGGCCCGCGGCATCCCGGCCCATGTCCAGCGACAACTGCACCACCGGCACGTCCACGTCGGGATACAGGTAACGCAACGGCACCCAGGCGCCGTGGTCCAGCGGGCGGCGGGGGTCGCGGTCGGCGGCGATGCCCGATTCGGCCAGCAGCGCCTGCACGCGCGCGGCCAGCTCGGGCGAGCCCGGCGCGGCGTATTGCAGCGTGTAGAGTTCCGGCGGGAAGCCGCCGAAGTCGTGCCAGGCCACCTGTTGATCACGGGTGGACAGCGCCAGGCCTTCGCCCATCCAGTGCGGCGACACCACCAGAATGCCGCGCGGCTTGCGGCCTTGCGCAGCACTCCAATCCGCCAGCACGGGGCCGGTCAGGCCCGGTTCAACGGCCAGCATGGGCGAGCCGTGGGAAACAAAAAGCGTAGGCCAACGCATGGCGAAGCCTCCAGAGAATAAGTTGATGGAAGCATTTTCGAACGTTTCCGATCAGCAATAAACCCCCGCGGCGGGGATGATCTGTTGCCATTCCAGCATCAATGTGCCGAAGCGGCCGCCTCACCCGCCGCATGGCTCTATTACCTGCTAATGCCCCGCCGTCATGCCGGGGCGCGCGGCGGGCGTTAAACTACGTCGTTACACACTTACTGGACGTCCCTCGAAGTTATGGCCCGATCCCGCAGCCAATCCGCTCCCCGCATGACCCGTGACGCTACCCGCCTGGTTGCGCTTGCCCAAGCGCTGAACCGCTCGGGCAGCCGCGTCGAAGACGTGTTCTGGGAGAACCAGCTTGCCGAGGCGATCCCCAAGCTGCTGAAGGCCGGGCAGGATGCCCCGCTGGAAGCGGCGCTGGACCACCTCGCGCAAAGCGACATAGGCGCTTACGAGGTCTTGATCGAGCAGGCCGAAACCCTGTCTGAGTCGATGAAGATCGAAAAAGACGGCGTCCAGTACGACGTATTGCTGATCGTCGCGCCCATCGTCGCCTGGACCCGGTACGCCATTCCCACCGGCCCCGTTTCCGCCACCGCCCAACAGGCGCTGCTGGCTCAGTTGCATGGCCACGTGTTGTCCAGCCAGGCCCGCACCGCGTTGATGCCCATGCTGGTCAGCGTGGACCAGATGCCGCGCACCTTCGGCGAAACCTGGCAGTGGTTGCAACGCCTGGGTTCGCAGGCGCTGGGCGCCGAAACGACCAAGCCGACGCTGAACACCGAAATCGAAACCGCCAACATGCTGGCCGACACGCGCTACATCATCGGCGCGGTGGCAGTACCCGAAAACGCGCCGATCTTCCGCTGGCAGGAAAGCATGGGCGACGCCGACGCCACCCGCGACGCCTGCCTGGCGCAATGGGCCGAGCAGGCGCAGCCCACGCTGGCCGCGCTGCTGCCGGGCTGCGGTTTCGAAGCGCTGTTGCCCGACGCCTATTACGTCAGCAACCGCGAAGCTGACCGCCGCGTGCGCCCGCTGTCGCTGCGCGCCGCCATCAGCTGGCTGGAAGGCGCGGTCAGCCTCGAAGCCTCGCAATTGCGCGCGGTCGTGGCCGGCTGCGGTGAAAGCCGCATCGACGAATACCGCATCAGCTTCACGGCGCGCAGCAGCAACGACGTCTACTACGGCTGCGTGTGGCCGCTGTACGGCCGCGAAGAAGAGCTGCCGTCCGACGAAGGCCAACCCGATGTGGTCGACGAAATCGCCGCATTGCTGAAGGAATACGGGGTCACCGAAGTGCGCCGCATTCCCGGCGTGCTGCCGGCCGAATACTGCGAAGATTGCGGCGCGCCCTACTTCCCCAATCCCTTGGGCGAGCTGGTGCATGCCGAACTGCCCGAGGACGCCGAGGCCGCGCCCGCCAAGTTCCACTAAGCGGCCATGCAAGCGGACATCTTCTGCCGGGTCGTCGACAACTACGGCGACATCGGCGTGTGCTGGCGGCTGGCCCGCCGGCTTGCGCAAGGCCGTGGCTGGGATGTCCGCCTGTGGGTCGACGACTTGGCCAGCTTCGCGCGCATCCAGCCGGGCATCACCGTGTCAGCCCCCCGCCAGCAACTGGGCGGGGTCGACATTGTCCATTGGTCCGACACGCCTGACCCGGCGCTCGCCGCCCGCGATGTCGTCATCGAAGCCTTTGCCTGCGACCCGCCGCCCGCGTTTTTGGCCAGCATGCGGCAGGTGCATCCCGCCTGGATCAACCTGGAATACCTGAGCGCGGAAGCCTGGGTGGAAAGCTGCCACGGCCTGCCCTCGCAGCGGCCCGACGGGCTGGTCAAGCACTTTTTCTTTCCCGGCTTCACGGCAGCCACCGGCGGCCTGCTGCGCGAACCCGGCCTCTCAGCCGAGCGCGACGCGCTGCAAGCGTCAATGGACCAGCAAAACGCCTTTCTGCGCGCACTCGGCGTGGACGAGGCCGTGCTGTTGCGCCGGCAAGACGGCGCCCGCACGGTGTCTCTGTTTTGCTACCCCTCCGCGCCCGTCGATGCGCTGGTGCAAGCCTTGGCGGCCGACTCGCGCGCAAGCGTCCTGCTTGTGCCCGAAGGCATCGCCCCCGGGCTGGAAGCGGTCTGTTCGGCGCCCGGCGCGCCGCTGCTGGCGCGCCTGCCGTTCGTGGCGCAGCCGGATTTCGACCGCTTGCTGTGGAGTTCGGATCTGAATTTCGTGCGCGGCGAAGACTCCTTCATCCGCGCGGCCTGGGCCGCCCGGCCGCTGGTGTGGCAGATCTACCCCCAAGACGAAAACATCCATCTGGAAAAGCTGGATGCCTGGCTGGCCCGCTATCCGGCCCCGGATTCTGCCCAGGCGCTCATCCGCGCCTGGAACGAGCCGGAAACCGGCCAAACTCAAGCGGCTGCCGCCGCAGCGCTTGCGCCCGCCGCATGGGAAGCATGGGCCAACGCCGCGCGCGACTGGGACGCCAGCCAGGCCGCGCGCCCGGATCTCGCCGAAAATCTGGCCGACTTTTGCGCAGACTTGGCCAAGAAACGTTAGAATAGAGAGTTTTCTGAGTCGCCCTGAATGAGTCGGGCCTCAACTATGACGCCTCCCGGGGTGTGCATGAAACGTCGCGAGCTTGGGTAGCCATCAGCAACACGCTACCGAGCGCCAGCGGTTTTTTGCAAGCACGGCGAGTGCACCTATCACCCCCGGAGTTTTATCGATGAAAACCGCTCAGGAATTGCGAGTCGGCAACGTGGTCATGGTCGGCAAGGACCCCCTCGTGGTCCAGAAAGCCGAATACAACAAGTCTGGCCGTAACGCTGCTGTTGTGAAGCTGAAGTTCAAGAACCTGCTGACCGCCTCGGCCAGCGAATCGGTCTACAAGGCCGACGAAAAGTTCGAAGTCGTTCAACTGGATCGCAAGGAGTGCACCTACTCCTACTTCGGCGACCCGATGTACGTCTTCATGGACGAAGAGTACAACCAGTACGAAATCGAAGCCGAAAGCATGGGCGACGCCCTGAACTACCTGGAAGAAGCGATGCCCGTGGAAGTGGTCTTCTACGACGGCCGCGCCATCTCGGTTGAACTGCCCACCACGCTGGTCCGCGAAATCACCTACACCGAACCCGCCGTCCGTGGCGATACGTCGGGCAAGGTCACCAAGCCGGCCAAGATCAACACCGGCTACGAACTGAACGTGCCGCTGTTCTGCGCCATCGGCGACAAGATCGAAATCGACACCCGCACGAACGAATACCGCAGCCGCGTCAACAACTGATCCGGCAGCAGGTACGAAAAAGCCAGGCCCTGTTTTCAGGGGCCTGGCTTTTTTTTGTCTGTTCTCACCTTGCCGCTTTGCCGCGCCAGTAGCGCTTAGCCACGGCTACTGCAAGCGTTCGTCGTCCAGAAAATCCGGCACGGCCATGACGTCGATACCGTCTTCGGCCAGCGATTGCCGTTCTTCAACCGTGGCCGTGCCGCGAATGGGCCGCTCATCAGCGTCACCATCGTGAATGCGGCGCGCCTCTTCGGCAAAGCGCGGACCCACGTTTTCGGTATTGCGCAACATCGCGCGCACCTGCTTCATCACCAACGCCTGCACCGCCGCCATCTTCTCGGCGTCGGACGCGCCAGCCGGCACGGCGGGCGCTTGGGCCGCCGGGGCGTGCAGGTGCGACACATTCAAGCGCGGGGCCGACAGGCGTTTGGTGATGGTGGCCGACCCGCAGACGGGGCACGTGACCAAGCCACGCGCCGTTTGCGCGTCATAGTCTTCGTGCGAACCGAACCAGCCTTCAAAAATGTGGCTGTGTTCGCACTGGAGATCGAAAACTTTAAGAGCCATGGTGGCTATATGGGGTCCGGGCGCAAGATATCAAGCATCCCGCTAGCAAGCGCCATTCCCGCAGCGATGGAATAAAGGGTGCGGGCTTTCAAGAAAAAACGGACCCGAAGGCCCGTCTTCGTCTTGGCGTAAGCCTGCGCTTACTTGCCGCGCTTGGACGCCGGGCTGGCGTCGATTTGCGCCTGCTGCGCCTGCAGGGAATCGATCTGGCGTTGCAGATCACGCAGTTGCTGACGCACATCCTTTTGCTGATCGGCCAACGCGGTGGCTTCCTGGCGCGACTGTTCCTGACGCGCCGCCACTTGTTCTTCCTGCTGCATGCGCAGCGTGCGGTCGGCTTGCAGCGTGCTCAGTTGCGCGCTGCGGGTGGCCAGGAGCTTCTCAGCATTGGCGTATTCGGCTTGCAGCTTGATGCGCTTGATGTCCACT
>Ga0256875_1000845_pt1 | contig 10173 bp, 6 predicted proteins | sample MC6MC0418MT_FD_186354 | JGI IMG/M metagenome (GOLD analysis project Ga0256875, IMG submission 186354) | Metatranscriptome of enriched soil aggregate microbial communities from Iowa State University, Ames, United States - MC6-MC0418-MT... | ecosystem: Environmental > Terrestrial > Soil >... | reverse complement strand
TGGAATGCTGTTGATATAGAAGGATCATATCCCCAAGCATCTGTACGATTGCCCGAACCTAAAATGCTATTATATAATGGATAAGCTACCCAGTAAGCCATTTTTAGCTTTTTATCATACAACATTGCATAGTTTCTTTGTGTGCTTGCATCAGGAAGAAAGTGCTGTATGAACACTTCATTATCGTTTAAATTGGTCATTTTGGGGATTTCCAGATAGGCTTGTGAATCGCCGATCCCGCCATTTGGTTTACCATTGTCAATTTTGACATCAAAACTGTAACGATTTCCAGCTATTAGGTTTTTCAGATTTTGATGTTGTGGTGTTGTCCAGGTATAACTATCACCATTAGCAGCGATAAATTTAATAGCCCTTCCAGTGATATCCTCTCCGGGAAGGAGAACGAATTCCACGATAGCTGTTTGGTTGGTATTCACCGAAACTTTTCCTTGTATATCTTTCTTTTCAGTAAGGTTAACATTTAGTTTTGCGGCTGAGAGATCAAATCCTCCTTGTGTGTGTACCGAAGGTATACTGACGGCAATCTGATTGGCTTCTAAACCCGCTGTATTGGTAATGGAAAGATGAATCACAATCTTGCTCAATTGTCTTACAAAATTGAGTGGGACAGTATTGTTGGTTTTGTTGATATTTTTTGCATTGCTGGCATACATGAAATCCAATGCTGACTGGTTTGACTGATCACTCAGATCGATTGGATATTGAAAATCAGTAATGGATTTATAAGGATAATATGCAATGAAATCTACCTGTTCATTTGGTAAAAAGATAGGTGACTTGCTTTGAAATAAGGAGCCATTAATCGCGAATACATGATTGTTGACAGTATTCACAATGGATGTTGATTTTAATCGCTGACCTGATTTGATCATATAAACGCCAATTTGGTCGCCTTTGTCCCAAGAGGATCCAGTAGCTTTGGTGTTAATTTGGCCAACAATTGTAGGTGTAAATTGTAATGCAGCTCGCTCCATCCTGGACTCATTTTTTTTACATGAATTAAGGGTAAGCAACGTAATCATAAAATAAACTATTCGCCACATTGTATGTTGTGGAACAGTCCTGGACTTGTAAATCATATTGATCGTTAGTGTTTGTTCGCAAAGAGGGGCAAAAGTACCTAAGAAAAGTTGGATTATCGGGGCATAAACCTGCCTTTTTGTGCAAGCAAATGCTTCGGGAATGCATCTATTTGATTTTTAGATATATTTATTGTGGTTATTGAATAATTTTTGAGGAAGACGGTTGTTTTTAAATAACGATAAATATTAGTGCTAAATATGTTATTGGATATCGCTTTTTTTTAAAATTTTCCTAAAGTGACGAAAATAGCACAATGTTTGCTGTTAATGCCCGAACATATATTGATTTGATAATTTATTAATCGGTACTGAAAAGAAATGAAGAGAGTTTTTAGATTAAAAGAACCGTTGAGCAGGTTTTATGTGTTTATATGTGCATTGTTGATGACTTTTACTTTGTCAAGCTGTTTTGACTTTGTTGAACAGATTGACCTTAAACCCAATGGTTCGGGACATATTGCGGCAACATTGAACCTGAGTAAAAGTAAAACGAAGGTATCTTCTTTGATGAAGATGAAAAGTATAAAAGGAATACAGATACCAACGCAGGCTGAGATGGAAAAGGAGATTAAGGCAGCAGTTCAGTTGCTCAAGCAGACAAAGGGTATCTCCAATGTTCAGTATCAAACGGATTTCACAAATTTTATTGTAAATATATCCTGTGACTTTAGTCAGATCGAGTCGTTAAATGCTTTTTCGGATATATTGGCTAATCGGTTTAAGACAAAAATATCAAATTCAAATAGATACTATTATAACGCTCAGACCAACGTTTTTGAACGTAAATTTGTCGCCTCGAGCAACTGGAAGGCTAAATTCAATCAGTTGGGAAGCGATAACACCAATCAGTTTGCGGATGCTTTTTATACACAGATTGTGCGTTTTGAAAAAGCGATAGCGGCTCAGGATAATAGCAAAGCAAAAGTTGCGGGCAATAAGAAGGGCGTACTACTAAAATTACCATTTACAGACTTGGTTTATGGAAAGTCTACTTTGGCAAATAAAATCACATTAACAAAATAACCTATATGAAATCAAAAATTTTATTGACTGGACTCGCATGTCTCTCTTTGATGGGGCCTGTGAAGTCACAAGATTTAGTCAAGCTCATTCCTGAAGATGCAGAAATTATCGCTGCGTTTAATGTGAAGGAAATCGTTCAGAAGGCAAATGCAAACAAGTTGAATGAGTTGCTTCAGAAGGCGGGGCTGTTCAAGCAACTTGAAAAATCAGGTGCTTCAGTGGGGAATGATATCAAAAACTTAGGTATTGATTTGTCACAAACGTCTTATTTCTATAACAGAAAGACAGACAGTGTCAGTTTTCTCGAGTTTATATTTCCGTTGTCCAATAAAGTGCAATTTGAAAAATTGCTACATGATGTCGGTGAATCTAAGCCCTTTGCCAATGGATATTCAAGCATCGGGATGAAGGCGGGTAGCGTGTTGGTTTACAACGACCGTGTGGCACGCTTTATTTCGTCGACAATGAGTACAACTTTCTTCGAGAATGATTCCGTTGCTAACCGATATGGAATAAAGAAGGTTGCTTATATGGCACCTGCGGCAGACGCATATTCTCCCGAACTGGATTCCACAACTGCGGTAGTGGATTCGGCAACGGCAGCAGTGGTGGAGTGGGACGAAGATGAAAAGGTACTGGAACCACTGTCTCCTCCGGTGATTGTAGAGAGTGTACCAGATACGGTCGTAGCGCAGGTGGAAGCTGTTGATATTACTGCCGATGCAGCTGTTGCTGCCGCCGAGGCGGAGGAAATGCATGATCCAAGTTATTACGATTCGCTTTATACAGAATACGAGAATCAAAATAGAAAAAATGATTCTATACGCAATGCGCTTCGTGATAAGTGGTTGCTCGGAGAAGCGACACGTTTGCTGTCTGCTTCCTATAAACCTCTTTCAGTTTCAGATCAGGAAAAAGTTCTCAAAAACTTAGGATTGATCCGTCTATATGTACCGCATATCGAGGAACTCTATCGTGGTCTTATACCTTATAAAACCATTCCTTACCTCTATATGGGGATTAATATGGACAAATTTAAAACCGGATATCAGGACGGAATGCTGGATTTGTTGCAGGATGGAAATGTATTGCGATTAAGAGGCTCTGTGGGATTAGATCGGGATCTTGCTGAAATGTCCAAGCGATTATATGCAAGAAAACCAAATGGAAAATTCAACAAATATCTGACTGATAAAACACTTGGGTTCTTTAACGTTAATATTAATTCAGAAGCCTATTTGAGAGATATGCCTAGTTATACAGCAAAATATTATAGCGGATTACTTGGCCCTCAGCAAGATTTGGTTGAATGGGGATTAATGGCACTTGAAGTTGCATTGGATGAGAAAGCGATTGCTCAAGTAATGCCGGGGGATCATCTATTTGTGGTGAATGGTTTACGCAAGTTCAGAAAGGAATATATTGATTATAGTTATGACGATGATTATAATGCAACAGAGGTAAAGAAGACAAAGGACGAGACACTACCTGTCTTTATCTGGATGTTTACATCAAAAGACCAGCGTTTGTTTAGAAAGGGACTAGATCTTGCAGTAGCTAAAACCTTTGGTAAAATACAGGATGGCATCTACGCATTCTCGTCCAAAAAAGGGCTAGATTTTCCAATGTATGTCCTTCTGAAAGATGATTTGGTGATGGTAAGTAATGATTCTTTGTCTTTACATGATATCCGTCAAAATAAAACGGCTGGCTCTGCAAATAAAGATTTTATTAAGTTGATGAAGCAAAACAAAATGTCTGCTGCGATTGATCTGCAAAAGTTGCCCGCTATGTTAAAAGAGATGGGCGTAAGTCCAGGAAGACAATGGGAGCAAACTGTGTCGCAATTGAATCAATATGGTAGTACAGCAATCACTTCGAAGGGTATTGTGGGCAACCGTATGGAGGCTGAAATATCAACAAAACTGCCACAGACAAAAGAAGGTGCTATCAGCTATATGATTGATCAGATCCTGCAGGAGATCAGTAAATAAGATGGTATTGAACTGAGCGCCAAACAATTTTATAACCCGATTGTTTGATGCAAAGTTTGTAATATTATGGTTATATTTTTATAATGTTAAAATAATATTACGCTATTTTGAACTGATAATGGTATTTTTGTGGTTTATTGTTTACACAATAATACGATAACGAAACGATTTATACTTTATATAATATGGGGATATTTTCAAAACTATTTGGAAACAAAACTCAAGAGTCAAAGATTAAGGTTGTAGGTACACTCTCTTTTTTAGAGGTAGATATGCACAATCATATCCTTCCTGGAATAGACGATGGAAGTCAGTCCATTGAACAATCTATTGATTTGTTGAAAGGCTTGGGAAGAATGGGATTTGAAAAATTTATTTGTACACCACATATTATGGAAGGTGTGCATCCGAATACAATCGGAACAATTGAGGATGCCAAAGATAAATTGGTAAACGGAATAAAACAACTTCCTAACAGTCCTGCGATCTATCATGCTGCTGAACATATGATAGATGATGGCATTGCGAGATTGATTGATACGAACGAGCTTTGTGTTATGCCCGGAGGATATGTGCTTATAGAGATGTCCTATCTGCAGGAGTCCAAAGCTTTATTTCAAACTATTTTAGATATACAAAGACTGGGTTATCAGCCAATATTAGCACACCCGGAACGTTATAATTACTATCACTATAATTTCAATATGTACAAACAGATCAAAGACGCTGGCTGTATGCTACAATTGAACCTTCTTTCTATCAGTAGATATTATGGTGTCGAGGTGAAATCTGCGGCCTTGACAATGATTAAATCGGGTATGTATGATTTTGTAGGAACGGATGTACATCACAGTCGCCACCTTGCAGCATTAGAAGATATCGTTGCAAAATATCCGATTCGCGATTTACTAAAAACATGTAATATTTTAAATGCGACACTTCAGGATCATTTGAAAAGCAATGATAATGTAATTGCTGCAGGATAAAGAAAAAATAAAATTTACGATACAGAGATGCCCATAAGGCATCTCTTTTTGTTTCTGTTAGACGATCCTCTATCATCATTGAGCTAATTCATCTACGGCTGTTTTGTCTTTTATTGACCGGAAAGAATATCTAAATTATTTTCGTCTATGCTTGTGTTTTGCAATCGTGGAAATTTCGAAAATTTGGCTACTTTTGGATTTAGCATTTTTCATATGAGAGGAAACAAAATTTTTATTCAAGATTGGATTGCACACCATACTTACCAGAAAGCAAACGATATAGATAGTTATTATTTAAGAGTTGCCAATCAGATCAACGATAGTCTGTCGACGTTGTGGTTTGAAGAGCCGGAGACAAATGACCTCATTAACACTGACGCATTAAAAACATTAAGTATTTATCTCACCTGTTATCTAGAGGATGTTATTGCCAATACAGGGATATTTGCTGCTTTTAGGACCATCCATAAAGAACTATACAGCCAGTTTTTGCCTTTCTACAAGGATAATAATCTAACGGATTACTATCCTGAAGATATCAATAGCGAAGATGTCGCTGTATTGACCTGGTTATTTTTTAGTGAACGGAATCCACATTTGTTTATTGATCCTCAGGGCCGTTTGATACAGTTGATAACGGACCTGGCTTATGCAATTTTGGAGGAACATTATGAAGTGGCCCCTGAAAATCCAAAGTTAAATGCAGAATATTCATTAGATGAAAATGCGAACTATTTTGAGGTCCGTAATTTTATCGAAAAACTTGTCGCAACAAACTATCTGACTGCGGGAGAGTATAACACCAACCTTAACCACTTGATGCAGGTGGCGGAATTGGGAAGATATCAGCATGATCAAACTCAATTGCAACAAATGATTTATCGTGTCCGTGATAATCATTTTAACAATTATAGGCTACACTTATTTGCTCTTAAATCTTCCGAATTTGTTGCTGAGGTGGTGGGTAAGGAACATGGTCTATATAACTCGGTAAAAACACTGGGTAATCGCATCCATAGTTTTTTTGAATATGTAAAGACCGATGAACAGTTTGTTCATGTAAAACATATTGGCACAAAAACAGCATTCAAGATTTACAAGGATTCGATTCAGGAATTTGCGGAGCCTACTGCCGTATTATCCTTTTATATGGAAATTGTTCCTTGGAAAGAAGCTTGGAATCTGTCAGGAATTATGACAGTAGTCAATCCGGAAGAAGTGAATTTTGATCTGCCAGAACAATATGAAATGACTTACCGTATTGAAGCGATGAACGGTAAGGACAAGAGCCTGAAAAAAACAGAAAAGCAATTGAAAGATATGGGGAAATTATTCCAGTCTGAACAAAAAGCTGCTGTAGCTTTCATGGAGGGACGAGAAGTAAAAGAGTTTGCAAAAGAATTCTTTCAAAGATATCAGCAAAAATATCCTAGCAAGGAGGAATCGCCGCTGCCAGAATCGAATTTGGAACTTACAGCGGATGCGAAAGTAACCGTTTTCTTCAATCCAAAGACTGGTCTAGAGGTATTTGGCGGAATAGAAGAGTTTTTCCCGTTGAAACATAATCCTTTTATTGAAAAAGTAGAAAAGGGGGCAGAAGCAGATGTGCCTTTTGCTCGATATTTCTTGAATCTTTTGGTAGAAGACTTTTTCCCTAGCGAATTACCAAAGTACTATGCTAAGTTATTCAAAACGGAGGTAGATAAACAATTCTTCTTCCCATTGGAAGAACCAATACTGGATTTTTTCCTACGTTTCTATAAAAGGGGGAGTTACTTTCTAGGACCATTTCCGCTTATAAAATAATAGCTTTCTATTAAGCACATATAATTTTTTAATCCCATTGGAATCTACAATGGGATTTTTTATTGAATTAGATCCTATTGATATAACTGATCTCTTGCTTTCGCAACATTGTTTTAGTCATCTATACCCAAACTGCCCACTTGTAGATTAATTTAGTGTAAACTTATTGTAGCTAAATTGTTATCTCTATATTAGGTAAGAACATGCTTTGATTTATGATGTAGATTCATTCAAATATTTTGGAAAATTCTACCTAAACTTGTAAGATCAATTATTAGTGGTGAAGGATGCCTATTGAAAACGACAACATTCCAGATTTTAAAAATTTCTTTCTGTCCTATAAAGATAAGGTATATAAATATGCCTTGTTACATCTGAAAGAAGAAGATACTGCCGCCGATTTGGTTCAGGAAGCATTTTCTCGTATTTGGAAAAAGTGGAGCGAATTAGATGAAAATAAGAATCCTCAGTCTTATTTATATACAATTGCTAAGAATCTTGTATTTGACGAATTGAGGAAGCAGAAAGTACGGATTCAATTTAAACTTGATGGGATAGATACCTCTAGGCAGGTGGACAATTCAAATGAAGAATCCATACGTTTTAAAGACTTGGAACGCGTCTATCGTGAAGCAATTGAAAAGCTTCCTAGAGCTCGTCTGGAGATATTCCTTTTGAGTAAAGAGGAATTCTTGGACAATCAGGAAATTGCTGATCGATTGGGTATTTCTGTTAATACTGTGCGGGACCAACTTGTCAAGGGGAACAAGTTTGTACGCCAATATATTCTTGATAATTTTGAGATTTCAATAGCCCTATTGATTTTCTTAACTATTTTTTAGTGTAGCGTCGTCTTATCGTCTTTTAGATACGTATATGTATTTAAACGATGGCAAAGATGATGGATCCTAAACTAGCTGCACTATATAAAAAATACCTACTGGGGGAACTAACCCCACAGGAAAATACCATATTTTTAGATTTACTTACTGCTTGCGATGAAGATGATCTGCCCAGTCTGGAGGAGGCAATTGCACTGGATGATAGTGCCTGTGATTTAGATAATTCTATATCAGATGATATTTTTTATGCGATTACCGGTACTGAGTTAAATGCTAAAGTGCAGCCTATATGGAGGAGATGGCGAGTTTTAATTTCGGCAGCGGCTGCATTACTGTTGATTAGTTTTGCATTTCTATTTTGGGATATTGCGCCATCGATGCAGACTGAGACTAAGTATAAAGTTGTAAAATATACCAATCCGACGAAATTTGTTAAGCAGCTCACACTTTCTGATGGTACTCAGGTTGCGCTTCGCCAGAGGGCATATATCGAAATTCTATCTGATTTTAATGCAGATAGTTTGCGGCGGGTAAAACTTTCAGGAGAAGCTTTCTTTGAAGTTGCTAAGAATCCTGAGAAAGCTTTTGTCATTGTAAATTCTGGCGATTTTGATGTACGCGTATTAGGGACAGCATTTAATTTAATTTGCTCACCGCAACGTAGCTGTCTGGTCTTAAGCCACGGAAAGGTGAAGGTATCGCATGGAAAACAGTACTCTATCGTCCAGCCTGGCCAGCAGGTGGCTTATGATAAACGGCAAAACCAATTTGATGTATCTATCGCAGATACGGTCATTTCTTCAAATGGAAAAGATAACCTCTTGTCTTTCAATAACGTTCCGCTATCGCAGATTGTCGCGGATCTGAACAACCTATACCCCGATCAAAACCTACGGTTGATCGATTCATTTCAAGCAGCAAGTTATACAGGATATCTGCCTGCCAGTGATCTTGAAAAATCACTAAAAATTCTTAATACTGCATTTAATCAAACAATCATCCATAAAAAGTAATTTATGAAAAGAACCAATTACTATTTAAAACTTATGGGAGGTGCTTTGCTATTTCAGTCCTTAGCACTTCAAACCATGGCCACTCAGTTTAAGACTGGGGAGGGAATCGGGAAAATTCTTGCCAAAATGGAACAAAAGTTCAATGTAAAATTTGGCTATGATGCTTCTATCAGTGATCAAAAAATCAATGAATTAGTTAACCTTGAGAAATTAAAAAAGGAAGAGATTGCCCAATTCATCCGGACGATTTCTGACGGGCATCTTGAGGTAAGAAAGATTGATGATAAGTTGTATGTGGTTTCAAAGAAAGGGAACGCTGAATCAGAAAGTAAAAAGTCCCATGCCGCACAAAAGGAATTGCGCGGAAAAATAGTTGATCAGGAGACTAACCTGCCGATCGGGGGGGCCACGATACGTGTCAAAGGGACAGCAATAGCGGCAACGACGGATCAGATGGGGGCATTTAAGCTATCTAATGTTTCAGATCAAGCTATATTGCAAGTTTCTTATATCGGGTATGAACTGAGCGAAGTGCCGGCAACTGGTGCGAGTTTGATTCGGCTTTCCAAATCGTCGGAGGCTTTGGAGGAGGTTGTCGTGACAGCTCTGGGTATCAAGCGTGAGCAGAAAGCCTTGGGATATGCTGTTCAGGACATCAAAGGTGACCAGTTAGCCAAAGTAAAGGGTGTTGATGTAGGAACGACCTTAACTGGCCGTGTCTCTGGATTACGCGTCATGAACAGTACTGAATTTAACCGTGCGCCAGATATACAACTTCGTGGAAAAAGTCCTTTATTGGTCATTGACGGTGTTGCTTATGAAAACATGAGTTTGCGTGATATCGCTGTTGACAATATCGAAAATATTTCGGTGCTAAAAGGCTCTACAGCGGCGGCTCTCTACGGTATTGAAGGGGCAGGTGGTGCGATTATGGTTACTACCAAAAAAGGACTTTCGCAAAAAGGAGTAGAAATAACTGTAAACTCCAATAATATGTTCTTTGCAGGTTATTTAGCACTCCCTAATGTACAGTCATCTTATTCTGCTGGATATGGCGGTAAATACAATACCGACGATGAGGTCTGGGGAGATAAGCTGGATATCGGTCGGAAATATAAGCAATGGAATCCATTCACCAAACAAATGGATGATGTAGAGACTGAATTGACTTCAAAGGGTAAAAACAATTTCCAGAATTTTTTGGAGCCTGGATTTATCTCCAATAACTCTGTTAGCTTTACGAATCAAGGAGAAAACGGGAGTATCCGTACCTCCATAAGTCATATCTACAATAAGGGTCAATATCCGAATACTAAGCTGAATATGACCAATATTTCGGTGGCTGGAGAAACCAAAATATCTGATAAGGTGAATCTGGAGACCCGCTTGGGATACAACAGAAGGCA
>Ga0256875_1000827_pt1 | contig 10349 bp, 2 predicted proteins | sample MC6MC0418MT_FD_186354 | JGI IMG/M metagenome (GOLD analysis project Ga0256875, IMG submission 186354) | Metatranscriptome of enriched soil aggregate microbial communities from Iowa State University, Ames, United States - MC6-MC0418-MT... | ecosystem: Environmental > Terrestrial > Soil >... | reverse complement strand
GTGCGTTTCGTGTTGGCACGACTTTTGCGTGTCAGGACCACCGCCATCCTTCGCAATGTCCAAGGTGATGCCTGTATTGACTTGATCGTTCATTCGGGTTTCGATCTTGAAGCGAGTGGCCGCTGTTGTTGTTGGCAACTGACCCAGGTGTGTTTTCCAGGGGTTTAACGCACAAGCCTATCTCGAGAAGTTTGGCTGGAAGGACGGCGGCGGCTTGGGTAAGAACGAGGACGGCATTAAAACCTTTGTTCGCGTTGCGCGCAAGGATGACACCAGAGGCATTGGCTTGAAGAACGATGCGGGTATCAACACAGATTGGGACACGCTGTTTCAAGCAGCCTCCAGTAATGTCAAGATGAAGGCTAACCCAGAGGGTGAGGTCCAGTTTCAGAGCAAGGCCGGCGCCAGTGCCAATGCCAAGAAGGATCAGTTGATGTTCAATCGCTTTACGGCGGCCTCGGACCGTGTGCTGAACCCCGATGAGTTGCTAGACGGCAGTGTGAAACAGAAGAGGCGGCGGGAAGAAGAGACCAAGGCCGCTAGCAGTGATAACGATAGTGACAGTGATAGCGATGCTCCCGTCTACGGCACCCTCAGCAGCGCCAAGGACAGCGATGATAGCGACAGCGATAGCGACGATGACGCCATGACCAAGACCAAGATCAACGGTCGTCTGCACATGTACTGGGATCGCTGCCCCGGCAAGCTCAAGCGTCTGCGTTTGTTGGATGCCAATGGCGGTGCCCCGGCTCACGAGCCCGTGCCTCAACTCTCTCCTCTTTCATCCCCCTCGTCATCGTCTGATTCCCCGTCCTCTTCCGCTTCTTGCTCGTCTTCTTCGGCAGCGAAACCTGTGGTTCCGTTCATTATCAATGGTGTGCAACATCACGATGCCGACACCAAGAAGAAGGTGAAGAAGGACAAGAAAGACAAAAAAGAAAAGGACAAGAAAGAGAAGAAGGCGAAGAAAGAGAAAAAGAAGGAGGCGGAGGAAGCGGCAGCGGAGAAGGAAACGAAAGAAGGTGACGAGGCGACAGCGAAAGCGAAGCGCAAAGCGGAGAAAAAGGCCAAGAAGGCAGCAGCAGCAGCTCAACTCGAAACAGAAGCCGCATCCTCATCCTCAACACCATCAGAGGAAATGACGGACAAGGAGCGAAAGAAAGCAGAAAAGAAGGCACGGAAAGCCAAAGAAGCGGAGCAGCAAGCAGTAGCAGCAGCAACACCACACGAAGCAGAACAGCAACACAAGAAGGCCAAGAAAGCAAAGAAGGAGAAAAAAGCCAAGAAGGAGAAAGATTCATAATAAGGTTGCGACCGATGGTAAATTCAATGTTTAACGAATACATATCATATGTGCGGGGTCAAAGATGCCTAATACGCATTTGTTCGGTCATGCGCGCACTGGGAGAAAATTGCGTTCGCTTTTTTTGTCGCTTTGACTGTGGTCTCTTTCGGACCCAGCAAGAACGTCACAGCAGAAGCAGCATGAGTAAACCGCGTCCTTCCTACGAGGACGACGACGAGCGGCCGTTTGGCTGGCGCGGAGGTCAAGCGGTGTCGTTGTCGTTGTCGGTGGCAACTGAGGCGGTGGCCGCTCAGTATACGAGTGCGGTGAAGCGCATCATGAAGGATTATCGCTGGTTGCAAGCTAATCCCTATCCTGGTGTTTCTGCCCAGCCTCTGGAGAGTAATCTCTTTGAGTGGCACGTCAATGTGCAGTCGCTCTATGATGAGGTTCATCACTTTGCGCTGATCCTCCCCAAAGATTACCCTTATTCCTCGCCCAAGCTCGTCGCCAAGAGCCCCCTCCCACCCTCCGCCTCCGCTTCCGCTTCCGCTTCCAGCTTGCTGCTCCGCCATCTCCAACACGACCTGCCGCTTGAGGCGTGCTGGCTGCCCGATAGCGGCGCGTTGGGAGCCGTACTGGGCTACCTGGCCAGTCATATGTATATGTGGGGCTACGGCGGTTACTATGGCGTCGACAACCAGAAGTGGAAGCAGTACAAAAAAGACGCCGAGAGCTATGCCTGCCCCCACTGTCATCACACCGCCCACCGTCCTCGTCCTCCGCTGCCGACCTTCGAAGCCCTGGCGCGCTGGCAGGGCGAAATGAGACGGCGTGAGCGGGAAGGCGAGCTTAAAAGGGAAGAGTGGCAGTGCAGTCTCACCCGTCAACACCTCGACGATGACGAAGAAGCAGCAGAAGAGGAGGAAGCGAAGCAAGAGGAGGAAAAGAAGGAAGAGGAAAAGGAGAAGCTGATCTTGGGCTGGCGCGTGGTCACTGCTCAAGGCTCAGCCACGGTGAGCTGCCTCTACGACAAGCTCGTCAGCTACGCCCTCTGGAACGACGCGGATGCCGACAAAAAAGAAGGGGCGAGCACGCAGTTCGATACCCGCCACCCTTGGGATCGTGAGGGCTGGAGCCTGGTCCCACAGCCGTTGAACCTGTTTGTGCCTCTGCCTCTCGATGCTAGTCACGCACAAAGGGCTTTGCCGTTGGCGGAACGGTTGATAGCTGCCACTTCCGAGCGCTTAACACCTTCGGAGTGTGTGGTGGAGGTGTGTACGTCGCTGATGACCACGCTTGTCACCACCATGGCCGATTATTGCAAAAAGTCGTCGGAGGCCAACGAGTGGTGCGCGCGTCGCTACCGTCGCCAAGGGGCCTTCCCGCCTCCGGCTTCGCTGTTGCACAATATCGCGCATGCCTATCACCTGTTGATCGCTCTGGCCGAACGAAATCGTGCCATCTATACTCATGCTGTGGATGAGTGGGACGTCTTTCTACTCAAGCCCGAGAAACGAAACCGCGAACAATTTCCGAGTTTGGAGAAGCTGGTGTGGTTGTTGGTGTTGACCAACCATTCTTGGGAGTCGGTGTCTCAAGTGGTGATGGAGGAGTGGTTGGAGAGAGATACGGCCATGTTGATGTTTCGTAAGCCTGAGCTGGCTCTGAAGAACGTGTCGGCGTGTTATCGCGTGCGTGAGACGCTGGAACAATGCCGCGTTCGCCTGCATGCCTTGATGAGACAGGTGATGATAGTTCGCATCCTGCAATCTCTCACTCTCACCCCTTCTGCTTCCTCTTCTTCTTCCACTTCTTCCGCTGCTTCTGCCTCTGCCTCTCTATTCGCCGGTCACGGTTTTGACCCGAAGACGACCCTACGGACGCTACAGCGTGAGTGGGTCGCCGTGGCTCAGTGTCAGACGTGGGAGGCGATTTGGCAGTATTTGGGGGCTTCTGCTACTGCTTGTTCCTCTGCTGTATCTGCTTCTGCTTCCTCTGCTGTTTCTGCTTCTGCTTCGTCTTTTGATACTACTTCTGCTGCCTTTGCTTCGTCTTCTTCTTCGTCTGCTTCGTCTTCGTCTTCGTCGTCTTCTTCCATCCATCCCAATCCCAAACCCATCAACCAAGAGGAGCAAAAACAAGTCGCAACCTCGCACAAAAATCAGAATACGAGCCAAACCAAGCCATCAGCCACAAGTTCCAAGCACAAGCACAATTACAAGAACAAGAATCAGAAGCAGAAACCGATCATGAAGAAGAAAGAGCTGCCGAGTTATGATGACCCCTCTGACGACGACGACGAAGAAGGAGAGGAGTGGAAACAGCAAGAGAAAGAGAGAGCGAGCGAGAGCGAGACAGACAGGGTGAAGATGAGTAAGAGCCAGGCCAGACGGATGAGACGAAAGGGGCAGGGGCAGGCAAGCAAGCCTGTCTCCTCTTCTTCTGCTTCGTCTTCTTCTTCCTCTGCTGCTTCGCGTGCTTCTTCTGCCTCCTCTTCTGCTTCTTCTTCCGCTTCTCCTTCCAACTCTTCTGCGTCCTCTGCTTCTTCTCCTTCTTTTGCATTTTCTGTTTCTTCTGCTCCTTCTGGGTTGGTGGTACTGTCGCCCTTGCAAATGAACGACCTACTCAAACAGGCTGTGGCCCGAGCCCAAGCTAAACGCTATATTGGCAGTCCGGAATTGCCTGAATCGGCGGGGCGTTATGGCTGTCGGTGCGATGTGTACGATAAAGCCCTGTTGATTGAGAAGGGGCAGATTCTGTGTCGCTTTGACAACACGGTGGTCTACGATCAGGTTTTGAGTCGCCAGCCCCGGCATCCCGTGCTCAACGCCATCAAGCGCCTGATGCACGACTACCGCCAACTCCAACGCGAGCCCTTGCATTGCGTCGCGGCGCAGCCACTAGAGGACGATATCTTCACGTGGCATTGCAACCTGCGTCCGAGCCAGGGTCCCATGGCGGGTGTGATCTTCCACTGCATCCTGAATTTCCCCAAGAACTACCCCAGCGCCCCACCCTCGCTGAAAATTTGCACGCCCATTGCCCACCCCAATATCTTTGGTTCGTGGATCTGCCTCGACCTACTGCGCGACGATCTCGGCGATGCTGAGCGCGATGCGGCGCGTGATGCTAGGGACGGTCTGGCCTCGGTCTCGATCTCGCGATACGCGACCCCGTATACCGGCTGGTCGAGCGCTTACACGGTGCAATCGATTCTGATGCAGCTGACGAGCTTCTTGTTCGATTATCACGTGCCCGGCTATGGCAATGGCAGCTATAGCAAGAACGACGCCAAGCGCAAGGAGCTGAAGGAGATGCTGGCCAAAGCGACGGCGTATCGATGCAAGTGCGGCCATCACTACAAACATCCCAGTCCACCCTTGGTTGATCCCGACGCCCCACCCAAGCACGTGCGTCGTCATCGCGCCAAGAAAACCCCCGCCCTGTCGGCATCGCTGCTGGCTCCTGCTTCCGCTTCCGCTTCCTCATCATCGCCATCATCATCCTCATCATCATCGCCATCATCATCGTCATCGTCCTCATCGATCGAAGCCCAGCTCGAACGCCAGCTGCATCGCGCGCTGGCCATGACCGATGACCAAGTGCAGTTCGCCATCACGCAGCATGCGGCGCAGCGCCAGGAGTTGAGTGCGCTGATGATGAACGAGAATGGGAACGGGAACGAGAACGGGAATGGGAACGGGAAGCAGAGCGAGAGCGAGAAAGAGAAGGAGGAGGCGAAAGAGGCAGAAGACGAGGCAGAGGAGAAGGAGGAGCCAGAGGAGAAGAAAGAGGACCAAGAGCCAGAACAAGCTTCTTCCTCTTCCTCTTCGTCTTCGTCTGCGTCTTCGCTCACCACCACCGTCACCACCACGCACCCTTCGTTGCCCGCGTCTTCCGCTTTCAGCCGACTCGACACCACCATGACGCGCTTGATTATGGAGCGTTTGTCGTTCGTGGACTTGCACCATCTAGCGTCGAGCGCCCGCTATTTCCGCCACGTCTACCAGCACAGCCGCATCAAGGAACGCAGTGAGTTGCTATGCTTCCACCGTCGCGTCTCGTACCGCGACGACGTGCTGGGCGTGGGTCTGAACCCCACGTTCTACCCCGACTCGGCCAACATCGAGAGTCTGTCGGTAGTGCTGGATCTGGTATCGTTGGCAGCCTTTGCCGAAGATCGCGTGCGTTTGTCGGTGTGGAAGACGCCGTTTTCGCATTTCTTGCCGCTGGTGATTAATGCCGAGCATGCGGAGCGTGCGTTTCCGGTCATTGAACACACGTTGCGGCAGTTCAGTCCCCAGGGACGTTTTGAGCCTCTAGTAGCGCTGAAGATGATGTCGACGCTGATGAACACGATGGTGGTGGAGTTCATGAACCAGAGCGAAAACGGCCAAGCCAGCCTGTACCATTCTGAAAATGCCCTGTTTGGCTACTGTGCCTTCCATCACATGCTGCTCGCTTTTGCCGAGCGTTATCCCATCATCGTGCAAGTGGCCAACGCCAAAGTCAGGGCCTTTGTCCAGAACGAGGACGCGCGCATCAAGAAGGCCGTTCCGAACTTGGGCGAGTTTCTGGTGTATCTGACACTGTCGGATTTGGGGTGGGATGACATGGTGTCGGCGCTGCTGCTGGAGTTTTTCGATCGCAATGCCAAGTGGATTCTGGCGGCGGCACCGGAGCTGGCTTCGACCAAAGTGGGCCTGTGCTACCGCTATCACACCAGCTTCCAGCATTCACGGACCGGCGCACGTTTGTTGATGTTCCAGAAATTCTTCTTGTCGCAAGTAAGGCCCGAGAAGGAGAAGGAGAAGAACGAGAAGAAGGAGAACGAGAAGGTACTGGCAGGTTCCTCGAAATCAGGTTGGGGGGCTCCTGCTTCGTCGTCATCCTCATCATCATCATCCTCATCGTCATCATCATCCGCCCACAACTCCTGGCGCGACAGCCTCCACGCCTACAACCGCAACCTGGGTCGTCCGGCACCCGGTCTCGCCGAACGCCTGCAACAGGCCTGTCGTCGCATCCACGCCGTTTCCGACTACCGTGGGTTTTTCGCCTACCTCGGGATCGTGCGGCTTAATGTGACTCAACTCCATCAGCGGCTCATGCACGCCATTGCCAACTCGGCGCGCAAACGCTACCACTTGGTGAGTACGGTGGCGGCCGCGCTGAGTCCGTCGGCTTTGCTGGCCAAGCGCTGTTTGTGTGCGTCGATCGATGGGCATCCGTTGAGCTTTGTGTGCCGCTTCGAGAGCCTGACCATCCCATCCAAGTCCCAGGAACCTTCGCGAGAACGTGCCACGGAACGGGAGGAACCTTCCCAGAAGTATATCGGCAGCAATCATCATCTGGATTATGAACACCAACTGGCCCTGTATCGTCTGCCCAAGAGCCACACGGTGCTGGCTCGCTTCCGTCATGATCTGCGCGAGCTCGCTCTCCATTCGCTCCTGCTGCCCACCATCACCGCCCAGCCCACCCCGGCCAACCTCTATCGCTGGCACGGCAACCTGTGTCCGCGTGACGGCCCGTTGCGCGGTGTCACGTTGCATTTCACCATGTATTTTAGCCAGCATTACCCGGCCGTGGCTCCGATGATCTTGCTGGCACAGGAGTTCGAAAGCCACCCGTTCGTGGTGGCCCACCGCGGGGCCAAGCGTCGCGTCTGCCTCGATCTGCTGCCGTCGGCCGCAACCGAGGCCTCGGTTGACGAAGCGGTCTGGGCCGGCGTGGGCGCGAGCGCCACGGGTCAGCGCGACGACGACTGGAGCGGCTCGCGCTGGAATCAAGCGCTCGACTCCGCCGCCGATTCGCGCGCGCCGTCGTTCTGGTCGCAGGCTTCCAAAGCCAAGAAGACCCAGTTCCGCGCCCTGGCGTCGTCATCGCATCTGTTCACCGCCCTGCCCACCACCACCACCACCAATGACACCACCACTGGCAGCGTGGCTCGATACGTGGGCTGGAGTCGTGCCTATTCGTTGCTGTCGATCTTGATGCAGCTGCAGACGTTCTGTGCCGCCGAGTATGTCAGCGTCAAGCATCCCGACGAACAACGCTGTGTTCAGACCGTGATCAAGCAGGCGCGGACCTTCAAATGTCAGGATTGTGGTCATGCTCCCGACCAGCCTTGCCCTCCTCTGCCTTCTGCTGCTTCTGCTTCCGCTTCTGCTTCGATTTCTGCTTCGACTTCTGCTTCCGCTTCTGCTGCTTCTTCCTCCTCTGCTGCTGTCTCTACTTTTTCCTCTTCCTCCTCCATCAGCACCGATAGTCCTCGTTGCTTCATCAGCAAGCTCCCTCTGCTCCCCTCAAACTCCGATTCCGATGTCAACGTCAACCCGCCTTCTCCTTCTCCTTCGCCGTCTCCTTCGCCTGATCATGATCAGCATCTGTTCGGTGTGCTGTTCACGCCCGCCTTCGTCACGTGTTCGGAAGAGAAAGCTGGCGGTGAGATCGAAGTCTCGATGGAAGTCGACGCGTCTGAGCTGCGCGTGTCATCGGCGGTGATGGCGCATATGCTGTTTTATCGCGACGGCGTGCGTCAGAGCCTGTGGCCGGAATTCGTATCGTCTTCCGCTTCTGCTTCGTCGTCGTGGAGCTACTATGATCACGACTACAACGAGCCCAAACCCTACGCCTATAAGGCCTTCTTGCCCCTGGTCTTGAACCAGCCGCATAGCCAGCGTGCGTTGCCGGTGCTGGAGACGTTGGTGTGTGAGTGGACGGGACAGGCCGAGTTCCGACCCGCGCTCATGCTGGCGTTGTGTCAAAAGGTTCTGAGTGTCACCATCAGTGATTTGGCTGGTCAAGTGTCGTTAATTCCCCTTTCTGCCTTCACCACCACCACCTCCTCCTCCAAGAACAACAATAACCTCAGCCTCAGCAGGGCCCACCACAACAACAAGACCCCCAACCACAAGGACAACAAGCAAGTGAAGAGCTACGAACTCGAGCCGGTGTTGGCGACGTTGGCCTCGTTCCATCATCTGTTGCTGGCTTTTGCCCAACGCTACCCCGCGCTCGTCACCACGGCCAATCAAACCCTCAAGGCTTTTGTGGAACAGCCGGCGGCTCGTCTTGACACCCAAGATTTGGGCGACCTGATGGTTCTGTCCCTGCTCTCCACCACCACCCCTTTATCCACCCTCATTCCGGTGGTGTTGAAGGAGATGTTGCGACGAGAGATGCAGGGGTACGAGGGTTCGAGGTTCAGCGAGCTGGCCGATACCGTCAGCATGTGTTACCGTGTGCGCACCACTTTCCAAGCGTCGTACACCACGTTGAAGACGCTGATGGTGTTTGTCGGGGTGTTGCGTCTGCTTCGTCCTTCCCCTTCCTCTTCCTCTTCTGCTTCTGTTTCTGCTGCTTTTTCTGCTGCTTCTTCTTCTTCTTCTGCTTCCTCTTCTTCTTCTGCTTCTTCTTCCTCTTCCTCCTCTGCCTTTGCTTTGAGTTTGGAGGCAGAACTGATGCAGTATCATGCACGCAACGGTCAGCCCTCTGCTTCGGCCCTGCCAGCGCTCTCGGCTTTGCTCGCGCGTGTGTCGACGGTGCGCCATCTCGACCAAGTGTTTGCCTTCTTGGGCCTGCCTTCATCGCAATCCTTCCTTCACGATCAATTGATGGAAGCTTTGGTGGAGTTGAGAGCCAGTCAGAAACCCAAGCAGGTGGTGCCGGTGTGGAGTCGCAAACACACTCAACAACAAGCAGCGATGGATGCCAAACAAGAGGAAGCTCAGCGTATTGTCCGAGAACGCCAACTCAAAGACAAGTATTTCTGCCCTTGTCTGGCTGAGCCTGTCGTTTATGGTGGTCGTGCTCTGTGTCGTACCAGAGAGCCCGAGTTGTTCGATTATGCTCAAGCGAAGAAGCTCTTCCCCAACTCGCCTCATCTCCACCCTCCTCTGCCTTCTTCTGCTTCTTCTGCCTCTGCCTCATCCTCATCGCCATCGTCATCACCATCATCATCATCATCATCGTCATCATCATCATCATCCTCCACGAAGAAAGGCTGGAATGTGTTACCCAGTCATCAGGTCGCTCCGGAACGCAAATGGATCTATCCCAATGATGTTTGGAGCCCGGAAGAAGCTGCTAGCAATGTGTTGATCTCGCTCACGCCCCAAGAGCAGGCCGAGAAGGCACGTCTGCAGGCACAAATCGCCACGAAGAAAGCCGAACTGGAAGCGATCGAACGCGAAGCACGCATGGCTCAGACCCAGGAACGATTCGAAGCGGGTTATGCCAGGGTGGCTCAGATGGCTCGTAACCTCCAGAGCCCCTTGGTGGTGAAGGAGAAGTTAATTGGCGCTTCCAAAGCGGTGGTGTTGAGTGGCGATGAGACGAAGCAAGCGGAAGAAGAGGAAGCAGAGAGAGAAAGGGAGAGACAGAGGTTTGGTGGGATGAGAGGAGGAAGAGGAGGAATGAGAGGAGGAATGAGAGGAGGAGGAATGATGGTTGGTGCAAGAGGAAGAGGTGGAAGAGGAGGCAGAGGAGGACGAGGCGGAAGAGGAGGACGAGTGGCGGATGCTTTTGGTTTTATGGGCGGTAACAACCAGCTTGAGGAAGCCCCCGAGCAACCCCACTACCGTTATGACTACGATTATTACTCTTCTTCACCTTCGGAACGCGCGAAGCTGAAACGCCAACAAGAACAACAAGAGAAGCAAGCGCAGGACAAGAAGGAACTCGAGGCGAAAATGGCTAGTAATGCCTTTTGGAAACTGGAAGGCGCCAATATTGCTGCGGTGTCACACGAGAGCAAGGCTCCGTCCAAGCCCCAAACTCAGAGTCTGGCCAGCGCGTTTGCTCATCTCGGCGTGGTGGTGCGCGTCGTCAAAAACAAGGACAAGGACAAGAACAAGAAGCCGCAGAAGAAGAAGGGTTCCAAGTAGTAGTTAGTCACGGTGTTCCAGTTTTTGATGTTCAAAGCTGCCCCAATTTTCCACTAGTACTGGTCATTTAGTTACGCACAGTGGTAGCTTCAACCTGAACCCATTTTCGTAGGTCCAAATCTCCGTCTGTTTGTTTGTCTGACTGTCTGTCTATCTCTTTCTCTCTCTTC
>Ga0256875_1000800_pt1 | contig 10569 bp, 1 predicted proteins | sample MC6MC0418MT_FD_186354 | JGI IMG/M metagenome (GOLD analysis project Ga0256875, IMG submission 186354) | Metatranscriptome of enriched soil aggregate microbial communities from Iowa State University, Ames, United States - MC6-MC0418-MT... | ecosystem: Environmental > Terrestrial > Soil >... | reverse complement strand
GCGCGTGTAAAGCTGGCGGAGGTTTGTGGGGAGTTGCGCGGGTCGCCCAGCGTAGGTACTGCTGCTGTTGCCTCGACAGCGGCTGCTGCTTCATCCGCTGCTCAGCCCCCGCGCTGGCAGCCGACCGTGTTGGGCCTATCAAAGCGCGCTCTGCTCAGCTCGCTGCTGCCTTTGCTCCACACCAATCCGCACTTGCAGACGCTCACGCGCGAGCTGCAGCCGTGAAGTTGTGTTGTTCCCCTGAAATCCGATAAAAGTGTTGAAAAATCCAAGCGAAATCAGCATCGTTCTAAACAGAAATCCATTCAATGCGTTGGCTCACTTGAGATGCGGCTTGTAGCGATCGCGATGCTCCTGCACGCGATTGGGCGCGAGAGAGCTTGCGGCTCCGTTGAGCACTTTTCCAATGGCCTCCACGCCGCCGATCACCGGCGACAGCACGGCGCCGGGCATGGAGCGGAGGGCGGAGCGGACGGCGCCGCGAGAACCCGAGCGCTGGTACTCCTCGCGCGGCACCACGATCATCTGCGAGGCGGCGCTCTGCAGGCCACGGCTCAAACTCTCATACGCCTGTCGCAAACCCTCAGCGGCAGAGCCGGGCGGATTGGCGCGCTTGCTCAGGTAGGTCTTGCGGCGAGGCGCGTCCTGCGCGTCGGCGGCGGCGGCGGCGGCAGCACTCGCCCCTCGTGCTCCCCGTCTTGCATTGCGAGCCCGCTGCTGTGCGAACTGCGAGTGTGCGTGCGATGGCAGCGGTGCTGGTCTGTAGGTGAGCACGTCGTCGACGGTCTCCAAAATCGTCTGCGCGCCCTGCGCCAGCCGCGCGGTCGCCGCCATGCTCTCCAGCGTCACATTGCGCAGGAAGGAAGACAGGCCGCGCTGCACCCCGCGCTTGATCGATCCGTGCTGGCGGTAGTGCTGCAGCGGCAGTAGCACCAAATCGGCCACACCGCCGCCGACATTAACCAGACTGCGGATAGGTTGCACGCTGGCCAGGTAACGATGCGCCTGGTGGCGCGAGATGTCGTACGCCCACAGCTGCGCCAGTTCCGCCCCGACCCGATCGAATCCGGTGATGCCCGTGAGTTTGGCTGCGATGAGTTCAATTTCCAACGACTCGAGCGGCAGCAAGTTCGCCAGCTGTGCGTAGTCGCCCGCGCGCAGGTCGGCCAAGTTGAACGAGTTGGGCTTCCAGTCGACGCACAGAACGATCGACGATACATGGAATGACTGGATGTAGGTCTCGTTGTCCACCTCGCGCACAGCGGTGGCACCCAGGCGCTTCAGCTGCGTGCGGGCAGCGGCGCGTGCAGCTGCGACAACGCGCGTGCGGAACTCGTTGGACGACTCGCTGCTAGCTGGGGTGAACAACGCCGGCGCCGGGCGCCATGGCTCTATCTCGTTGGGCATCACAGCCGGCATCGACGCGTGAATCGTGTCGTAGTACTTGCTGTACGCCTCATGCACACTCGGGACGAGATTCGGGTAGCGGTGCGCAAGGACAACCGGCACGAAGTCATGCGGCATGGGCGGTACACGGAATGCCTGATACGTCTCCAGCGGGTCGCTGCTCAGGCGACGCAGGGGAGTGCGGCCACCATTGGCGCCGAGCGAGTGTGCGCCGCCGCCCATCCCCGCCACGTGGTGCTCGTCCTCCTCGTCGCTGCTGTCCGCCTCATCCTCGTCCGGCGACGCGCGAGCTGGCCGAAGCAAGCGGTTCAGCAGCTGCACCATGGCCGCGCCAACAGTCTGCTCGTGGCCGCCACCGTTCTTCCACGCGATGTAATTCGCCAGCGGCTGCTGCACAGCGTCCGCCAATGTCTGCGCCTGCAGCAAGTTCCGCTTCTCCATGTCGACGCATAGCACGCGCGCATGAGCCGTGTTGACGATGTGCGATACGCGCATTGAGTGCGGCTGCAGCAGCAGCGCGGTCAACGCCACGAGCACATCGGCCTCAGCGGGCGTGTGGGGCGCGTCTTCGTTGGTGTACAACGAGAGGAACTGGCCCGGTGCCACTTGCGCCTGCGCACCCATCTGCGCGTTCATCGCAGCAGCAATGCCCTCCTCCACCGCGGCGCTCTTAGCCCGATCATCCGCCGATGTGGTCTCCTTGGGCGGTGAGAAGAACTGGATAAAGAACTCGACGGCCGCCTGGTCGACGTTGAGGCGGAGCGGAAGCACGCTCACCTTAACGCGCAGTTCCTCGCGCGCGCGTGAGGGATCCGGTCGCACGCTGGTCATGTCGATACGAATCATGGAGCTGCCAAGCTCACGTCCTTTGCTGCCGGCCCGTGCGTAGTACCCGAGGAACAGATTGAACGGCGACGCAGCAATAAGGTCGTGCACGGCGATGTTGTCCAGCGCCACGACCAGACGGCTGGCGATCTGCACGCCGCTCGGGAACGCGTCGAAGCGCACGTTGACGCCGCTCAGTACCACCTCCATCACACGATCGGTCTGGCGGTGACCGCGCGCAACGACATCGGGAGACGACGTGCCGCGCAACGGCGGCAGAAGGAGCGACTCAGGCAAAGAGCTGGCCGCGACTGCAGCGCGCTGTTGCAGACGGTATGGCTCGTTTGGCATGCGCACGCCGGCCAAGTCCGCGGTCGAGCGGCCCGTCGGAGAGGCAAACTGCGGGCCCCGTGGCGGCTTCACGAACGGCTCGTGTGCGGCGTAAAACTCGTTGATGTCGACGGAACCGCCGTACAATTGCGCGGACTCTCCAGGAGGAGGGTAGACGAACGCAGCGGCTGATGCGGGTGCGTGCTGCGACACCGGCTGCGCGTGTTGCGTTGCACTGGCAGCTGCCTGCTGTCCTTCCTCTGCGTCGATGTCCCAATCCCTTCCGCCGAACATGCGCCACACTACATGGCAGTTGACGAGCAGGATGGTCGACACGCTGAGCGGGTAGTCCGGCGGCGGCTTCAGACGTGCACGACCGGTGCGCGTGTCGTCATCGGCGAGGGGGACGTGATCGTCGATGACGGACGGAGCGCGACGCTGGTCCTTCGCATTGTGAAGCAGCACACCATTCGCCTCCTCGGCCGCCTTGGCTTCTTCGCGACGACGGCGACGCTCCTCCTTCTCGGCAGCCAACTGCTCCTCGCGGCGCCGTTCGTCCTCGTTGGCCAGGCTAAGGATGAAGCGATCGTGGCGGTCGCGCTCGACCAGGTCGTCGCTTTCACGCGTCGTCAACCAGCGTGCTCGTTGGTCATGCGCAGGACCGCTCGGTGACTGCTCGGCGCGCGCTGGAGCGGCTGCCGCAGCTACTGCATTTGCGACGCTGAAGTGGTCTTCGCCAAGTGCTTCGCGGCGAGCCCGCGCCAGTTCGCGTTCGGCGGCTGCCTGCAGAGCCAGGGACAGCGACGTCTTCTGCGTCTGTTCGTCGTGGTAATTCTCGTTGACGCGCAACTCGAGCGGCTCCGACTGGAACACCTGTGCCACACCGAGATCGGCACCGAAAGCGTTGTGGTCCAGTTCGTCGAGAATGTTGCGCGGCTGCGACGAGTTTGAGTCGTGTTCTGAGTGATGTTGCACAACGGGGTCATCGCCCTTCCGTTCTTCTTCCGCTGCGTCCTCATCCTCGTCATCGTCGAGCAGATAAGCAGCACGGTGGTGCGGCGCGCTGCTGATCGGATAGGCCGCCGCTGCAGCCGCAGCCTGCTGTTGTCGCTGCATGACCTGCGAGCGCACCTCTTCATCCTGGAACGCAACTTCGACTTCGGCCACCTGCGTCACCGCGACGACACTGTTCGCAAAGTGCGTCGCGACGGCGATCAGCACGTTGAAGCTGTCGGAGCAGGTCAGGATGCTCAGTGCACCGTTGCTCACTTCGACGGACAGATCAGGGGTGTGCGGCAGCTGCTGCTGCTTGGGCACACCGACAGCAAGAGCTGCATTCGGCTCAGACGCGTTCTGCGCGATCACCACATCGAGGACGTCGAGCGTCGCCAGACGTGCGTATCCGAGTGCCTCCAGCTGTGCGAACAGCGACGCAGCTCCGATGCGGTGCAGGAACGGTTGCCCAATCTCGTTGAGGAACATGGTGGTCGAGTAGTGCGCCTTGCTCGAGTGCGGCACCATGAACACGGCCAGATCGCGCAACTCGATCTTGATGGTGGACAGCGAGGAGTCTGGGTACACCGTGGTCTGCAGGTGCACGTGGTCGAGCGACACCACGGCACGCGGGGCAATCGCAACGGGATTGTAGTCCAGCGACACGTCGTACGCGTGCAAGTGCACGTGGATCACCTCCTTCGTCAGAGGGGGAGGCGGAGGAGGCGCCACGGGAGCCGCCACATTGAACATCGGCGGAGCAACGGCGGGCGCGTAAAGCGTCGGCAGGAAGAACGCCATGAGCTTCTGAATCCACTTGCTCTCGGGGAAAAACTGCAACGTCAGCGCGCGCAGGTTCACCACCGCCTGCGTGTCGCGCACGTTGAGCTCGGGCTGCAGCTTGATGACGAAGTTGAGCAGCAGCACGGGATTCTTCCAAGCCGTCGACGTGCTGGTCGAGTCCTGTCGATGCAAGTCCGGTCCCAGCCCGGGCAGTGGTGGTTGCGCGTCGTAGTCGCCCTCGTCATCGTACTTGCGCTCCATGTCGTACGGCAACGCCCATGGGTCGGCATGGCGCTGCGGCCGTTGGTGCGGCTGCTCGTGCGCGTGCTGCTGTCCATCGTCCTGCGGTCCGTCCCCCATCGTCTTGAAGATGATGGGCATGGAGGGCGTGAGGAACAGCTGCCGCTCATCCGTGATGACCGCCTGGTACTCGCGCAGCGTGAGGTCACCCGCGCGCAGCGCAATGTAGTTTACGGGCTGCCCGTTGTACTCAGACACCATGAACATGCGCACCTCGCCGATGTCCACGTGGAATGTCTGCGGCGGACTGGGCACGGCAGCGCCGGGCGCAGGGGGCACAGGCACCACAGCGGGCTGCGGGGCGTGCGGGTCGCGAGCAGGATCGTCCTGCAACACGATGCTCGCACGCTGGATGCGCAGGCGCAACGACATAAAGTGGCGGAAATACGACGGCACACGCGCAGGCGCAGCGGGTGCGACAGGAGGCGGAGGCGCGGGGAATGCAGACGCTGAATTCAGCGGATAGGGCGCGTTGGCAGCACGTGCAACGGGTGCCGCAACGATGGGCTGATCAGCGACAGTTCGCGCAGTGAGCGGTGCAGCGCTCAGAACAGACCGCTGCGGTGGCACTAACAGCGAGGACAGAGGGAGTACCGACAGAGGTACCGGTTGCAGATGTCCATAGTCCACGCTGGCCTGCATGCTGGCCCGCGGATCGAATACACTTGAGGGCGGCTGCCTGAACGACTCAAACATGGCCGGGTCAACAGGCGAGTCGACCATCGACGAGCGCATCAGGTGGCTTGCGGCCAGCGAGGATGAGTGCACGAGCTCGCTCACCGGAGGGAGCGCCGTCGACACGGCCAGTCCAGGCGGACGCAGCAGCTGCGACTGACCCGACGTGCGCGATGCACGATCGAAGATCGCAGCGGGGTTTAGTTCCATGCTGGCAGCGTTGCTATCCGAATCGCGATCCGACTCTGCCGCCTCACCGGCTGAGCTTCCCTGCTGCGGCGGCATCAGGATGCTCGTGGCCCCAAACGCCACGTGCTTCTCGTCCTCTTCGTCGCGACGGCGTGGGGAGCGCAGCAGCTGCGAGTGGTGCGGCAGGTCGCCCACACTGCCGGACAGAGAGTCATCCTCAGAGGCATCGGACAAATTGGAGGGGAAGTAGCGGCTGGGATCGTCAGGAATGCGCTGCTCGGCCGGCAAGGGCGGTGTGGAGCGCGCAGAGCGCGGCGAGGAGCTGCGCGAGTGCAGCAACTGCTGCTCCTCCTCGAGCAAGCGAGCAGCTTGACGGTCGTCCTCATCGTCCTCTTCGTCATCCGCGTCATCGCCGTTGCCCTTGCGCTCCGCTGTCAGCCGGGGCCCAGGTGGAGACGCGCTCGGCGAACCAGCCAACGGCTGCTCGCTGCTGCTCGCACTCGACGCTGCCAGTGAGGGATTCGAAATGCGCAGCTCCTCCAGCGACGGGAGCATCACGCTGTTCGGTCGCAGCAACGAGCCCGATGCCGACTGCGCCAGCATGCGCGGGGGCGACAGCAGCTTGGACCGGTGCGGCATCGGCGGCGGGCTGGCGACATGTTTGAGAATGACCGAGTCGGCGCCCACGACGCTCTCGAACATTTCCGACGACGAATCGGACGAGCCCGAGTCCGAGCGCGACAAGGAATGCGCGTCAGGCAGCGCGTCGGCATCCAGTCCGCCGCCCCCTGCGTGGTACGATGCCGACGGGTGGTGGTAGCGCACAGAACGCGCCAGACCATTGACATCCACCTGATCGTCTTCTTCGTCGGCGGCGGGATCGTCGTGCGCAGACAGACCAGACTCGTGCAGTGCCTGCTGCGGTGCGAAACTCGCAGCAAACTGGTGGGCCGCATCGAACGCAGCGCCGTCCGCTCCGCCGGCAGCGGCGGGTGCCACAGGCACCTCCTCGAGTGCGGCAGGTTGTTGCGCATTCGGGTCGCTCACTTCCAGGTAGATGCCGACGAGGAACATCAGCAGATCGTAGTCTGACTTGGACAGATGCACCGCCGCCACGGGCAGATGCACCGTCACCACGAGACCGCTGTTGGCCAGCGCGGCCGTCTCGAAGATGGCTGCGTTGGGCTGCTGCGGAGATTGAGACGCAGGCCCTTGCGAGTCCTCGTCGCCGCCACCGCCGCCCGACGCGTTCTGGCTCGAGGGGTTAAACACGCGCTGACGCTCCCCGTTCAGAATCTGTGGCTCCCAGAAGGGTACATTCGGCAGCCCATCGAAGAACATCTGCTCTGCGCGCTGCGCGTCGGCGGACGAGTGATCAGCAGGGTGAAAGCGCGGAGGAACGTGGTGCGGCGGCGCACGCGTCAGAATGCTGACGTACGACACCGCATCCGCGAACGAGTAAAAGGCCTGTGGCTGCAGCGACGGATACACGGTGCTGAGCAGGCGCTTGCTCAGCACATCCATCTCGTCCAGCGAGGCTTCGGTGCCGGTCACGATGTGAGGGTAGTGCATGAAGGTCGAAGCGCGCAGGAAGCGAATCAGCCACTCGGCGTCCTGCGCCGGCGGCATGGCGGACGCCGCGCGCGCATCGTGTGCGTCAGCCCCGCTGCCGGGCAGCTCGATCTCATTGACAACCGATACCTCGTGCAGCTCGAACTCGATGCGCTCTGGCCGCAGCACACCGCGCGCATCGATGAAGGGCGACTGCGCCAGCAGCTCCATGCGCGTGTAAGGGTGCGGCTGCAGCTGTGACGCGGTCGTCGCGGGGAAAAGGATGTTGAAGTGGATGGAGGGAGCGAGGATCACCGTCTGCGAGAACGATGCGCCATCGGGGTGGCGCGCCTCCGTGTGACGCTGCTGTGCCAGACGCTGCAGCATCTCCTCGACAGCCATGGAACCGCTCGGCGCCGCTGCCGCCTGTGTGCGCTGCGTGTCGAACGAGAAGCTTGCGTGCTCGCTGTGCGCGTGCGTGGCGCTGGGCGGGTGCGACGCGTTTCCCAGCAAGTAGGGCAGCGGCGCCGCGACGGCGTCGAGAATGTGTTTGAGGCGGCTGCCCAATCCCAGATCGAAGTGAATGGTGGCCGGCTGGCAGCTGAGCGTAAGCCGAGAGCTGATGGTGCATCCCTGCAGGTGCGGCTCGAAGAACTTGCCCAGTGGTTCGTTGAACTGCAGCGAGTAGCTGCTGTCCACGCTGGAGCGCAGCTCGATGCTCAGGTGCGGGTCCGCCACCGGGCGCGTCGCCTGCTCGAAGCTGGACAACGGATTGTTGCCCGCGAACTGCAGGCTCGGAGGAGAGAGGGAATCCTCGCCCGCGAAGCTGATCAACGGGCGCGCCTTGAAGCCAATCCATTCGGCATCGGACGCGCGCGGAGCACGGTGCGCGAAAGCAACGGGCGGTGGCTGACCAGGGCTGCGAGGCGGCGCGCGCTGTTGCACCAAAAACTCCGCCAGTTGCAGCGCGCCAAGGGTGAGCTTCAGTGTTGCCTCTGCGCTGGTCTGGTTAACCGTGAGAAACGTGTGGTGCACGGCGAGCAGTAGGTGATTGCATGACAGTCCAGGAATGGTGGACTGCACGATGCCGTGCTCCGGATCGTGCTGCGGCTGCGCGTCAGTGGTGGTGGGCGGTGCGCTCCACCAGTCCGTTGGCCACGTCTGCTCGTCGCTCTGCATCAGCGTCAGCGAACTGTGCAGGATGTGCGTCTCCATGCTCCACAGATTGACGATCTGTTCGGCGCCGACTGCGGTCTGCTGCGACGCAGGCGCGCTGGAGAACGGCACATCAGAGAACGCACCATGAGACGAAGGAACGGACGGACGGTCGCGGAAGTCAGGATACGCAGCAGCTGCTGCGCCCGCGCGGTCCCCCTGCGCTTGTTGCAGCTTGAGCGCGGCCGACTGCACGCTGGGTGAGAATCCGCCCGCCGGGTTGAGCACAATGGGTCCCTGCGGCGCGGGAATCTGCTGTGCGAGCTGCGCGTTGATGGCCACCTGTTTCGCCGACAATCCAATGGCCGCTGCGAGGTCGCTGATGAGCGCCAGTTGCCTTGGCGTGATGAGTGCGCGCAGTGACTGAATGAACATTCTCGCCTCGATGCGCGGCTCGTTGAGCAGCTGATCCTGCATTTTAAGTTTGAGGGTGATGACGCACTCCTGGTCCATGCTGCCCGAGATCAGCGTCTGCGGCTCCGTGAAGGAGGCAGCACTCACGTCGCTCGCCGCGTCATCCTCCGCTTCGCTCAACGTGCGGGTCAGTGGCAAGCCGCCCCCGAAAGCGGCGGCGGCAGCAGCCCCGGTGGGCAGCGACGAGGCCGTCGACTGGCCCATGCTGCACTCCATGATCGGCTCCTCGTGCAGCTCCACGCGGAAGCCGTGAAAGCGAATAGACTTGTGATATTCGTAGCGCGGCCCGCCGCTGAAGTTAAATGACCCGCTGATGCCGCCTTGCGCACTCGCCGCCGCAGCTGCTTTGGCGGTGTCCCGAGCCAGCGCGGCCTCGTCCTCAGCTTCTTCCAGAGCGGCGTCCTCCAAGTGCGCGTCTGCATCGCCGTCCGACGCATCGTCCGCAACGTCAGCTGCGTCGCCAAACGCACCATCCGCCTGGCCAGCAGCTGCAGCGGCGCGTCGAGCAGCGCGCTCGTGCTGGCGTCGCTGCCGCTCCGCATCCCGACGCTGCCTGGCGGCTGCGCGTCTCTCACGAATGAGTTGCACGCGCGCCTCCGCCTCTTTGAGTTCTTCCGCGAGGTGCTCCTGCTTCTGCTCCGCTGCTGCCTGCTCCTGTTGCGCGCGAGTTTTGTTGAGGTCCTCGAACTTGATCCACGGCAGCTTGACCGTGAGGCTGGTCTGCTTGCTGCCGGCGCGCGGCTGGTGCTGCACGCGGATGCTGATGTCCGTCACCTCCAGCTCGATGGCGGACACAACCTGCTCGAGGAAGGACGCGACCACTTTGAGGCCCTGATTGGCCGTGTCCATGGCAGCCGCCTGACGCTGCGTGTGCTGACGCACGCTGGCCGCCTCCTCTGCCTGCTCATCGTCGGTGTTCACGTCGCTCTCCACGTGCACGTTGGGGGCGGCCGCAGCAGCAGCAGCGAGGTACTCGTCGTCGTCCTCGTCGCCGAGGGCCTCGCGCCGCAAACGACGCTGCTCCGCCTGCTTGCGACGCTTCTCACGCGCGCGCACAGCGGCAGCGGTCGCCGCTTCGTGTCGCCGCTCTTCCGCCTCCTCGAGCGCATCGCGGTGACGCGCGGGCGTGCCGAAAGCGTTGATACCGCTTGTACTCATCGGTGTTGCGGGCGTTGCAGTTGCGCCTGCGTGCTGTCTGAAGTGCCGCCCCAGCGACGCGAGCGACTTCTGCAGTTCGAGGTCGGCGTGGTCGACGCCCACGCTCAGCACCGACTGCGCCAGCATCGACGACAGCGATACGGACGCCTTGGGCTGCACCTGCTCGCTTGGCACGACAACAAGATCCCAGCCGTCCAGCTTCAGCACACAACTCGTGCTCAGCAGACTGCGCCAGGGAATGCTCGCGCGCACCAGGCGGATGCGCGCACGAATGAAGGTCAGCGGGAGGTCCGCGCACAACTCATTCAGCATCTGCACGTTGATCTCCAAGTCCCTCAGTTCAATTTCTCCCTTCGCCAGCTGTACATCCAGCTGGTGCATGTCCAGGTCATACTGCAGGAAGTTGCCCAGGACTTTCTTCAGCAGAAACTTATAGAACCGCTTCAGCGGCGAGCTGAAGGGCAGCAGCCGCAGCGCGCGCTCCATGGCGCCTCGAGGATACGCGACAAGCGACCGAAAGCAGGTTGTGGCTGCGGCGGATTAAACAAACGCTGCCAGTATGGATGTCAAGTCTCCTCTTCTGTGCGACGGCAGGCGGACGCAGCGATGAGGTCACAGCTGCTGCCTGTCGCCGATTCGGCCACGCCGCCACGAAGGGAAACAACGGGGGAGGCGAGGCGACGGCGCGCCTGTATCAATCACGCAGAGCGCGCATCTGTGAGCATGGGT
>Ga0256875_1000785_pt1 | contig 10725 bp, 8 predicted proteins | sample MC6MC0418MT_FD_186354 | JGI IMG/M metagenome (GOLD analysis project Ga0256875, IMG submission 186354) | Metatranscriptome of enriched soil aggregate microbial communities from Iowa State University, Ames, United States - MC6-MC0418-MT... | ecosystem: Environmental > Terrestrial > Soil >... | reverse complement strand
GATGTCCACGATTTCCCCCGGGTACAACGCCGCCAGCCAGCTGTCTTCACTGATCAACAGCGTACCGGGCTGCGCGGCCAGCTCTGCCGCCAGCGTGGATTTACCCGCGGCGATCTTGCCGCATAGAAAATGCAGCGTGGGGGTGGAAAAAGCAGCAGGACTCGAAGGATTTGATGACGTCATGAAGGGCTCTCCGTTTAAAAAAACAAGCAAAAGGCGAGCCCACAAAAAACCCGCCTCTTGGCGGGTTGTGTAGCGATGTTCCGACGCGCGCTAACCCACCATGATCGTAATGGTGGTAATAATCAGGGCGAACGGGGTCAGGGGTCGGCGCATGAAACAGAGCTTGCGCCTGACGACGCCGCGTGTCAATTTCCCCAGAAAAACAAAACGGCGCCGGAAAGCCTGAGCTTTCCAGCGCCGCGGGTTCGCATCGGATCGCAAATTCGCAAAGCGATGCTGGCCGGGTCCTGCCGCCGCTTATCGCGCCGGCTGAGCCGCCGCGCCTACGTCCTTGCGCACCTTGGCCACGTCGGAAGCGCTGACTGCCGCCCCCTTGTTGCCCCAGCTTGCGCGCACGAAGGTCACCACGTCGGCCACTTCCTTGTCGGTCATGCGCCAGTCAAAGCCCGGCATGGCATAGGCCGTGGGAGCCGCCGTCGTGCCCGGCATCTGGGCGCCCTTCAACACGATGTGGATCAGCGACGTCGGGTCCGCCGAATTCACCGTCGAGCTCAGCGCCAGTTGCGGGAACGTTTCCGTGTAGCCCTTGCCGGTGCTGCGGTGGCAGGCCGCGCAGTTGTTCAGGAAGGCCATGGCGCCGTCGCCCTTGTCCTTACCCGTACGCAGCGCTTGGGCCACGGACTCGTCATACGCCAACGGCTTGGTGGCGTCCTTGTTGACCGGCGGCAAGCTCTTCAGATACACCGCGATGGCGTTCAGGTCAGCATCGGTCAGATGCTGCGTGCTGTCTTCCACGACTTGCGCCATGCCGCCAAAGGCTGCCGAATGGCCGTTACGGCCCGACTTCAGGAAGACGGCAATGTCTTCCTTCGTCCAGCTGCCCAGGCCGTCGGTAACGTCGCCGCGCAGGTTCTTGGCCAGCCAGCCTTCGACCACGCCGCCCGACAGGAAGGCCGAACCGTCCTTGTCGCTCAGCGCCTTTTCTTGCAAGGCGACGCCGCGCGGCGTATGGCAGGTGCTGCAATGGCCCAGGCCTTCCACCAGGTACTGGCCGCGCAGCAAGGCTTCGCGGTCAGCGCCCTTCAGGTCACTGGCGGCGGGGCCGGTGACGACGTCCGGCGCAAACATCCAGCGCCACACGGTCAAGGGCCAGCGCATCGACATCGGCCACGAAATATCCGTGTCCTTGTTTTCCTGCTTGACCGGTTCCACCCCATGCATGAAGTACGCGTACAGCGCCTTCACGTCATCCGGCGTGACCTTGGCGTATGCGGTGTACGGCATGGCCGGATACAGCGAATGCCCGTCCTTGGCCTTGCCGTGGCGCACGGCCAGGTCAAAGTCTTCGTACGTGTAGTTGCCGATACCGGTGTCTTTATCGGGCGTGATGTTGGTCGAATAAATCGTGCCCAACGGCGACTCGATGCCCAACCCGCCTGCGAAGGGCTTGCCGCCCTTGGCCGTGTGGCAGGCGATACAGTCACCGGCGCGTGACAGGTATTCGCCCTGCTTGATCATCTGCGCATCGGGCGCGGCGGGCGTGCCGTCGGCGGCGAACGCCGCGCTGGCGACCAGGGCCGAAAAGGCCGCAACAATGGTTTGCTTCAACATTGTTCCGTCTCCTTAAGCCTGGACCAGCGGGCCGGGGTTCTTCAGATACTGGTCGCGAATTGCCTGCGCGGCCCAGTAAGCCAGCGCGCCCACCAGACCGGTCGGGTTGTAGCCCATGTTCTGCGGGAACACGCAAGCGCCCATCACGAACACGTTCGGCACATCCCAGCTTTGCAGGTACTTGTTGACCACGCTTTCCTTGGGGTTCGAGCCCATGATCGCGCCACCCGTGTTGTGCGTGCTTTGATAGACGCGCGTGTCATACCGCGCGCCCTTCTTGCGCACCGCCACGAAATGCTTCTCGGGGTTCATGGCCTTGGCCACGGTCTCCATGCGCTTGCCCATGTAGCCCAGCATGTCGAACTCGTTGTCATGCCAGTCGAAGGTCATACGCAGCAGCGGCTGGCCGTAGGCGTCCTTGTAGGTCGGGTCCAGCGACAGATAAGCGTCGCGGTACGACATCACCGAACCCGAAATGCCGATCGTCATGAAGCGCTGATAAGCGTCTTGCACGCCGGCCTTCCAGGCGGTGCCCCACGACGGCGTGCCCGGCGTCGTCGGCGTCTGCTTGATCGGACGGCCGCCGTAGCGCACGTGGCGGATGCTGGCGCCGCCCACAAAGCCCAGCGGGCCGTGGTCGAATTGGTCGCCGTTCAAATCGTCCATGCCCACGCCGCCCGCGCCGGTGCCCACGAACGGGTTCAGCTGGGTGCCCTTGGGCAACAGCACGTTGACCGCGCCGTTCATCTGGTACGCATAGTTCTTGCCGACCACGCCTTCGTTGGTCTTCGGGTCATACGGCTTGCCAATGCCCGACAACAGCAGCAGACGCACGTTGTGCATCTGGTAGGCCGACAGGATCACCAAGTCGGCCGGCTGGTCGATTTCGCGGCCTTGGGCGTCGATGTACGTCACACCGATGGCCTTCTTGCCGGTCGAATCCAGGTTGACCTTGATGACTTGCGAATGCGTGCGCAGTTCGAAGTTGGGCTTTTTCAGCAGCACCGGCAGAATCGTCGTCTGCGGCGATGCCTTCGAATACATGTAGCAGCCGTAGTTTTCGCAGAAGCCGCAGAAGTTGCAGGGGCCAAGGCGCACGCCATACGGGTTCGTGTACGGACCCGACGCGTTGGCGGCGGGCGCCGGATACGGATTGAACCCGACCTCGCGCGCGGCTTTTTCGAACAGCTGCGCGCCATAGGTGTTGGGCAGCGCCGGCAGCGGAAATTCCTTGCTGCGCTTGCCTTCGAGCGGGTTGCCGCCTTCAACGATCTTGCCGTTCAGGTTACCGGCCTTGCCCGACGTGCCGCACACGTATTCGAACTTGGAGAAGTACGGTTCCAGTTCGTCGTAGGTAACGCCGAAATCCTGGATGGTCATGCCTTCCGGAATGAACTTCTTGCCGTAGCGGGTTTCGTAGCGCGTGCGCAGTTCCAGCTCTTCCGGCAGCACGCGATAGTGCATGCCGTTCCAGTGAAAGCCCGCGCCGCCCACGCCCGTACCCAGCAGGAACGAACCGTTCTGGCGGTAAGGCACGGCAACGTCATCCACGCCATGGCGGATCGTCACGGTTTCTTTCGACAGGTCCTGGAACAACTTGCCGCGCACGGAGTACGCCAGCTCGTCGATGACCTTGGGGTATTCAGCGTCCTTCGGGGTGTCTTGCATGCCGCCGCGTTCCAGCGCCAGCACCTGCAAGCCCGCTTCGGTCAGTTCCTGACCCAGGATCGCGCCGGTCCAGCCGAAACCGACCAGTACCGCATCCACTTTGTCTTTCTTGATCGCCATGATTAACCCTTCTCCCCAGAAATCGACACGGGGCCATAGGGATACTTCACGTTGGGCTGGTCAACCCAGTCCATATAGTCGGCGCGCGCGCCGGGAAAGCCCACCATCTTCCAACCCACCATGTTCTTGTTGCCGCCGTAGATCGGGTCGGCAAAGAAGCCTTCTTTGGTGTTGGAGAGCAGGAAACTGAAGAACGTTTTGGAAGGCACGCTTTCGAACTCGATCTTGCCGCCTTGCAGATCCTTCAGAATCTGCTCCTGCAAGCCTTTATCCAGTTCGGCGTACACCTTGCCGTGCGTCTTCACGCACCAGGCGTCACAGGCTTGGATGCCGTGGCGATAGACCTCGCGCGGATTCTGGTTCAGCTGATAACCCAGTTCCGGCACCTGGTCGGGGTGGAACGGGCCTTGCATGTACCAGAGCTTGCCGTGGCCGAACGGCGTTTCCATCTGACGATCAATGAATTCCGGCACACCGGCTTCGATCGCGCCCGGACCATATTGGTCGGCGGGGATCAGGTGATCCACCGCGGCAACGATGAAGGCCCATTCGGGCTTGGTGAAATAGGTGGGCTCGTAAGGCTTGGCCTGGGCGACCTTGCCGTCTGCCGCGTTGGTACAGCCGGTGGTGAGTGCACCTACCGCCAACGTCGACGCCGGCACAATGGCCAGCGCCTGCAGAAACCGCCGGCGCGGCTTTGCATCATCTGTCATAGACATCTCCGTGAATATTCCAAGTTGTCCTAGCGCGCTACCGAACATGAACCCTGGAAACACGAACTGCCGAGCTAGTGACAACACGCTCTGTGCTGCTGAAATCGAACCTGCTCTTGAAAAGGGACGTAAGAGAAGGTGCACGCATTATGCGCCCAGAAACGCATCTGATCCGCTCAAACGACCAGATCAGTTTCAATTTCTTGACATGGAAAAGTGTTTTGCTTTAAGGACAACGTAAGAAGCCCGCAAAAGCGGGCTTTTCTGACAGCAAGGTGAATGGATTCGGTATATTCCGCGACAGGAACCCTCACGGAAAACGAGCATGAGCGACAACAACACGAAGGTCTGGAAAAGTTCGACGACCACCCGCAGCTGGAGTTCCGCCACCGACCTGACGCCGGAACAACAAGCCAGCATTGAAGAATTGCTGGACAGCAAAATGGACGGCGTCAGCGTGTCGGAAAAATGGAGCTACGCCGGCACTGAAAACGGCGAAACGTTCAAGGTCGACATCGACAACGGCGCAGTCACCGTGAACGGCCGCCGCTACGACAGCCTGGACGACGTCCCGCGCGCGGAACGCGAACGCATCGAAGCGTTGCGCAGCGGCCAGGGCATGGAAGGCTTGTGGGGAATGTTGAAAAGCGCCGGCGTGGACGTGAGCGAGCTGGGTGGCGGCGCGGCGGCCCGTAGCGGCAAGCCCGCGTTCACGATTGAAACTGAAGGCGATGGCGCCGATTCGTCCGCCACCGCGACGACGCGGCCCATATCACGAGCGATGCCGCTCTCGCCCCCGGCCATCAACGCCGGCTCGGCCCTGTCGCCGGGCGCGGTGCCGGCTCGCGGCGGATTTCGCCGCACATTATTGATTGGCATCGCCATCGGCCTGGGGCTGTGGGGGGCGCGGGCGCTGAATCTGTTTTAAGACGAGCGGCTCGCGCGCAGTGCGTTACGTCGTGGTCTGCACATGCAGACGGCTGGACTTGCAGCGGTGCAGCGCCCGGTAGTATTCCAAGGGCCGCCCGTTAGACCCATACGCAATCGACTCGATGCGCAGCAACGGCTCGGCGCTGGCCATGCCCAGCAGTTCGCAGGTTTGCGCATCGGGGGCCACCGCATCGATCCACCGTTCAGCGCGCACGATGCGCAGGCCATATTGACGGCGCAGCACGTCATACAAAGAGCGGTTTTCCAAACGGGCGCGGTGCAAGCCCGGGGCAAGATCCGCAGGCACCGCCGTTTCCACCAGCAGCTGCAATTCCCCATCGACACTGCGCAGGCGCTTTAACGCCACCACCATGTCCGCTTCGGTCAACACCAACGACGACGCTTCTTGCGCAGTCGGCGCGCGCAATTCCTGCATCAGCACTTGCGTGCGCACCGTGCGGCCCTTGCGCGCCATTTCATCTGAAAAGCCCAGCACGGTCGACACGAAGTCCTCATCGCGTTCGCGCGCCGACACGAAGGCGCCCTGCCCTCGGATCTTGTAGATGAGCCCATTGCGCACCAGATCCGCCAAGGCCTCGCGCACCACGATCCGGGAAATGCCGTACTGTTCGCCGAACTCGGCCTCGGTAGGCAGCTTGGCGCCTACCGCCAGTTCGCCCTGAAGTATCTTGCCGCGCACAACATCCCGGAACTGCGTCCAGAGCGGTGCGCCGGCGTTGCGGTCCAGGGTGTCTTGGGTGGAATTGGAGCTGCTCATGTTGTGATGGGGCTTGAAATCGAATCCGCAGGCAAGGCGGCGTTCGGGCTAGCCCCCGATGCCCCCTTGCTTGCGGCAAGGTCTACAAAATGCCGGTCGCGCAGGGTGGCGGCGCAGGCCAGCCACTCTTCGCGCCGGCGCGTGGCGCTCCAGCCCAGCGCCGCGGCGGCCACGTCGGCCAGTTCTTCCAACAGCGCGGCGCTCACGCGCCCGCCTATCGCCAGCAAGGTGCGGCGGATCACCAGATCAGCCAGATGCCTCACGCCGGTGTCCCGGCACAGCATGCGGATCTCGGCGGCCGAGTAGGCCGGCGCGTGCTGCAAGGGCGCATCGCCCGCCGCCGCAAAGGTCTGCGCCAACGCGGCGGCACGAGAACCGTAGCGGTCCGTCAGTGCCGCGATGCGCGCGCGCGGCAGGCCCGATTGCGCCTGCACGTCGTCTATCCAGAGGCCCCGCTTGGCGGCATCCAAGGCCCAGTCCGCGCCACCGCCTATCGGCAGCGTCTCGGTCGTGCGTAGCCGCGGCCGGCCCAATTGCGCCAACACGTGATTAGCGGCCAGCTCGGCCAGCGAGCGGAAGGTGGTCCACTTGCCGCCGACCAGGCATATCAACGGTACGGTGCGCGCCGCGTTTGGCGGATCGACCGCAACCGCATGGCTGCGAGAAATCTGCCCGGGCTTGTCGGCATCAGACTGCGCCAACGGGCGCACGCCGACGTAAGTGTAGACCACGTCTTTGCGCGCAAAGTGCAGGCGCGGAAAGACCTCGCCCAGCACGTCCAGCAGGTAATCGATTTCGGCGGGTTCGGTTGCCGCCAGGTCAGGATCATCGACCGGAATGTCGGTTGATCCCACCAGCACGCGGTCCATGAACGGGTAGACGATGCAGACGCGCCCGTCGGATGCCTCGAAGTACGCCATGCGTCCGCCCAGCGCCGTGCGCAAAGCCGGATGATCCAGAATCAGATGCGATCCCTTCGTGCCCATGACGCGCGAACCCGCCCCTTCCAACGCACTGGCCGACCGGTCAAGCCAGGCGCCGGTGGCGTTGACGACGGTATCAGCAGTGACGTCCACGGTCTCGCCCGTGATCTCGTCGCGCAAGCTGAGCGTGTTGCCCCGGCAGGCCGTCACACAGCAATAGTTGGCGGCCAGCGACGCGGCTTGGTCGGCGTGCGCATCCGCCATCAATTCCAGAATCAGCCATTCGGGATGGCTGATCCAGGCGTCAAAGTAGGTGGCCGTCCAGCGTACGGCGTCGCGGAACAGGGCAGCGTCCGCAAGCGGCGTGCGGGCAATGCGATGGCCGGGCATCACGCGCTGGCGCCGCCCCAGGCGGTCGTAAAGCCGCAAGCCCAGCGCCACAACGAACAGGCCTCGGGCGCCGGGCGTTGCCGCAAACCCCGCAAAGCGCAGCACGCTGCCCAGCAATCCGCCAAAGCGGCTGGACAATGGCACCACCGTTTCCAGCGGGTGCACCAGGTGCGGCGCATTGCGCAACAGCAGATTGCGTTCGCGCGTGGCTTCCGCCACCAGACCGAACGCACCGCTTTCCAGATAGCGCAACCCGCCGTGAATCATCCGCGACGGCGCACTGCTGGCGCCGGCGGCAAAGTCGCCCTTGTCCACGATCAGGCAGTCAACGCCTTGCAGAGACAGGTCGCGGAATACGCCGACGCCATTGATGCCCGCGCCCACGATTACCGTTGAAAAGTGGCGGCCCGCAAGCGTGGCGGGGCGCACATAGGGCAAGCCATCCGGCGCGATTTCCGGCACATTGGCGGCCATCATGGTGCGGGCCTTGCAAGTTGTTCGAAGACGGGCGCCATGCTGCTGATCAACGCTTCAAACCCGGCGAAGTATTCCGCATGCGCATGCTCGGCGGCCGCGTCGGGCGCGACCGCAACGCAGCGCACCGGCAACACATCGTCCGCGCACGCCCCCTGCGATAGCGCCGCATAGCCCGCCGCACCGCGCGCGCCGGTCTCGTCGTCGCCACAACGTTGCACGGGATGCCCCATAAAATTCGCCAGCAGTTGCACCACCCGCGGATCGCGTGCGCCGCCGCCCAACGCCGCCACGCCCCCGCTCGCACCCGCGCCCTCGTCTGCCCGCACGCCCAGGCCTCGCGCCGCCAAGCGCTTCAAGTGCCAGGCATGCAAGGCCACCACCGCATCGACCACGGCGCGCGCCATGTGAGCGCGGCCATGGTGTCCCTTCAAGCCCACGAAGCCGGCAGTAGCGCCCGCCGCCACCCCGCCCCCATTGATGAAGGGCAGAAAGCGCAAGCCTTCCGCGCCCAGCGGCATCGACATGGCGCAGTCCACCACGGCCGCCGTAGAGACTGCCGCCACAGCGACCGCCGCGGTATCGACCGCCGCCGTGTCGTTGAACGGCATCGTTCGCGCCAACCAGGCCACGTTGGCCATCGACGACGGGCTGTTCTCTAGATACAGCCGATGGCTGGCTGGCCCGTACCGCACGATGGCGCCCACGTCAGGCTTGGGCTCGCGCGCGGGCGCCACCACCGCGTTCACGCACCACGTGCCAAACACCGCCACCGCGTGACCGCTCTTTACCGCGCCCACCGCCGCCAGCGACGCCAGCAGATCAATCGCGCCCACTGCGATAGGCAGCCCCGCGGGCAAGCCGCAAGCCGCGGCGCGCGCAGGCAGCAGATGCCCAATGACCGTGCCGGAAGGCACGATGGGCGGCAATGCGCGCGCCATCAGGTCTGACAAGCCAGCCGCCTCAAACGCCATCGCCGACCACGCGCCCGTTTCCAAGGACAGCAAGCCCGCCGTGCTGACATCACTGGCATCCGTCGCGGACTGGCCGCTTAACAGAAACGTCAGGTAGTCCTTGGCAAACAGCAGCCGCCGGATCTTCCGGTGTTCGCCGCCCTGCACATCGAACAGCTCGGCGGCGATCAGGCTGGATTGGCCCGCCCAGGGCCGGCAACCCACCTCCTGATAGAGCTCATCGCCCCAACGCCGCGCCATGGCGCGAGCGCGAGCGGCGGCACGCTGGTCAGTGGAAGCCACTGCCCGCCCCGCCAACAACCGCCCCTGTTCGTCCAGCGCATAGAGCCCGGCGCCGTGGCCCGTGCAGCTCAAGGCGCGCAGGTTTGCCACGCGCGGCCCCAACTGATCGGCCACGCTGCGCAGTGCGTGCATCAGTGCGGATTCGATGGCGTCCGCGCTCAGCTCGCATCCCCCGCCCGGCAGGTGCGTATACGGCAACGCGCCCCCCGAAGCGGCCAGCGTGGACCCCGCCCCGGCCTCGAAGGCAACTGCCTTCAGGCCCGTGGACCCCATGTCGATACCCAGGAATATGTCGGCGTTCATGTTATGACATTGTCTACAGATATTTTTCGCAGGGTAGCAGTGTTTCCCCTAGTAAAAGAAATAATTACGCTGCCATATAGTTCAGTCGATGTCATAACAACGAGTTGAGCCAATCAGGCCCACAGACCGGGTATCCGAGCCACCAGGCATTGGATCAATGCGAGGAAAAGGAGCGCAACATGAGAAGAGATTTCTTGAAGACCGTAGCTGCTGCGGGCGCCAGCCTGGCAGGAGCCAATGCCTTCGCCCAAAGCGCGCCCGCGGCGCAAGGAACCGGGCTGAAAGGCGCCAGCAACGACGTGTATGTCATGAACGTCATGGTGTCCGGGGTGGAGTACTGGTTCCCGGTGTACGAAATGATGAAACAGCTGGGCCAGACCCTGGGCGTGAAGACGCGCTATTCCGGCACGCCGGAGTACGACGTCAATAAACAACTGGCCTCGTTTGAACAAGAGCTGGCCCGCAAGCCCGCCGGCATCCTGTTGCACCCGATGAATCCCGACCCCTTCATCGAACCCATCAACCGCGCCGCCGCCATGGGCATCCCGGTCGTCACCTTCGCGGCCGACTCGCCCAATTCCAAGCGCGTGTCGTTCGTGACGTCAGACAACGAACGCGAAGGCGTGCAGGCCGCCGACGCCATCGCGGGCGCGCTTAACGGCAAGGGCGATTACGCCGTGCTGGAGAACCCGGGCCAGGACAATCACGACCGCCGCATCGCCGCCTTCATCAACCGCATGAAGACCAAGTACCCGGGCATGAAGCTCGTGGGCCGCGCGGCCAGCAATCAAGATCCCAACAAGGCGTATCAAGCCACCTTGAGCCTGGCGCAAGCCAATCCCAACCTGGCCGCGCTCTTCATGCCCGAGGCGAATTCGGCGCTGGGCGCCGCCCAGGCCAGCATCGAGACCAAGAAGAACATCAAGGTGCTGTGTTGCGACGTCAACGCAAAGATTCTGGACATGATCAAGTCGGGCGAGGTCTATGGCGCGGTCAATCCGAACCAGGGCGTGCAGGGCTACATGGGCATGATGCTGCTGTTCCTGGCGCGCAACCAGCAACTGATCGACCCCATGAACGACGCCAAGCGCAATGGCACCAATCCGATGGCGGTGCCGTTCCTGGACAACGGGCTGTCCATTGTCAGCAAAGCCAACGCCGACGACTTTTACTGGGATAAATACCTGGCCCGCCGCGGCACCAAGGGCATTAACGAATGAGCGCGCCTCCGCCACTGCTGGCGCTGCACGGCATCGCCAAGCGCTTCGGCGCGTCGCGGGCGCTGGCCGGCGTGCACTTCTCGCTGCAACGGGGCGAAATCCACGCCCTGTGCGGCGAGAACGGCGCGGGCAAGTCAACGTTGATGAAGATCATCG
>Ga0256875_1000782_pt1 | contig 10741 bp, 8 predicted proteins | sample MC6MC0418MT_FD_186354 | JGI IMG/M metagenome (GOLD analysis project Ga0256875, IMG submission 186354) | Metatranscriptome of enriched soil aggregate microbial communities from Iowa State University, Ames, United States - MC6-MC0418-MT... | ecosystem: Environmental > Terrestrial > Soil >... | reverse complement strand
TTGATGATAAAAGCTCTAATTTTTGATTTTGACGGTACAATCATTGATACGGAAACAGCATGGTATAACGTTTTTAAGGATGCCTATGCACAATATGGTGTTGAATTATCGTTAGCAACCTATGCTAAGTGCCTTGGGACCAATCTTCAAACCTTTAATCCCTATACATATCTTGTTACACATCATCACATACAACTGGATGTGGAGGCTTTTCAAACATCCATTCAGCAACGCCATGCACAATGGATGGAAACGGAAACGCTAAGACCTGGTATTTTAACATTGCTACAGCAGGCAAAGGAAGCGGGTTTGAAGATTGGACTTGCTAGTAGCTCCAGTCGTCAATGGATTGATGTGTATATGGATCGGCTGGGTATCCGACATTACTTTGATTGCTTTTGTAGCGCTGACACGGTGACAAATGTTAAGCCTGATCCAGAGCTTTACTTGCAGGCGCTTGAACAATTAGGAGTAGAGGCTGATGAGGCCATGGCAATTGAGGATTCACCGAATGGCGCACAAGCCGCTGTAGCAGCGGGACTTTATACAGTGGTCATTCCGAACGAGATTACCAAGCAATTACCATTCAATACAAAACACCATACCGTTACTGCATTAGAACAATATACAATACATGATCTCCTCGCAACATAAGCTTTTGCAAAAGCCTCCCCCTCATTGGTGGAGGTTTTTTTAGTTTCTTTAGGAAGAAGTCGCCATATTTTTTGTCGCAACATATGATAACGAGAGGGCAACTTACACGGATCAAATCGTATAGTCAAACTAAGAGAGGGGGCTACGAATTGAATAGTGATAAGAAAAGAAATCACTTTTTATGTGAAGCTTTAAGTGATTTAAAGGATCTTCAGGATATTATGATGAATTTTCATTCTAAATATTTTGGTCAGCTACTTATTAAAATTGTCGGGAGTGATACGATTCCATTTTTTTTAATTACACATAGTGGTGCTCATTTAAGATTATTGGATACAGTGAAACAGTTTGAGACAGAGTTTTTCCGCATTGAGGATGTTGATAGAGAGCGTTGCCGTGGCACAGTATCGTTGTTGCGTGCTTTTGATTATGAAGGAAACGATACAAATTCGATTGCAGATGTGGTGAGGTTAGAAAAAACAAGTACAAAGAAATCTATTGAACTCAGTGGTATATCGGCCATTCAGCTCTTAAAGCCAGACATGTTGAAGGGGAAATTTATCATAGAGCCGAAATGGTAGTACCATATTAAACTACTAAAGCTAGAGCATCTGTCTATATGCAAGGGATACAAAGTGAATGTAATAGAGAGAGAATCTAATGAAAGGAAGTTTAGCTATGACGATTATTGGTATGCTGCATCATCGACTTGATCCAACAACAGTACTCAAGTCCTATGCCTTTGCAGCAGTTGCGAAAGCTGAAGGCGCAACATTTTTTTACTTCACACCTAAAAGTGTGGACTTTGCCAAACGTTCTATTCGAGCAAAGGTCTATGAGAATGGACAATGGCAAGAGAAAACAATGCCCTTTCCTGATGTTATCTATAATGCAGGAAGCCCTGAGAAATTATCTGTCTCGAAGGAGATTATTGACCGTTTAAAAGAGGAGATTCCATTCACAACCCATTCAATCGGGAACAAATGGAATGTGATGAAACGATTAAAGGAAGCGAAGGAATTTGAACAGTATTTGATTCCCTCTGAAATTGTAAAGGATGCCGATTTATTTCATAAGTTCGTTAATTATTATAAACGAGTGGTGTTTAAGCCAATTGATGGACGAAAAGGGAAGGGTATTTATTTTATAACGAAGGCGGGAGCCAAATATTTTGAGGTGCGAAAGGATAGCACCACGACAACCTATACAAAGCCACAATTGGATGCATTGATAAAGGAGCAACTTGCGTCTGGCACCTTTATTATGCAGCCGTATATTCAATCTGTTACAAAATCTGGTCAGGTCTATGATTTCCGCCTGCATGTTCAAAAAAATGGAGAAGGTAAATGGGTAGTGACAACGGTGTATCCACGCATTGCACCGAATGGCTCCATCATACCGAATATTAATAACGGTGGCTATACCAATTATTTAGATCCTTTTTTGGAGCAGGAGTTTAAGGATGAGGCCTATAATATTCGGCGAATGCTTGAGCATTTTTCACTGGCGCTGGCACATCATCTAGATGAAATTCAAATGGCGAAATTTGGGGAAGTTATTGATGAAATTGGCATTGATGTAGGGTTAGATCAAAATCAAAAAATTTGGATGTATGAGGTCAATTGGCGCCCAGGCTGTCCTCCTGCCTTTTACTTGGAATTAGATGTGGTCATTCATTCCATCCGTTATGCCATGTATCTTGCCAAAAATCAAAAACCGCTGAAAAAGAAAATTGTCCAACAAAAAACGAAGCAGGTGGAGGCAAAGAAAACCCTACCTATTATTGCGATTACAGGAAGTGCAGGGAAAACCACAACAAAGGCATTTGTGGGTTCGATCTTATCGAAAAAGTGGAATGTATTTGAATCAAAGGATTATTGGAATACGACGGAGCATACGAAAAAGCATAAGGAAGAAATCAATGATACACATCAGGCCGTTGTATTAGAGTATGGTATGGCTTACCCAGGCATTATTACCAATCACTGTAGCATCATCCAGCCGAATATTAGTATTGTAACGAATATAGGCTTAGCCCATGTTGGGAACTTTGATGGAGATGTAAGGGGTGTTGCCAAGGCAAAATCGGAATTGATTCATGGCATGGATCAACAGGGATTACTCATTGTCAATCAAGATGATGACAATTCAAGATACTTAGAGACACAGCAATTTAAAGGGAAAATCATCACGGTAGGCATTAAAAAAGAAGCGGATTACCGTGCATATGATTTGCAATATAAAGATGTCGGCATGTCCTTTAAAATGAAGCTGCATGGGCAAGAAATAGAATTATATATTCCTATTTTAGGAGAACATCATGTATACAACGCATTGAATGCAGTGGCAGTGGCTGATCTTTTAGGATTTAGTCCACTTGATATTCAGGCAGGGCTCAACTTTAAAAAACCACCAAGACGTTTAACGATTTATAATTGCCGTGATGATATAACGGTTATTGATGATACCGTACACTCTCATCCGCAGGGGGTTCGTGCTGCGCTCGATGTACTGAAGAATATCGCGACAAATCGCAAGGTAGCCATTATTGGACAAATGCGAGAACTTGGTGTCTTGAGGGAAGAGGAATATCGTAAGGTTGGAGAGTACGTGTATGAGATCGGCATCGATGAATTTATTACCTATGGCTTTAGGACAGATGAAATGAGTAATGCTGCCATCGCGAAGGGCATGGACCCATCCAGAGTACATCATTTTATTAATAAAGATCAATTGCATGCCCTCCTTGAAAAGCTCATTAAGCCCCATGATACCATTCTTGTGAAGGGTGCAAGTAAAACCAATATGTTTGAAACCGTGAAGTTTTTAGATCAAACGTTTAAAGAAGAATAATCGTTTACGACTTATGAAGATAAAAAAGCCCGAGTAACTGTCCACTGGCAAGCGGCAATTATTCGGGTTATTTTTTTCAAACTCTCAAAATGAATTTTATTTCCTTCGCTGCAGTGATTGCGTGATTTCTTGCTTCCTTCAAGGTTGCTCCCTCTGCAATGACATAGGCGTAACGATGACCCATCGATAAAGGTGGGGTAAGGAGGGTGCCTCTTCTTGGTTTGACATATACTTCAACGACGCCAGTTGATCTTGTCGCTCTTGCCTTGCCAATAACCTTTTCTAAAATACCTCTACTTTCCACAATGACATATTTTGTATACACAAATTTTTTATGTCTTGGTTGCAGATTAGGCTGTTCTCCTAGCAAAATCTTCAGTGTTTCTTCTACTAAACTAAAACCTAGAGCTGCTTGTAGCATATTATTCATAGCGCCACCTGAAATTCGAGGATTGATCTCGATAAGTTTCCAACCATTTTGGGTTAATCGAAGCTCTAAGTGAAGTGCCCCATTCTCAATACCAAAGGCTTTCACGATGGAATGGAGTACCTCCTCGATGCCTGATTGGATGTCTTTAGGGGCTTTCACTAGAACACCATAGCCAGTAATGATAAATCGTTTTCCTTGGGTAATTTCTTGCTCAATTATACCAATGACATGTGGTTGTCGTTGATAAACAACCGCCTCTACTAAATATTGAGGGCCATCTAGATATTCTTCAATCATGATGGTTTCATAGGGATTTTTACTGCGTAGTGCTTTGAGGTGGTTATTGAGCTGATCGGCATCCGTTGCTAGTAAGACATCTTTTGAGCCTGTTGATTTAGGAGATTTTACGATTAATGGAAAAGTCAAATTTTTAGCTATAGGTTCGTTCGGTTTCATGAGCGAAAATTTTGGTGAGTATGGTTGGTCTTGTAAAAACTTTCTTGTTTTTTCTTTATCCTCCATAGTTTCAATGGCACTGGAGGATGTATAGTTCTGACAAAATTCATCACATAGTATTGAAGCAATATGGACAAATGGATCAACAAAACTAACGATACTTTTAATATTTAATCCAGCTTTTCCTAGTTTCTCAATTTCATCTTTCATGCTCTCGATATCAAAAGTATCAATGAGTATCATTTTATGGATGTCGGGGTAGGCTCTGCGCTGCTGAAGTTGTTTTTCATTATTTGTGAAAAGTACTGTGAAGTAGCCTAATTTTTCTGCTGCCCTTGTTGCTTCACGACTAGACCCAGATTTGTTTGTACCGATAAATACAATGGCTTTCAGGTATATCACTCCTTCTATTGGTACTTAGATACTTAATCACCTTTATATATATGCAATGAAATAGATTTCCTCTAGTTATGTATCTTGTCTACATCCAAGCAACTTTTAAAAGGTTACATATACTAGAAAAGAAAGGAGGGAGAAAAGATATGAAGCCTCTTTCGGTGAAAAATTTAGCAATGATTACGGCAGGCTATCTAGTGCACGGGTCAGAGGATACACTGATTCAGCATGGGGCTTATCGATTAAAGCAAGTGAAAAAGTCCAATACGGCCCTTTTTACAAGTAAACGTATTGTTAATTGGAAAAATCTTGAGCCACTTTCTCCTCTAGTGCTAGTGACCGATAGAGCTTATCGGCCAACTGATATTCCCAATCATGTCATTATGATACAGGTAGCGAATGCAGAAGAGGCCTATTGGAAATTTGTCCATTTTTATCGCAGCCAGTTTCATATTCCGATTGTCGCGATCACAGGTACATCAGGCAAAACAACGACAAAAGAGATGATTAAACATATTCTTTCGGCTGATCGGAAAGTGACTGCGACGACATTGAGCAGCAATTCTAGAACGGCTTCTTTGCAATATTTACTGGGCATTGAGGATGAAACCGAGGCTGCCGTTTTTGAAACAGCAGTGGGCTCACCTGGAGACGTTACGAATGCAGGAAGATATTTCAAACCGACAATCGGTATTATTACGAATATTGGAGCCCATCATTTAAATTATTGCAAAACATTAGAAGGCTATATTCAAGCAAAGGGAGAAATGCTAGATATCATTCATCCAAAAGGTACATTAATTATCAATGCTGAAGATATGAATACGAAAAAAATAGATGTTTCGAGATTTCGTGGGAGTTTGATTAGGGTAGGAAAGCATGACTCCTGTGATTTTCGAGCAAGCCATATCCACTACTATCAAAAAGGGATGAAATTTATTCTGCATCATGATAGAAAAAGCTATGACATACTTGTACCAGGGTTTGGAGAGCATCAGGTTTATAATGCTCTTGCTGCCATTGCCGCGGTCCATGATATGGGGATCCCTATTCCAGTCGCAGCACAACAGCTTCAATCATTCCGTCAATTAAAAAAACAACTGCAACTCTTTGAGGGCATTAATCATTCCATGTTATTGGATGATACATGGAGTATTACAACCACTTCCTTAGAGGCTGCCTTAAAAGTGTTGAATGAATTAGGTGACGGAAAGAAAAAGATTGCGGTTATTGGTACGATTACCGATTTAGGTTCATGGGGCTACATTATTCACGAACAGGCGGGTGAATTAATTCAACGTATTGGCGTGGATGTCCTGATTACCATTGGAGAACACGCAAGGATTATGGCTGATCATGCAGTAAAGCTAGGATTTAGCTCGCCTGTTTATACATTTAAAAATAGTACGCTAGTCTATCCGTTATTGCAGAAGATTGTGGATGAAAATACCATCATTCTCATAAAGGGAGATATGTATAGCAAACAGGTCTCTAAACTAGCAACGGAGCTAAAGCTAAAGCCTCCACCACCTGCTGATTAGCTTCTTTCCATATAGGATATTGACTGTGCCACATAGAAGAGCTTTCTAATAAGGTATAGTAATTGATCAAAAAGCAGCACGCTAGATCAAGAGAAGAAATAAGTCATCTACAAGATTGATAAAGAGAGGAGGCGTAGTACACTTGCAATCCATTAGTGTGCAGAAACTTAGGAATGTCCTACAGGGAAAGCTCATTCACGGATCTGAACAATGGTCTGTTAAGCAGGCGATCTACTATAATCGGCATGATTTAACAAAGAGCCATTCGCTCTTGTTTGTTAGTCGAAACGATCAAATCAACTGGCAAGAGATTGATCGGAAAGGTCCGTCTCTTATCATATCCGATAAACCGTCTACAGAGTTAAAAAATGCACTGGAGAATACAACCGTTTTACAAGTGAAAAGTGTTGCACAGGCATATTGGACATTTATCGAGTATTATCGTGGGCTCTTTGAAATTCCCGTTGTGGCTTTAACAGGAACTTGTGGGAAAACAACGACAAAAGAGATGTTAAAACATATTGCTAGTAAGCATTGGCAAGTGCAAGCATCCATCAGTAGTAAAAACGAGCCAAGGCAATCATTACCTTATTTAACAGGCATTGACGATAAAACACAAGCCGCTATCTTTGAATTAGGCTTAGGGAATACGGGGAATATTAAACATCAATGTATGATCTATCAGCCAACTATTGGCATCATTACAAACATTGGTGTGCATCATCTAGATGGCTGTCTCAATTTGGAGGGCTATATTAAGGCCAAGGCAGAAATTGTGGAAGGCATTAAAGAAGATGGCACGTTAATCATCAATGCTGATGATGCCAATACTCAAAAAATCTCATTGAAAAGATTTAAAGGGAAGATTATCAAGTTTGGCTTACAGGATACGGCAGATTACAAGGCTTCGAAAGTGGAGTTTGCCAATACGGGCATGAAGTTTGTTTTAGAGGTAGCGGATGAAACATACAATGTGTTTGTCCCAGGCTATGGAGAGCATCAGGTCTATAATGCCTTAGCCGCGATTGCAGCTAGCCATGAAATGGGGCTGACCATTCGTCAGGCAATCGCAGGACTAAGAACATTTAAACAGATGGCAAGACATTTAGAATTTACGACAGGACTTGGTGACAGTACGATTATTGATGATACATGGACAAATAACCCAACATCTGTAGAGGCAGCCTTAAAAGTGCTAGATACGGTGGGAAAAGACAAAAAGGTCATTCTTGTTTTAGGGGATATAAAGCGATTAGGCAATTTTGAAGAAAAATATCATCGCGAAATCGGCTCCATGGTAGCAGTAAGAAAGATCGATACATTGATTACCATCGGCAAAAGGGCAGAGAAGATTGCCGATCAAGCGCAAAAGGATGGAACCAGCGCAGAGGTTCATACGTTTAAAGAGGTAGCAGGCGTTTTAGAATTATTGAAACCAAAGCTAGATGCGGACACGATAGTTTTAATTAAGGGACCGATGTCTAGTAGATCCATGATTGAATTTGCCAATAAACTAAAAAACGCATAGAAAAAGGGTGTCTCAACATGAATGAGACACCCAATTCTTACTTATTTTAAAACACGCCGAGCTGTTACAAACTTTTGTGCCCATGTTATGCTTAAACTTTGTTTCACAACAGTTCGTTGTCATATTAATATATTGATTACTCCCTATAATAGATCCTCGTTTGTGTGATTTCTATTGGTAGAGATGAATAATAAATCTACTTTTTGAAACTGAGATTTTTGAATACGTTTACCAACTAAAGCTTGTGTTTGCTAATTTATTCTTCAACTCAATACCATGTTTCTTAAAGACATAGTAAGTAAAACCACTTGTAAAAGTCAGTGCACTTAACAGGGCGTAGAGTTATTTAGTAGAGATAACGCGCTTCGCAGTAATATAGTGTTGAGCATAATAATCAACAAATAATACTCTTGTCATGACACCATCGGAATTAGGGATGATGATACGGTGATCGCCTGCATAAATCCCTACAAGAGAAGGTTTTTTTGAACCTTTCACACTATTAAAGAAGACTAAATCACCCTTTTTCAAATTAGCACGCGCTACAGTTGATCCTTTGCTCATTAAACCGCTTAAAGAAGTTGATCCGAGTTTAACGCCACTTTTACGATAGATGAAATCGACAAATGCTGGAGCGGTAAAGCGTAGACTTGACTCATTTGTTGTCGAGCTAATCGATACTTTATTTTTATAAGTCAGCGCATTCTCAACAATTTTATCGCCTTTTGTTGCAGGGTTGGCTGATAGCAGAGTAGGTAATACTCTACGTGCCGATACATAGTTTTCTTTATAATACGGCTTACTATTTAAATCAGAGATAACTATATTTTGTTTGGTATCAGCCATATGGATGATTTTATTGTCGCCAATATACATACCGACATGATCGGGATCAGTTCCTGTTTTTTTACTTTTAAAGAACACTAAATCGCCTTTTTGTAATTGGTTTCTCGCTACATAAGTCCCTTGCTGAATCATATAATTTTCATTATACGTACCAAGGTCTACCCCGTTTTTCTCGAAGATGTACATTAAAAATGAAGCACAAGAAAATTTGTATGGGTATGTAGGCTTGTAAACCGAATTGCTGTATGTTGCTTGCCCCATTAAGCTTTTACCAGTCTGAATTAATTGGTCTGCTTTTGCAGCTACCGCCTGTGCGTTGTTCTGAGCATTTGTTGTCGCAGCCTCTACTTGTATTGGCTGGATCGCTGTTTGCACCATTCCAAATGAACTAAATCCAATTGTTAATGCAAGTGTTGTAGATAAAAATCGTTTATTCATGTTGTGTAACCTCCTAAAGCATCTAGTAGGATTTCTCCTGTATACCTTTGCCATGGAAATAATAGTAGCATGAAAAAGTAGGGCTTCTGGGCGGTAAATGTTACCAGGGTAACTGAAGGGAGGGCTTCAACACTTGCTATAAAAGGCTTTATCAAGGGAATTTACAGTTTTATTACAAATGTTTCAGTAAGATGTAATATGGAACAATTCCATGAAAAAAGCTGCCCCAAAACGAGGCAGCCTACACGATTTTCTGTATCATTTCTACACGATTACCAAAGGGATCACGGAATTCAAAACGCTCGTAATGAGGAATAGGCACAGAATCGAGTATTTTGATTTGGTGAGCTGCGAGTTTCTTCCGCCAATACTGAATATCCGCTACTTGATATGCAATATGCGCCTTTGTGGTCAAACGATCGAAGCCATCCTCTGTCCCTACATGGACCTCCTGTTGACCAAGCTGTAACCAAAATCCCCCACGTCCTTTGAGAGAGTCAGGCTTCTCTAATTCTTGAAGTCCTAAGACATGACAATAAAAATCCTTCCCTTGCTCCTCACAACCTTTCGGAATTGTAATTTGCACATGATGTAAACCCATAATCATCTCAGACTGCCCCCTTTTTTTCTTAATTATAGAGTAATTTCTATATATTTGAAATGGATGGGAGGATAGAATTTGAACTGGTGGATAGAACTTTAAAAGTGGAGGATAGCGCTTCAAATTAAGTGGATAAAACCTCAAAAGAGAGGGATAGAGCTCTAAATCTAATCTTTAGAACTTCAAAAGCCCAATATTTCTATTCTGTTAAGATTTAATACTATGGTATAATAATAAAAACGGAATAATAGGATAGAGGTACAAATTAGATTTTTTAATTTGTTTAAAAGGGAAGATCGGTGTGAATCCGACGCTGTCCCGCAACTGTAAATGGGAGCACATTTCAAAAGGCCACTGTTACGAGTCGTAATGGGAAGGTGAAAGGTGTGATGAACATAAGCCAGGAGACCTGCCTTTATCTAGTACAGCCAAAAAACCTACGCGGATAGGGGGTGTTGAGTGTGACTAGAGAATTTCTCCTGCATGCTCATAGTACGATGATTGCTAAAAAGGGTGCTTCTATGTTTAATAGAAAGCTTCTTTCCATCTGGCAATCACCGTATTATGTCGTGTATTTGTCATAGTAGACATCTTTCTGATGAGGGAAAGATGTTTTTTTATGTAAAAAATTAAAGGAGCGGTCCACATGAATCCACAAGTTGTTGAGTACTATGAAAGCTTATTCAAATTTGAAATTATGCAAGAGCCTAAACCCTTAAAGGAGCTTGTCGAACAATACGTTGGGCATGATGCTTCACATGAGCAATCTATTTTAGCAGCATACGCAAATGTTTTGAAAGAATTAAGAGGATAGAATATGTTTGGCTACTTCGAAAAACGAAGTAGCCATTTTTTAATAAGCGCATGTTTTGACAATTAATAATAGTAGGCGTACAATTTCGTTGAACAATTGTTTTGAACGTTTGTTCAAAAAAGAGGTGAGAACTATCGATCAAAAAGAAAAAAATAAAGAGGTAAAGGATCAAATTTTACAAGCG
>Ga0256875_1000778_pt1 | contig 10759 bp, 8 predicted proteins | sample MC6MC0418MT_FD_186354 | JGI IMG/M metagenome (GOLD analysis project Ga0256875, IMG submission 186354) | Metatranscriptome of enriched soil aggregate microbial communities from Iowa State University, Ames, United States - MC6-MC0418-MT... | ecosystem: Environmental > Terrestrial > Soil >... | reverse complement strand
GGCTTTTTGGGATATTTGGTGCTGTTGGATCTGGTAAGTCATCTATTTTGGAAGCGATTACCTATGCCCTATATGGTGAAACCGAACGGTTAAATGCACGCGACAAACGCGCTTACAATATGATGAATCTGAAATCAAACCGTTCGTATATCGAATTGGATTTCATTAATTTCGAAAACCGCACATTCAAAGTAACAAGGGAATTTAAACGCAATTCCAAAAATTTTGAAGATGTCAAATCTCCTACGGTTGTATTATATGAAAATATCAATGAACAATGGGTTCCATTGGAAAGCAGTAACACACAATCAATCATTGGATTAAGTTACGAAAATTTCAAAAGAACAATCATCATTCCCCAGGGGCAATTTAAGGAGTTCATTGAGCTGGGTGCAAAGGAACGAACTGATATGATGAAAGAAATCTTTCAGCTCCATCGTTTCGATTTGCAGGACAAAGTTGCTGCCCTTTATAAAAAAAATCAATCCGAACTAGATCAGCTCAATGGTCAGTTGATGGGTTTCGAAGAGATCAGTAGCGAGCGTATCATAGCGACACGTGACAAACTGAATGAAGAGCGAGAATCTTTCAGCAAGGCGCAGCATACAAACAAGCTCCTTCAGGAGAAATTTCAGACATTGAAAAATGTGAAAGAAGATTTCTTGGAATTGAGCAAAATGAAGTCTCTATTTCAGCAGTTGACTGATCAGCAAGCCGAAAAGGAAACTTTGCGCCAACGTATGATACGCTTTGAAGAAGCGCATTCAAGCTTTTTTCACATCCTCCAGGCACAGGAGAAATTGAAACACGAAAATACGCAGGAACAAAGCAAGTTGCAGTTAGAGCAAACAAAATCTGTGGAACTTCAACAAGCTACCCAACAGATATCGCAGCAGCTTCAACTTATAAAACCTCAGTACGAACGATTAGCCGAACGACGGATAAGTGAATTAGATCTGGAACTCATTCTGCAGCTGATCAATTTTTCAACCGAGATAAAAGGTTTGAAAGAAAGCGCACAGAAAGGACGGGATTTCGTCCAGAAGGCTAAGGAGCAACAGGTGCAATGTAAAAACAACATCCAGGAAACCGAAACCCTACTCCTTCGACTAAAACAATCGAAACCATCGGCTAATGAACTGATGGAGCTGGGACAATGGTACACCAAACAGCAGGCCATCCAGCAACAGGAGACCGAACTCAACCATCAACTCCTGGAGCTCAAAGCTTCCATAACCGATCTGCAAGGTGATTTGCAACGCCAGAACTTCGATCCTGCCGAGTTTGAATCAGCGTATACAGCCGAATTGCTGGAACTTGAAACCCGAGTCAACGCGCTAAACGACGAGAAAGCACACCTTCTATTGCAGCAGAAGCTCACACAATTCGCGGAGAACCTAAGAGCGGGATCTCCCTGCCCCTTATGTGGGGCCCTCGAACACCCTGCTATCGCGGAAGGAATGGATATCACACAAGAGCTGACAGAAAACCAACGAGCGACAGTAGAAATCAATGCACGCATAAAATCCAAGGTTGATCAAAAATTTGAGATTGAAAAGCTCCTACTCCGCCTACAATCCCTACAGGTACAACAAAATGATCTCACAAACAAGATCCAGGCAAACAAATCTCAGAAGTCCGCTCACCTACTTCAATTTACCTGGGCAGGGTACAGCAGCACGGATGAGTCAATGTATACACAGAAAAAACAGGAGCTCGCCAACATCGAAGCCCAGATCATAGCAACAGAGCAGATCGCCACGACCCATCAGACTACCTTGGCAGATATAGAGAGCAAGCTGGAAAGAGCGAATGTAAAATTAAGTGGTCTTGAAATTGAGGAAGCGCAAAAACAAACCCAGATTAATCAAAATATAGGCCATCTAAAACACTTGAACTGGGCAGATTATCAATCCCGGGAGAAACCTACGGTCGAAAACGAATATCACACATTAAAAGCTGAAAATCTTCGTATAGAACAGGACTATAATACATTGACAGATCGCTTGAACAAGCTAAACAGTCAGTCTGCTGCACAAAATAGCCTGGTTCAATCCATTCAGGAACGGATTATCAAAATAAAGTCTGAGATCTTACATATTGACACGACGATCGAACAGCTCCTCCAGACTTCCGTATTCAACACGATAGATCAAGTAAAAGAGACATTAGCGGAGAACCTACCTGTACAGAATATCCGTGCCGAACTGGAACAGTTTCAAATTGAATTTGAAACCCTGAAAGCACAGATCATGCAGTTAGAAAAAAAGTTAGCAGATAAAGTCTACGATGAGGCAGTCTTTATACAGGAAGAAGCTGCTTTGGAAGAAAGCTCCCATCACCTTAAAATCCTGACAGAGAACGTTGCTAAATGCGAACAGGAGTTGAATCAGTTGGAGTCAGCCTACGAAAAAAAGGAAACTTTACTGCAACAACAAGCACAATTAAACCTTCGTAATGATAATCTGAAACAGCTATTTAACCTATTTAAGGGAGCGGGATTTGTGCAGTATGTTTCATCAATCTATCTGCGCCAGCTTTGTGACCATGCCAATATCCGTTTTCACCGAATGACACGCAACCAGCTAAGTTTACAGATTAATGAAAACAATGAATTTGAAATCATTGATTATTTGAATGAAGGCAAAAGCCGGAGCGTAAAAACACTCTCCGGCGGTCAAGCTTTCCAGGTATCCCTGAGTCTTGCGCTGGCCCTAGCTGAAAGTGTACAGTCCAATACCAAAGCCGCTAAAAACTTCTTTTTTATCGATGAAGGCTTTGGTACCCAAGATATCGCTTCTGTCAATATTGTCTTCGAAACCTTACTCGACCTGCACAAAGAAAATCGAATAGTCGGTATTATCTCGCATGTTGAAGAATTAAAAGAACGGATTCCAATATCACTTTCCATCGAAAAGGATGAAGAACATGGTAGTCAAATTTTCATTAATTAGTTGTAAATCCCAAAGCAATTTTGTAGATTAGTTATAGCGACAGAAGCCAAAAAACTGTCGCTATAACCAAAAAACAAAAGATTATGGGCTTATTTTCAAATAACCGAAAAGGAAAAGGGTCTCATCCTTTTTTTCATAAAACAGCTAAATCGACAATTTATTTAGCGACAGAAGACAACAATCAATTCACTGAACATCGGACGACTTCATCAATGCTTTTTGTCAAGCAATATGATATCATGCGTATCTTAAAGGATATTTTAATGCCGCAGAACCAGAATTAGTTTTTGGTGAAAAATTTATATGGTTCAGGTGGCAAGGAAATTTCTTGCCCTATCTCTACTATGACCTGTATCTGGTCGATGCTGTTATACTTAATCTATCGCTATTCTTCAAGAGGAAAAGAGACCATTTTCCAGATAAACATTTCTATCCATTCGGGTGATCTTCAAGGCCCTACTCTCTCGCTTTACTGTCCTTAAAAAGAAATTAAAAAAATCATTGAAATTCTAAAAAAGTAAGTTTAATTTAACGATATAAAACATTTATAAAAAAATATTGTCATACGTAAAATAGAAATTAAAGCGGTACTTATTCCAGACACATGAAATACAAACAGATAAACAACAACTCCATTAACCAGATTATGCTTATCATCATTATTTTGCTGATATGCATTTTGATATTTACGAGTCTATTCTACTATCTTCCCGGCTTTTTGGGCGCGATAACATTATATGTCCTCTTCCGAAAAATCAATTTCAAATTGACAGAAGAGAAAAAATGGAACAAATCCATCGCGAGTATATTGTTAATCTTGCTTACGATTATATTTCTAGTCGGACCATTGTATCTCTTGATCAACTATATGGTGCCGCAAGTGACTGATGCAATCAGCAATAAAAATGAGATTATGGAAAAATTTGATTCCATTAAAACCTATTTCAAAGATAGCCCATATCTCAGCAACATCGATCTATCGGACACGGCATTGATGGGTGCTCTTCAACGAGCGGCCAAGTTTATCCCCAACATCCTAAATTCCGTAGCTGAGGTAGGCGTAAATGTTTTAGTCGCATTATTTGTACTTTACTTTATGTTGGTCAGCAGCAAAAAAATTAGAACAGGGTATATACAATGCTATTCCATTTTCCGAAGCGAGTAAAGCTGAACTGTGGAAAGAATTTGATATGATGGTTAAATCAAATGCCATTGGTATTCCAATCCTCGCGATTTGCCAAGGTATTGTCGCGGGATTAGGCTACTGGTTTTTTGGCTTGGAAAGCCCCATTTTTTTAGGTATTCTAACAGCTGTTGCCACTATAATCCCTATTTTGGGCACGATGGTCGTTTATCTCCCCGCGGCCGTATTCTTGTTAGCAAATGGACAATCCGGTAATGCGATAGGGTTAGCACTTTATGGTATCATTATTATTGGAAGTATTGATAATATTCTTCGCTTTACAATTTTGAAAAAACTTGGAGATGTCCATCCCTTAATAACCGTTTTTGGTGTATTATTGGGATTAAATCTCTTTGGTATGTTAGGATTGATATTTGGTCCACTTATTCTATCCTGTGTGGGAGTCTTACTCAAGGTGTATAGCAATGAATTTGGTCGAAGTACACCGGAAATTATACAATCTACGACTTTGATAGAGCCCAATAGTCCCAGCAACACCACAGATACAACGGAATAGCATAAAATTAGGAGACATATTGCAGTGGGAAGCATCAAAGATGATAACCAGTAAACTGTCATAACTTGAGTTTGGACACTGCATAATCCCATTTTTTTTATAGTTTTGGTTCTTCGATGGCGTCATTGTGGAATGATCTATCTTCAGCTCAAGCTGAACGGTATAAATATATTCTGCTAGCGCGCCTGAAAAAGAATAACAAATCACTAAAACTGGTTTAAAATCAAAGGTAGTCTATGAACAAAAAAATAATCTTAGGAGTAACTGCTGTACTCGCGGCGGGCATGCTTTATTCATGTAACAACAAGGGCAATCAAAAGGCAGCTGGTATAGAAAGTAGTACCGCAGAAAATCATGACCATGCGGGTCACGACCACACCGGTCACGATCATGCGCAAGCTGCCCCTACCCAGTCTTCTGGTCCGGCTGCAATTCTTCCTAATTTCACTTTTTACCAACTTCGATCCGGCATACGTGTCAGCAATGAGAATCTTGCTAAAGATAAGAATACAGTCTTCATCTTATTCGATCCGGGATGTAGCCATTGTCAGCATGAAGCAACTGAACTCGAAAAAAATATTGATCGCATAAAAGATGTCAATATTTTCTATATTTCCATGAATGATCCAGCATTGGTATTAGGATTCTTCGATAGCTTCGCACCAAAGCTATCCAAATCTTCCAATGTGGAAATCTTAATTGACAAAGATCAAACCTTTATCCAAAACATACATGTTCCTTCACAGTTCCCAGCAAATTATGTCTACGGTGCTGATGGAAAACTAAAAGCACATTGGGAAGGTGAGAAAAATATCAATGAGGCGATAAGCCAATTTCATAAATAAGCTGAAATGCTCAATATAGCGATAAACGGATTTGGACGTATCGGGAGAAATACATTACGTAATATTTTTCTTCGCGATGCTTTTGATCAATTGCAGGTGGTCGCCATCAATGATTTGGCTGATACCAAGACTTTGGCCCATTTATTCAAGTATGATTCGGTACATGGACCATTCTCTGGCACGGTCACACACGATGAACATCATATTATCGTGAATGGCCATTCTATTTTGGTGACCAATGAAAGAGATCCGGCCCTACTACCCTGGAAATCCTTGCATATTGATGTTGTTGTCGAATCTACAGGGCATTTTACGAACCGTGAAAAAGCAACGCTTCATTTAGCAGCAGGTGCGAAAAAAGTTATTATCTCAGCTCCGCCAACAGATAAGGATATTGCAACAGTCGTATTGGGGATCAACGATAATGCTGTCGATCTCTCGGCTTCGATCCTGTCCAATGCCTCCTGTACAACCAACAACGTCGCCCCAATGGTTAAAATATTGGATGACAATTGGGGGATAAAAGACGGATATATCACCACAGTGCACTCCATGACAGGAGATCAAAACCTACATGATGCACCACACAAAGATCTGCGACGGGCGCGTGCGGCCTCTTCTGCTATCATACCGACAACGACAGGTGCCGCCAAAGCAATTACCAATGTCTTTCCACATCTACAGAATAAGTTGGGTGGAGCGGGTATACGTGTTCCTGTGCTGAATGGTTCGTTAACAGATTTTACCTGTACGTTAGAAAAAGAAACAACGGTAGAAGAAATCAACAAAGCTTTTAAAGCTGCAGCGGAAAACGAATTAAAGCAGGTATTGTTTTATACAGAAGACCCAATCGTGTCTGTTGATATAATAAACAATCCCTATTCTTGTGTTTTCGATGCGCAATTGACTTCGGTTGTGGGTAGATTAGTGAAAGTTGTGGGTTGGTATGACAATGAATTTGGCTATTCCAATCGTTTGGTGGACCTCCTGATTAAGATTGACCAGCTTGTTTAATCCAACCAGTTGAAAATAAAGAAAGCCCGTATCCTAAAAATACGGGCTTTTTCTTTAAAACTTTTACAGACCTATTTGCAACGTATCAGCGCTATAGACCAAGTACAGATAAAGTAAGAGAAAAGCACCTTTCGCTTTGTTTAATATCAATCAATAGTTACTATCCCACACATGATTATTTCGATTATTCAGTATGCTAAGTATACCGGTTTGTCACTTAGAGTACCCGTTGATTATATGCCCCTACAATTCCCGTTCTACCCCCAAGCCGAAAAGCGCAAAATCATATTTTACCGGATCATTGGGATCCAATAGACGAAGATTGCCCGTTAACTCTTGTGCGGTCTTCCAGTTGACTTTTTCCAAGGTAATCAGTCCAAATTTTCGCGCTACACGTTCAACATGGACATCACAGGGACAGATGAGATCTTTTGGTGACAAGCGGTTCCAAATTCCAAAATCAACCCCTTTATTATCCTTTCTGACCATCCAGCGTAAAAACATATTGATACGCTTGACAGTAGATTTTTGGGCCGGGCTACTGATATGTTTACGCGTCCGGTGCGGATAGTCCGGCAGCGAAAAGAAATAGGTTTTAAATGCATTCAGCGCCTGTTCCAAATCCACCTCTTTTACGGTCTCCTGCCCTACCAAAAAAGCATCTTCTAAAGACGCAAAGTGGCTATAGTGGTACCGAAAAAAAGCAACGAAATAAAGAATGTCCGTATCATTGAATGTACGATGCTTAAAACCAAGGAGACTCTTGAGGTCCTGATCGCTATGGTTCATGATATAATCATAAGGCGCGCCGTCCATTCTTTCAATCAGCTCATTACACTTATTGATAATAGTTTTACGTTGTCCCCAAGCCATTATAGACGCTAGGAACCCAGTAATCTCAATATTATTCTTGCTTGAAAATTGATGTGGAATGGATATGGGATCATTGGGAATAAAATTAGGTTGATTATATTCATCAACCTTTTTATCCAAAAAATCTTTTAAATTAAAATCTACTGCCATGGTCTTTGATTATCGTCCTGTCTGTAGTATACCTTTACAGATATTTGCGATCAATCCCGGACCTTCATAGATAAATCCGGTATAGACCTGAATAAGACTGGCACCGGCATCAAGTTTTTCAATAGCATCTTTGGCTGAATGAATACCACCAACACCAATGATAGGAAATGCTTTGTTGGATTTTTCGCTGAGGTAGCGGATCACTTCAGTTGAACGCTTGGTCAGCGGGCGTCCACTCACCCCTCCGGCCTCTTGTATCAATTCCTGCTGGCTCTTTAAGCCTTCTCTTGAAATCGTGGTATTGGTCGCGATAACTCCCGCTATCTGTGTCTCCATGACGATCTCAACGATATCATCCAGTTGACTATCTGTTAGATCAGGTGCAATCTTAAGCAGAATTGGCTTGGGAGTCGGTTTTGCTTTATTCAGATCCTGTAGTGTGTTTAATATATTTTTTAAGGGCTCCTTTTCCTGCAAATCCCTTAAGCCCGGAGTATTTGGCGAACTGACATTGACAACAAAGTAATCTACATCATCAAAGAGTGCATTGAAGCAATAAATATAGTCGTTTACCGCTTCTTCGTTTGGTGTCACTTTATTCTTTCCGATGTTACCACCGATCAAAAGTCCTTTTCGGTCTTTTAGGTTCTTCAATCGGGTTGCAGCGACGTCCGCGCCCTGATTATTGAACCCCATGCGGTTGATTAGCGCTTCATCTGGTACGAGACGAAACATACGTGGTTTATCATTCCCCGGTTGTGGTTTTGGAGTGACGGTTCCAATTTCAATAAAACCAAAACCTAAATTAGTCATGTCGGAGATATATTCGGCATTTTTATCGAAGCCTGCCGCAAGGCCTACTGGATTTTTAAACTTCAGTCCAAATACCTCACGTTCCAAGCGAGGATCTTCTACTGTAAAAATAGCATTCAATAATTGCTTGGCACCCCAAATTTTTGAGAAGACATTCAATCCGCTGGTCACTTTATGGTGAGCCATCTCCGGATTCATTGTAAAGAATATAGGTTTGACTAATTTATACATAATCGCAAAGTTAGTCAAACAAGAAGAAATATTCATTACTTTTGTACTTTTGCATTTGAAATGATATCAATAAATAATTTAACATTTGAAATAGGATCCCGTGCGTTGTATGATGAGGCAAACTGGCACATCAAACCAGGTGATAAAGTAGGTTTAATTGGCGCCAATGGGGCCGGGAAATCTACCTTATTGCGTTTGATCGTTGGACAATATGCCCCAACTTCGGGAACAATTTCCATGGCAAAAGATTTAAAGATCGGTTACCTAAACCAGGACTTATTATCTTACCATTCGGATAAAAGCATTCTATATGTCGCTATGGAAGCGTTTGAACGCCAAAATCAACTACATGCCGAAATCGAAGACTTACTTGCGAAATTAGAAACAGATTATTCGGACGATATTCTCAATAGATTAAGCGATAGGCAACTGGAATTTGAAGCGCTGGATGGCTATAATCTTGAATTCAAAGCGCATGAAATCCTTGCGGGTCTAGGTTTTTCGGAAGAAGAACAAAAAAGGCCACTGGCTACATTTTCTGGGGGCTGGCGTATGCGTGTGATGCTTGCGAAAATTTTATTGCAGACACCGGATATTCTACTATTGGATGAGCCGACCAACCACATGGACTTACCTTCCATCAAGTGGCTTGAGAACTACCTACAGGCATTTGATGGGGCAATCGTCATTGTATCACACGATAGGTATTTTCTGGACCGCATCATCAAAAAGACGGTGGAGTCGCGTAAAGGAAAATTAACACTTTATGCAGGTAACTACAGCTTTTACTTGGAAGAAAAGGAGTTGAGAAACGAGCTACAGGCCAACCAGTTCAAAAATCAACAGGCTAAGATCAAACAGGAAGAACGACTTATTGAGCGTTTCCGCGCCAAAGCATCCAAAGCGAAAATGGCACAATCCCGGATTAAAGCTTTGGATAGAATGGAGAGAGTTGAAGATGTGGATGACGATAATCCAACGGTCAACTTTAGCTTTAAGTTTTCAAAACCTTCGGGTCGTCATGTGGTGACATTAGACAATATCTCTAAATCTTATCCGAACCTGGAGATCTTAAAAAATACCTCTGCGATTATTGAAAAAGGTGATAAGATTGCTTTGATCGGAGCAAACGGAAAAGGTAAGTCTACCCTACTCCGTATTGTGGCAGGCGCAGATAACGAGTTTGAAGGGAAATCGGAACATGGGCACAATGTGTCGCAAACGTTCTTTGCACAGCATCAGCTGGAGGCACTTCACCTCGAAAACTCGATCTTGGCTGAACTGCAGGCTTTTGCACCAAAACATACCGAGACCGAATTGCGTTCGATACTGGGTTGTTTCCTATTTACAGGCGACGATGCCTTTAAAAAAATCAAAGTATTGTCTGGGGGTGAAAAATCCCGTGTAGCCCTTGCTAAGGCATTGACCGCAGACGCCAACTTCCTAGCGCTCGATGAGCCTACCAATCACTTGGATATGCAGTCGGTCAATATTTTGATTCAGGCCCTACAACAGTTCGAAGGAACTTTTATCGTTGTTTCCCACGACCGCTATTTCTTGGATCACGTGGCCAATAAAATTTGGTATATCGAGGACAAGGAAATCAAAGAATATCCGGGTACCTATCAGGAATATGAAGAATGGGCTGCTAAGCGTGTTGTAAAAACAGAGGTAAAACCGGAGAAAAAAGTCAAAGAAGAACCAAAGGTCAAAAAAGAAAAACAAGCGCCATCTGAAGACCGGACACGATTACTGAGCAAAAAGAATAAAGAGCTTGCTGCATTGGAGAAAAAAGTCGAAGAACAGGAAATATTGGTCAAAGATTTAGAATTGAAACTGGCTGATGAAACTGTATATTCGGATGCGACTAAGTTACAGGAAACTACGCGCACGTACAATTCAGCTAAGGCCCAATTAACCCAGTATCAAGAGCAATGGGAGCAATTAGCTGAGAAAATTATGGAATTAGAAAATGATTAATTTTTTTGGCTTAAAATCAGCTTTTTAAGCAGACAGCTATGATTTTAAGCCAAAAAAAATTTGCAAGAATAGGATTAAAGCCCTACTTTTGAATCACTTCAAACAAGGAACGATAGTTCAAAAAAGAAGTAGGATTCCGTAGCTCAGCTGGTAGAGCAATACACTTTTAATGTATGGGTCCTGGGTTCGAATCCCAGCG
>Ga0256875_1000760_pt1 | contig 10914 bp, 9 predicted proteins | sample MC6MC0418MT_FD_186354 | JGI IMG/M metagenome (GOLD analysis project Ga0256875, IMG submission 186354) | Metatranscriptome of enriched soil aggregate microbial communities from Iowa State University, Ames, United States - MC6-MC0418-MT... | ecosystem: Environmental > Terrestrial > Soil >... | reverse complement strand
GAGTTTTAAATTACAAAGGGCTATTATTATAAAATTATATGAAAGTACTATAAAATTATTTCTAATATTAAGAAAAGGTGGAAGTGATATGATTTCAATATACAAATCATTAATATTAGCGGTGGTAATAGGGTTATACGTATATATAGCCAGTAAAAGTGAAAATAGCGTGCTTCTAAATTTTGTCATACTTTATATGATAATTTCAATAGTTTATTTATTATTTAGAAAAATTGAAAAAGAAAAAAGTAAGGAAAGATAACTTAATTAAAAGTAAGAGATTCGAGACCTTTGAAAAGATTCACTGTAAACTATCTGAAAAAAAGCAGAGGATAGTAGCCAAAACAAAAAATGCCCAAGTACTCAATTAAAAACAAGTAACTGGGCATTATTATGACTAATTACTACGTTGTGTATGTATTATACCATTTTGAAGAGTTAAATAATGGTTGTTTCGGAATCAAAGGAAGCACCAAATTTTATTCCGAAGTTCCTCTTTTTTATATGCATTTATCATATTACCGATTACCTTTTCCAACACAATTTTCAATAAGCTCGCAGAAATGCTCATTATATTTTTCTATAGGTCATGTTTCTTCTCTGAACACGGTGACATGAAGGTGGAAGAAAACATTGAAGCCCCCACAACAGAGTGGTCTCAATTGGCAGGTTTCTAAACATCATTTCCATGAATAATTCAAGATTTTTATCAAATTCTTTTATTAATTTATGACCTCTTTAAAGCCTATTCGATGTATGATAAGACGATAGCCAGAGTATCCTTCTTCGTCTAGAAACTCCTCAAATTCTCCATAGACAATTATAGGTGTATTGTTTTTATAAGCGTTCTGCATGTTTCTGATAATTTTTTCTTTCACGTCAGGGTTAGCGCTCTGAAAGTGACAATTTATAAGCTCAGAGTATTTACTTAGATAAAAAGATAGAGTGCCATCACTATGTTTTTCGAGTCCATCTGGAGGATTACCAGCTGTCCACAATAAAGTTTTACGCATTGCATAATAAGCTTTCTCCATTCCTAGTTCTGTAAGCATGACATTTATATATGTATCTTGCTCCTCAAAAGTAGAGTCCAGCTCTAACGTATCAAGACGTATTTCTCCTACGTTGTCATAATTTTCAAAACTAGAATCTTCTCCGTCTAAAATGTCCGACTCTTTAAGTTCTACTACAGTTGATTGATTTTCGCCGATAGCAGTATGCTCAGGTGGTGGAATCATATAAACTGAGCCGCCCCGTTCCTCTATTCTTTCTTTCGCTGCCTCCAGGCTGTCCTCACTGAACATAGACTCTACTAGTTCTTGCGTATGAATTTCCTTTTCAACTTCGCCCATAGACTCTTCTTCTGTCTCTGAACTACACCCTGCAATAATTACAAATAAAAGTGCGACAATTGTTATAATAACGCTTTGTATTTTCATATTACATACTCCTCCCTCTAGTTCAATTTTGTTCGAACTCTTTTAATAATACCTCAAATAAAGTTTATTTGGATAACTATTTCCATTTATTATAAAAGCCAATTCTCCAAATTAGGTCTATTTATATTTTTTGGAAGACTATCACTTATATTTAATCAATTATTAAAAGTTACTGAACGTTTTTTATATGGGGTTTCTTTTATATGAAATGCATGATTAGACTTCATATTAGACCGCTTCCCAGCCTTGCTATAGGTTTGATGGGGAAAAATTTAAGACCACCCATTTTGGAGTGGTCTTTTATGGTGTATTTAATTAAAGCATTCCGTTAGTTGAATAAGTAAATCTGTCTTGCGTAGGAATCCCAATCTTTATTATCAGTATTTATTTCAATTGTAGGTATGATTGAATTTTCAGCTTGACTCCTATACTCTTGTTGTTGGTCTAATAATAATTCACACGCTAATTTCTTTTCTTGCATGGTTTTCCCTTCCCATTCATTGGGATTTCTACTACTTATTCTTTCCTCTAAATTCTCTGGTGATACAGTTAACAAAGTACATCTTGCTCCCATTCCAAGTAACTGGGCTTCTAATTCCTTAATTTCATCTGATATTGAATGAGAAAATGCTACTCGATGATTTAAATGAAACCTTTCCAAAATAAAGAATAAGCCTTTTGAACGTTGAGTTTGTCCAATTTCTCTTGACCAATTATTTAACATTTTCAACATCGTGACTCTTTCTCTTAAGACTTGTAAGTGTTCCTCTCGACTTAACGACTTTAATTCACCATTTACTTTGTGTAATACTTGCGAATAATGCTCACTGAGAACTATGACACTACGTTCGGCATCATCACTTGCGTGAAGTTGTTTCAACGCTTTTAAGACTGATGTTTTTCCAGCATTCGAATAGCCTTCTAAGATTATCCCTCTAAAATCACTCATTTTCTCCCCCTAATTAATGTAATCTCTATCTAAATAAGGACTGTAGAATTATTTACGGTTGTTAAACTAACCTGCTCCGTTTGCCATCCATGTAACACAAAATCAATACAACACCATAGAAAATGTAAGATTTTCACGTTCTTTCATTGGAGTTTAACAACACTTCTTTCTTTATGTATGACTCTCTGAAAAACAAAAATAACGGTAATGCCAGCGATAAACCAACTGTAAACAAAGTTAATAGACATATCCACTTTTCTTTAATGTTATACTTTCTTGACTCATTAAACATAAAGATTATAAAAACAAAGCATGAAATAAAAAAGTCAACAGCGAAGAAGGTCGATATCGAGTTTGCAAATAATAAATCTACTAATAACCCTAAATCAAATCCGTTTTTGTTCAAGAATTGCACCAAAAAATAATACGGGAATACTGTGCCGATAATCGCAAATAACAAGTACACTTTTCTCATTTAAATTAAACTTCCCCTCTCTATATGATTTTCATAAATAATATACTTCTTAATTAAACTCTTTCAGTTTAATAATACCTCATAAAAAATAATTTAAATGAATATTTCCATATATGATAATTAATTGTAGATTAACATTTAAAATATTAATATATAAACTATATATTCCAAGAGAATATTGTGAATTATGTCTAACACTAAGAAAAGGTGGATTGATTATGAATTCAATATATAAGCCATTAATTTTAGCGGTGGTAGTAGGGGTATATGTATATATATAGCCAGTAAAAGTGATAATAATGTGATACCAAATTTTGTCATATCTTATCTTATAATTACAATAGTTTATTTATTATTCAGAAAAATTGAAGAGAAAAGAAAAAGAGTAAGGAGAAGATAACTTAATTAAAAGTAGGAGATTCGAGACTCTGTGAAAAGATTTACTGTAAATTAGCCAACTACCTGAAAAAAAGTAGCTGATAGTAGCCAAATACCCAGGTACTCAATAAATACGAGTATCTCGGCATTATTATTAACGATGCTAATTGAAAATGGACAACCAATAAAAACAGTTCAAAAAGATTAGGACATAGCAGATCAGCAATTACTGAAGACCGCTATGTCCATTTAACACAGAAGATGGCAAGAGATGCTGCCGATATTTTTGATTCCATCGCTAAAGATTTTTAAATTGCTTGCACAATTTCAATGCAGTGGCAAATCGGTGGCAATCTCCACCTAACTGATACAAAACTATTTGCTTAAACCCCTATAAACCCTGTTATATCAATATTACTTCGAATCATCCATCTTCAGCACAGCCATGAATGCCTCTTGAGGGACTTCGACTGAGCCTACTTGTTTCATACGTTTTTTACCTTCTTTTTGTTTATCAAGAAGTTTTCGTTTACGGGAAATATCTCCCCCGTAACATTTCGCTAATACGTTTTTACGGATGGCTTTAATTGTTGAACGCGCCACGATTTTTTGTCCAACTGCTGCTTGAATTGGTACTTCAAATTGTTGGCGTGGGATTAATTCTTTTAATTTTTCTACGATGATTTTGCCTCGATCGTAGGCAAAGTCACGGTGTACGATAAAGCTTAGGGCATCGACTTGCTCACCATTTAATAAAATATCCATTTTCACTAATTTCGATGGCTGGTAACCAATAAGTTCATAGTCGAATGATGCATAGCCCTTTGTATTTGATTTTAAATAGTCAAAGAAATCATAGACAATTTCTGATAATGGCATTTCATAAATAATACTTACACGTGATGTATCAATATAATCCATCGTCATGAAATTTCCACGCTTCATTTGACAAAGTTCCATAACCGCTCCCACATAATCATTTGGTACCATGATCGTTGCTTTCACATAAGGTTCCTCGACACGATCGATTTTTTGCGGGTCTGGCATAAAGGATGGATTATCGACTTTTAGCTCAGTACCATCTGTCATATGAACATTGTAAATTACGGAAGGTGCTGTTGTAATTAAGTCGATATTAAATTCACGCTCAATACGCTCCTGAATAATTTCCATATGTAGTAATCCTAAGAATCCACAGCGGAAACCAAAACCAAGTGCTTGCGATGTCTCTGGCTCATATTGTAGAGCAGAATCATTTAACTCTAGCTTTTCTAACGCTTCACGTAAATCGTTGTATTTGGCTGTATCAATTGGATACAAACCACAGTAGACCATTGGGTTCAAACGGCGATAACCAGCTAATGGCTCAGCTGCAGGACGATTTGCATAGGTTACAGTATCCCCTACACGTGTGTCCCCTACATTTTTGATAGATGCGGTTAAATAGCCTACATCACCCACTGTTAACTCAGCCTGTGGCACAACTTTTGGTGTATGTACCCCAACTTCAATAACTTCGAATTCCGCACCTGTTGCCATCATACGAATTTTATCGCCAGGCTTGACAGTACCATTGATGACACGGATCGAAATGATAACACCTTTATAAGCATCATAAACAGAGTCAAAAATTAAAGCTTGTAGTGGTGCATCTGGATCACCAGTTGGCGCTGGTACCTTCTCTACGATTTGCTCTAAAATATCCTCGATACCAATACCTGCTTTCGCAGACGCTAATACTGCTTCAGATGCATCTAATCCAATAACGTCTTCTACTTCTTGACGTACACGTTCAGGGTCAGCTGCAGGTAAATCAATTTTATTGATTACAGGTAAAATTTCTAAATCATTGTCAAGTGCTAAGTAAACATTTGCTAGTGTTTGTGCTTCAATACCTTGTGCTGCGTCCACAACTAATATGGCACCCTCACAAGCAGCTAAACTACGTGATACTTCATATGTGAAATCGACGTGTCCTGGTGTGTCGATTAAATGAAATGTATACACTTCGCCGTCTTTTGCTTCGTACTTTAATTGAACTGCATTTAACTTAATTGTAATGCCTCGCTCACGCTCTAAATCCATTGAGTCGAGGAGCTGTGCCTTCATCTCACGGGAAGTTAAAGATTTTGTTTGCTCTAAAATACGGTCAGCAAGCGTTGATTTCCCATGGTCAATATGTGCAATAATAGAGAAATTTCGTATATTCTCTTGTCGTTTTAAACGTGCTTCTCGGTTCATCTTTTCCACTCCTAATTAAACTATAATGAATTATACTATGAACATAACGCAAAGTACAACAGCAACTAGACTTGAAAGCCTATAATATCAATACTTTCAGTGTTTCATGTCGTTTTTAAATTTTACAGTATTAAGTATATAAATGCAGACAAATCAGCTATAGTAGTACTCGATGTGTAGCAGTTGAAATGAAAATGCGTCTACTCGACATGAGGAGAGATTCGATGGATGAATCTTCGCCTGATCAACCAAGAAAAGCACGCTATCTCCAAAAGATATCATCGTCCATATTGCTAAAAAGGGTGAACACAATCCCATTTTTATAAACCTAAACTATGATTAGTAAAAGAAAGAATGGACATCGCACCATCTTCCACATAATGGAACAGATCAAATATCAAGCTTACCATACAGGAACAACTAATAGAATAAATATAGGTAGAGCAAATAGTTCCCTTTCTAAGATATAGAAAAAGTCAGCTACGCAGATAAAACTGTGTATACTGACCTTTTTTATTTTATTTGTTTAAGGATTGTTGAATGAGCTTTGTTAAAACTTCTATCCCTTTTTTCTCTAAATGTACACCGTCAGGGGCAAAGTATTCAGGGTGATTGATTGCTGCTGCATGCCAGTCAATTAGTGTTATTCGCTCATGTTCCTGTGCTTTTTGCAGTAAAGCTTCATTCACCTTTGCTTCCCAAGATCGCGGCACACGTGTATTCACTAAATAAATATCGGCATTTGAAAAAGCTTCAAGGAGTGCATCCATTTGGTCAGTCGTAAAATAACCATTTGTCCCCAATTGTAGAATGACTGCATGATTAGGTTGATTAAAACTTGCATAATTTGGTGCAAGTTTTACAGCTTGCGAAACTTGACGGCCTATTTTTCCATCGATTGTAATAGTCGGATACATATTATGTAAGCTCGGTGCAATATCAATCATTAGGGAGTCACCAATGGCTAGTATGCCACGATAAAACTCATCCTTTTCAGGCTCTATAATGGTGTTATTTTCTTCTTGCTTAGGTGTTTCTATCTCCTGAACATCCTCTACTCCCTCATCCTTACTTTGAGAAGGCTTGTCGGTAGAGGCTTCAGCTTGTTTGTCCTGCTTGTTCAGATTGGGTGTAGGCTCATCGCCATTAATTTTTATCGTTGTTGGCAGCGTTTTAGATGGGTTTTGCTGACTTTCACCCACTACACCTGTCATGCCTGTGAAAAATACAAGCAGAAAAAGAGGAACCATAACCGTTGATATTTTTCGTGGAAAAGTAAGGCTTCCCCACTTGTTTTTATTACAAATCAGATATTTTTGACAATAGACTCGGAACCCTTCTTTCCGGATGGGCATCTCAATGAAGCGATAGGATAGCTCTGCAATCATCAGGATTAGTAAAAGCTGCAGGAATATTCGCCAATAGGAAGGATTACCAATTTCATGAATGGGTGTCCCTAAAACCATGACAGGATAATGCCATAGATAAATGCCGTATGAACGAGAGCCTATCCAACATAATGGCTTCCATGCTAATATTTTTCCTAGTATGCTGACTGGATGAGAAATACATGCAATCAAAACAGCAGCATTCAAGCAAAATAAAAACATGCCTCCTCTATAAAGAAAGGATTGGTATTCATCCACATACACTATGCTTACTAAAAAAATAGTAAGTGCAATGAAACTCATCGTATTTAGTTTCTTCACATGGTTCGCTGATAATTTTTGAGAAGATAATCTTTTCATAGGCCAAACGAGTGCTAGCCAACAGCCTATTAATAATTCAAAACAACGTGTGTCCGTTCCATAATAAACACGACTAGGATCAGCGCCTGGCTGATAGAGTAACGCCATTACGAATGCTGAACAAAGGGCACCACAAAAGATGATATTTGCTAGTTTATTTTGTTTTTTAACAACAAAAAGTCCAATCATTAAGAGCAATGGCCAAATCAAGTAAAATTGTTCTTCAATAGCTAATGACCATAGGTTTTTTAAAGGTGATGGAGAACCGAAACTATCAAAATAAGAGAGTTTATGAAAAATGAACCACCAATTACTTGAATAAAAAATGGAGGACAATGCATCCCCGCGCAAAGTATGGAGAAGCTCTTTATGAAAGAGCATTGCCCAAACAAATGATGTAACAATCATAACGTAGGCAGCTGGTAGTAGCCTTCTAAATCGTCCCACCCAAAATTTCTTTAGGCTGACTGTTAATTGATTGCCCTTTAAAGGTAAGATGGTAGAGGTGATTAAATAGCCCGATAATACAAAGAAGATATCTACTCCTAAAAAGCCACCTCTAGCCCAACTGAAGTTAAAATGATAAGCAATAACTGCTAATACAGCCAATGCTCGAATCCCGTCTAGTCCAGGAATATAACGATGATTTAATGACTTGCCTGACATACTATTCCTTCCTTCAATAATCTCTCAATTTCGTTTCGGTATAATGTGTTGGTTTTTTCTAGCTGTACAAAGTAGAAGTCAATCTAAAAGCGCTGTCACAATCTGTAATAACCGCACACGGCTTTGGTTAAATGATGTTAGTTACATCCAAATGCTACAAGGAGTATCGCTTTTTGAAGGTATTCCCTTCTGCATCAAGATAAAACCTGTTGTCACGTAATAAACCTTTTGGATTGATAACCATCCCCTCTCTATTATTTTTGCTTATTCACTTATATGTTTGACGATTGAAATACGATAAAAGTTTGAGAGAAAAATGAAACGTTATCATTTTTAGTCTTCTAAAAATTCATATGTATATTTGCTATAGAGGCATTCCCAAAAATGGTATATACTCCAAAAGTAAGTTTGCTTTATTTGCATATGCCTTCATTTAACGTTTTATCATGAAATTCGCGAGCCAACTTGAAAATTATAAGACAAGAATGAAGCAATGGAAAGACAATTAATGAGAATTATTTCTGGAAATTTTATTATCATACAATATTAAAAAAGTGAGCCCACAAGAGTCCCACTTTTTAATATGATTGGTCTATTTTGTTGAATCATTGACAAACGCTTTTGATATTGCCTTACCAATTACAGCAATCGTACGATTAACCTCTTCCTCAGTATTACCAATTCCACCAATCTCAATAATCATCATTTGCTTTGCTAAATCCTGATTGTATCGCCCATCAACCCCATCACCACTTTTAGAAATAACCCCTTTGGAAATTTTTGGAACGATGGCGTTTAGTGTGGATGATAAACTTTCAGCATAGGCTGTATTCCAGCGGTAATTAGCATGTTCTGCCCCAACAACAATAGCGATTTTCGCATAATTTTCCCCATTATATGAGATCGTTGTAAGATCATGTTTTAATGAGTCACGATGTAAATCAACTATTAAATCATAATTATTTGTTTCTAAATGCTTACTTAAATATGGCCTCATCACATTATAAGATTCATGATAGCCTTTACCTTCTTCTTGTAATTTCTTCATAATATCTACATCAAGAACATCCGTCTTTAAACCATTTACATTAAAATGATTCACAATCTTATCCTTCAGGCTCATAATATTGACCGTTTCATGAGAAGTCGCTACCTTACCACTCACTGCTTTCACCATAGGTTCATATGCTTCATGCGTATGGGTAAATAACACTAACACTTTAAATGGGTCCGGGTCTAGGGCTTGATCTGGTTCAGGTTCTTTCGTTTGTTCCAGTACACTTTGTTCAGCTAAATTGGTAGCAGCAAACACGACTTGCTTATCTTCTGATTGTTTGATCGGAGTCGATGCTTGCTTGTTGAACGGAAGTTGCCCAGCAATGACAGGTAATACGAAAAAGAACAATAATATACCAAATGACCATTGTAGTTTTTTTAGCAAAGTCACACCCTCCTCCCCATATCGTATGGAGGGGGGATGTTAATTAGAACGAAAATAAATTTCTTGTTTTACGCATAAATAAGCGTGTTTTAGAAGGACTACTCTAAGCGTTGTTTCTTCATTATTTTATAAATCACTTGCCCAATTCATTAGCATAGAAGCCACTAATTTTGCATAGCGATCAATCCAATAGTCTGCTTCTTTTGGTGTAACCATCAGTTGTGTGTGGGAGCCAGCGAAGGTTTCCTCAAACAGCTGCTGCCGCTCCTCTTTCGTCCATGTCGCCCATTCTCCAAATATAGGTTGTACTAATGTCATATCCAGTTCCTTGTTGATATCTGGTTGCCATGAGGATAATGAAAGCTTCGATGACGGTTTACTGCGTTCAGCCACACGAGCAGCTATCGAACGGAGCATAGTTTCTACCGCATCCGCAATTAATACAGGTGCATCTACTACAGTAGGGATCCCTATTGCTGTTACGGGAATGCCAAGCATCTCATAGGAAATCTCTTGCCGTTGATTGCCTACTCCTGAACCTGGATGTATGCCTGTATCTGTTAATTGAATTGTTTTACAGAGTCGATTACTCGCTCTTGTAGCAAGTGCATCTACTACAATGATTAATTTCGGTTGCAGACGTTCAGCAATAGCAGCCACAAACTCACCTGTTTCGTAGCCTGTTTGTCCTGTTACACCAGGAGCATACATGACAAATTTTTCATCAATGACATCTAAACTATGCAAATGGTCAATTAAATAGGGACCTATTGCATCGGGTGTAATAGTGCGATTTCCTAAACCGACTATTAAAATTTTATCGTCTTCTTGCCAAGAAAGTGCGTCATGCATTTTTTTGAAATTTACAAGCAATTCTTGTTCAAGTTGTGCAAAGCCTTCTTGATCTTCTAATGTTAGTGTCGGGACAGAAAGGGTAATATATTGCCCTTCTTTTTTACCAATTTGCTTTTCCCCTTCAGCATCTACAAGAACATCTGTAATTTTTACTCTACCAGCATTCCGATCTTCAATTTGAATGCCACTTGATTGTTCAAGCTTTTCTTTTTGCTCTTTGGTCTGATGGACAACTACCTCTTCTGATTCATCGATTAAATCTGTTCGTTGCCAATTAAAATTTTGCATACAGTTCACCTCAAGCTGTAGTTTGTTCAAACTGTCAAGTAAATATTCTTTGCATTTATCTATTGCAATTTGGCCAAGCGTTTGTTAAAATGATTTTTGTTGTATTGACACAAGAAATCAATGAGAAGATATCATCTCGTACCTAATTTAGGAGGTGAAATATATGCCAAACATTAAATCTGCGATTAAACGCGTAAAAGTTAACGAAAAAGCTAACATTGCTAATTCTCAAGCTAAATCTGCAATGCGTACTACAGTGAAAAAAGCTGAAAACGCTGTTGCTGCTAACGCTGAAAACAAACAAGAACTTTTACAAGCAGCTTTCAAATCTTTAGATAAAGCAGCTTCAAAAGGACTTATCCACAAAAACGCGGCGGCTCGTAAAAAGTCTCGCCTTGCTAAAAAAGCGTAATTGTTTAAAGGATCAGATACTC
>Ga0256875_1000759_pt1 | contig 10926 bp, 7 predicted proteins | sample MC6MC0418MT_FD_186354 | JGI IMG/M metagenome (GOLD analysis project Ga0256875, IMG submission 186354) | Metatranscriptome of enriched soil aggregate microbial communities from Iowa State University, Ames, United States - MC6-MC0418-MT... | ecosystem: Environmental > Terrestrial > Soil >... | reverse complement strand
CTGACCTTCGCCCGCGTGGGCGTGATTGATCCGCTATCGATTCAGGACTACGCCGCGCATGGCGGTCTGGCCGGGCTGAAGCGGGCGCTGGCGATGCAGCCGGCCGAGATCATCGACGACATGGTCACCTCGGGCTTGCGCGGCCGCGGCGGTGCGGCGTTTCCGACCGGCATCAAATGGAAGACCGTGGCAGGCTCGCCCAGCGATCAGAAATACATCGTCTGCAACGCGGATGAAGGCGACTCCGGCACCTTCGCCGACCGCCTGCTGATGGAAGGCGACCCCTATGTGCTGATCGAAGGCATGACGATTGCCGGGCTGGCCGTGGGCGCCACCTACGGCTACATCTACGTGCGCTCCGAATACCCGCACGCCATTCAGACCCTGGAAGCCGCCATCGCGCGCGCCCGCAGCGTGGGCTGGCTGGGCCGCGATGTGCACGGCAGCGGCCGCCAGTTCGACCTGGAAGTGCGCAAAGGCGCGGGCGCCTACATCTGCGGCGAAGAAACCTCCCTGCTGGAAAGCCTGGAAGGCAAGCGCGGCGTGGTGCGCGCCAAGCCGCCGCTGCCCGCAATATCGGGCCTGTTCGGCAAGCCCACCGTGATCAACAACGTGATCTCGCTAGCGACGGTGCCCATCATCCTGGCCAAGGGCGCGGCGTACTACCGCGACTACGGTGTGGGCCGCTCGCACGGCACGCTGCCGTTCCAACTGGCGGGCAATTTGAAGCAAGGCGGCCTGGTGGAGAAGGCCTTCGGCCTGAGCCTGCGCGATCTGCTCTACACGTTTGGCGGCGGCAGCGCATCGGGGCGGCCCCTGCGCGCCGTGCAGGTGGGCGGCCCCTTGGGCGCGTATCTGCCGGAATCGCAATGGGACGTGCCGCTGGACTACGAGGCCTACATCCAGATCTCAGCCATGATCGGCCACGGCGGGCTGGTGGCGTTTGACGACACCGTCGACATGGCGCGCATGGCGCGTTACGCGATGGCGTTCTGCGCCATCGAGTCCTGTGGCAAATGCACGCCGTGCCGCATCGGCTCCACGCGCGGCGTCGAAACCATCGACAAGATCGCGGCAGGCGGGGCCGACGCCAAACAACGTGAACAGCAGGTGCATCTGTTGCGCGACCTGTGCGACACGATGATGGGCGGTTCGCTCTGCGCATTGGGGGGCATGGCGCCCTACCCCGTGCTGTCGGCGCTGAACCACTTTCCGCAGGACTTCGGCATCGAGTCCCCGCAGTCTGCCGCGCACGCGGCCTGAACCCGAGAGACCACCATGCTAGAAACCGTCATCAAGCGCGACCGCGACATGGGCACGCCGGCGCGCGTCTCTGAAAAAACCATCACCCTGACCATCGACGGCCAGGAAATCCAAGTGGCCGAAGGCACGTCGCTGATGCGCGCCGCAGCCGAAGCGGGCATCAACATCCCGAAGCTGTGCGCGACAGACAGCCTGGAACCTTTTGGCTCGTGCCGGCTGTGCCTGGTGCAGATCGAAGGCCGGCGCGGCTACCCAGCGTCGTGCACCACGCCCGCTGAAAACGGCATGGTGGTCTTTACCGAGACGCCCAAGCTGCACGAACTGCGCCGCGGCGTGATGGAGCTGTACATCTCGGACCACCCGCTGGACTGCCTGACCTGCCCCGCTAACGGCGATTGCGAATTGCAGGACATGGCCGGCGTCGTGGGCCTGCGCAACGTGCGCTACGGCTACGACGGCGCCAACCACCTGGACGCCAAGACCGACGACTCCAACCCCTACTTCAGCTACGACGCGTCCAAGTGCATCGTGTGCAACCGCTGCGTGCGCGCCTGCGAAGAAACGCAAGGCACGTTCGCGCTGACGATCTCGGGCAAAGGCTTCGAATCGCGCGTATCGCCGGGGCAGGACCAGCCTTTCCTGGACAGCGAATGCGTGTCCTGTGGCGCCTGCGTGCAAGCCTGTCCGACCTCTACGCTGCAAGAAAAGACCGTCATCATGATGGGCCAGGCCGAACACTCGGTCGTGACCACCTGCGCGTATTGCGGCGTGGGCTGCGGCTTCAAGGCCGAGATGAAGGGCCAGGAAGTCGTGCGCATGGTGCCGTGGAAAGACGGCCAGGCCAACCGCGGGCATTCCTGCGTGAAGGGCCGCTTTGCCTGGGGCTACACCACGCACAAGGAACGCGTGCTGAAGCCCATGATCCGCAAGCACATCACCGACTCCTGGAAGGAAGTGTCCTGGGACGAGGCCATCAACTATGCGGCTTCCGAGTTCCGCCGCATCCAAAGCCAGTACGGCCGCGACGCCGTGGGCGGCATCACGTCGTCACGCTGCACCAATGAAGAAACGTGGCTGGTGCAAAAGCTGGTGCGTGCGGCGTTCGGCACCAATAACGTCGACACCTGCGCCCGCGTCTGCCATTCGCCCACGGGCTACGGCTTGAAGCAAACGCTGGGTGAATCCGCCGGCACGCAGACCTTCGATTCGGTCATGCATACCGACGTGGTCATCGTGATGGGCGCCAACCCCAGCAGCGGCCACCCCGTGTTTGCGTCGCGCTTGAAGCGCCGGCTGCGGCAAGGCGCAAGGCTTATCGTGATTGATCCGCGCCGCATCGAACTGGTGAGCTCACCGCACATCAAGGCCGACTTCCACTTGCAGGTGCGGCCCGGCACCAACACGGCGCTGCTGTCGTCGATGGCGCATGTGATCGCCACCGAAGGCCTGATCGCCGACGACTACGTGGCCGAACGCTGCGACACCAAGGCCTTCAACGAATGGCGCGACTTCGTCTCGCTGCCCGAAAACTCACCGGAAGCGATGGAGGAAATCACCGGCGTGCCGGCGCAGGCCGTGCGCGGCGCGGCGCGTTTGTTCGCCACCGGCGGCAACGGCTCCATCTATTACGGCCTGGGCGTCACCGAACACAGCCAGGGTTCCACCACAGTCATGGCGATTGCCAACCTGGCCATGGCCACCGGCAACGTCGGCCGGGAAGGCGTGGGCGTGAACCCGCTGCGCGGCCAGAACAACGTGCAAGGCTCGTGCGACATGGGCTCGTTCCCGCACGAACTGCCTGGCTACCGCCACATTTCCGACAACGTCGTGCGCGCGCAATTCGAACAGGACTGGGGCGTGACCTTGCAGCCCGAACCCGGCCTGCGCATTCCCAACATGTTCGAAGCGGCGCTGGGCGGCACGTTCAAGGGCCTGTACTGCCAGGGCGAAGACATCGTGCAGTCCGACCCCAACACGCAGCACGTGGCGGCGTCGCTTGCGGCGATGGAATGCATCGTGGTGCAAGACCTGTTCCTGAACGAGACCGCCAAGTACGCCCATGTGTTCCTGCCGGGCTCGTCGTTTCTGGAAAAAGACGGCACGTTTACCAACGCCGAACGCCGCATCTCGCGCGTGCGCAAAGTGATGGAACCCAAGAACGGCAAGGCGGACTGGGAAGTGACCGTGGCGCTGTCCAACGCGCTGGGCTATCCCATGCCCTACACCCATCCGCGCGAAATCATGGAAGAAATCGCGCGGCTGACGCCCACGTTCGCAGGCGTCAGCTACGAGAAGCTGGACAAGCTGGGCAGCCTGCAATGGCCGTGCAATGACGACGCGCCGGAAGGCACGCCCATCATGCACATCGACGCCTTTGTGCGCGGCAAGGGCAAGTTCATGATCACCAAGTACGTGCCGACCGACGAACGCAGCACGCGGCGCTTCCCGCTGCTGCTGACCACCGGCCGCATCCTGTCGCAGTACAACGTGGGCGCGCAGACGCGGCGCACGCCCAACGTGATGTGGCATGGCGAAGACGTGCTGGAACTGCATCCGCAAGACGCCGAAGACCGGGGCGTGGCCGAAGGCGATTGGGTGGGCATCCAGAGCCGCGCGGGCGAGACCGTGTTGCGCGCCACGCTGACTGACCGGGTGCAGCCGGGCGTGGTATACACCACGTTCCACTTTCCCGAGTCCGGCGCCAACGTCGTCACGACGGACAGCTCCGACTGGGCGACCAACTGCCCCGAATACAAGGTCACCGCCGTGCAGGTCACGCGCGTGTCCCAGCCTTCGGAATGGCAGCGCCAATGGTCGCGCTTTGAAGACATCCAGCACAAGCTGCTGCGCGAGCGATCGCGCGAAAACGAAGCGACGCTGACCGGGAAATAACCCCTGCCGGCCTCGACCGCCCTGGATGCCATGACCGCCACCCCGTCCACGCCCTCCCGCCCCGACTGCACGCAGACCCCGGTCACCCGCGTGCGGGACGGGGCCATCGCCCCCGCCGCCGAGCTCGACTTCGTGGCCGAGGAAACGCCGGTGGCGCTGGAGTTCAACGGCATCAGCCACGCCACCATGCTGGCTACGCCCGCAGACCTGGAAGACTTTGCCGTGGGCTTTTCGCTGTCGGAAGGCATCATCGACAGCGTCAGCGATGTGCGCGGCATTGACGTGCTGCCGCAATGCGACGGCATCGTCGTGCAGGTGGAAATCTCCAGCGCTTGCGAAGTGCGGCTAAAGACACGCCGCCGCGCCATGGCCGGCCGCACCGGCTGCGGCCTGTGCGGCGTGGAAACCTTGCCCGAAGTGCTGCGCCCGGTCGCGCCCGTGACCAACGGGTCGACAGTGCGTATCCAGGCCGTGCTGGCGGCCATGCGCGACATGCGCGCACGTCAGGCGCTGCACGACATCACGGGCGCCACGCACGCGGCGGGCTGGGCAGGCGCCGATGGCGCCATCGCCCTGGTGCGCGAAGACGTGGGCCGGCACAACGCGCTGGACAAACTCATCGGCGCCTTGGCGCGCCAGGCCATGCATGCCGGCGGCGGCATCGTGCTGGTGTCCAGCCGCGCCAGTTTCGAAATGGTGCAAAAGACGGCGGCGGCCGGCGTCGCGGTATTGGCGGCGGTATCCGCCCCCACGGCGCTGGCCATCCGCCTGGCGGAAGACGCCAACGTCAGCCTGGTGGGCTTTTTGCGCGGCGGCGACGCCACGCTGTATGCCCACCCCGAACGCTTCACCCCCTGAACGGAACCCTGACACGCAATGGAAATCGGCAACCTGATCCGCATGGCTAACCGCATCGGCCAGTTCTTTGACGCCATGCCGGACCGCCACGAAGCGCTGGAAGGCGTGGCCAACCATATCCACAAATTCTGGGAGCCCCGCATGCGCAACGAGCTGCTGGGTTTTCTGACGGCCAGCCCTAATGGCGACGCAGGCGACGAGCAGTTGCACCCCCTGGTGCGGGACGCGGTCACGCAGAACCGCCAGCGCCTGACGCCCGCGCCTCGAGTGAGGTAGCCCGGCCGCACCGCTTTACCGCAGTCAGATCGCAGTACGCAGTGACGGATTCAATAAAAGAAGCCGCGCCCCCGTTCTATTTGCGGCCGGCGCGAGCGATAAAGCCGCACCCCACGAGGAGACTTCATGGAAAGTACCGCCACCTTGGACCTGCCCGGCTCAAAGCCGGGTTTTTTTGACAAAGAACGCACAATCGCCGGGCCGGGTTTTTCGCGCTGGCTCGTGCCTCCCGCCGCGTTGGCCATCCATCTTTGCATCGGCATGGCCTACGGTTTCTCGGTGTTCTGGCTGCCGCTGTCCAAGGTGGTGGGCGGCGCCAAGCCGCTGTCCTGCCCGGCCGACATGAGCCTGGCCGCCGAACTCTTCACGACCAGCTGCGACTGGAAGATTTCCACCATGGGGTGGATGTACACGCTGTTCTTCGTGCTGCTGGGGTGTTCCGCCGCGCTCTGGGGCGGCTGGCTGGAACGCGCCGGTCCGCGCAAGGCGGGCGTGGTGTCGGCGGTCTGCTGGTGCGGCGGCCTGGTCATATCGGCCATCGGCGTGTACCTGCATCAGATGTGGATGCTGTGGCTGGGGTCAGGCGTCATCGGCGGCATCGGGCTGGGGCTGGGGTATATCTCGCCCGTCAGCACGCTGATCAAATGGTTTCCCGACCGCCGCGGCATGGCCACCGGCATGGCCATCATGGGCTTTGGCGGCGGTGCAATGATCGGCGCGCCGCTGGCTGACCTGCTGATGCGCCACTTCGCCACGCCCACCTCGCCCGGCGTCTGGCAGACGTTTCTGACGATGGCCGTCGTCTACTTCATCTTCATGATGTCGGGCGCGCTGGGTTACCGCGTGCCGCCCACGGGCTGGAAGCCGGAAGGCTGGACGGCGCCCGCCAAGCATGCCAACAACGCGATGATTACCAAGGGCCACGTGCACGTGAAGCGCGTCTGGGGCGTGCCGCAATTCTGGCTCGTCTGGCTGGTGCTGTGCCTGAACGTGACGGCCGGCATCGGCATCCTGGGCATGGCGTCCCCGCTTTTGCAGGAAGTGTTTGGCGGCGGCCTGATCAACAAGCCGGAACTGGGCTACGCCCAATTGGACAAAGACCAGCTGGCCGCCATTGCCGCCATTGCCGCGGGCTTTACCGGCCTGCTCAGCCTGTTCAACATTGGCGGGCGGTTCTTCTGGGCCAGCCTGTCTGACAAACTGGGCCGCAAGCTGACCTATCTGATCTTCTTCGTGCTGGGCTTCGTGCTGTACGCCGCCATCCCCTGGACGGCGCACATCGGCGCGCTGGCCCTGTTTGTGGCCGCGTTCTGCGTGATCCTGTCGATGTACGGCGGCGGCTTCGCGACCGTGCCGGCGTATCTGGCCGACCTGTTCGGCACGCAGATGGTGGGCGCCATCCACGGCCGGCTGCTGACGGCGTGGTCGGCCGCGGGCATCTTTGGCCCGGTGCTGGTGAACTACATCCGCGAATATCAGCTGTCGATCGGCGTGCCGCGCGCGCAGGTGTACGACATCACCATGTACATCCTGGCCGGCATGCTGGTGCTGGGCTTCCTGTGCAACCTGGCGATCCGCCCCGTCAACCCCAAGTACTTCATGACGGACGCCGAACTGGCGCAGGAAAAGGCATTGGCGCACGAACGCGCAGCGGCGGCTGAAACGCACGGCGTGGGCCGCTCGACCTTCCGCACGCCCGCCGCCCTGGTGCTGTTCGCCTGGGCCTGCGTGGGCATTCCGCTGGCCTGGGGCATCTGGATCACGCTGCAAAAGGCGGTCGTCCTGTTCCACTGAAGCGGCGCATCCGCGCGGCGCCGGGCGCGCCGCGCACCGCCCAGGGGCGCGAAACTGCTACATTGGCAGCCCGCGCCCTTTCTTTTTATCTCCCCTACATGATCCTGCCCCGTCCCCCCGTCCTTGCTGGAGCGACACGTTGACCGCCCCTGAACTGCACTGGGTAGAACAAGACGCCCCCCGCTCCGCCCGCTGGCGCTCTGAAACCGGCGCCACGCCGCCCAAGCGCGTGGTCGTGGTGGACGACACCCTGACCGCGGACATGGCCTACCGCCAGGCCTGCGAAGGCGTCGGCCTGCTGTGGCGCGGCGACTTCCAGAACGCGCGTCTGCTGCTGCAAGCCATGACCCGCCGCGTGGACAAGCGCCCGCGCAAGCCGGTCGACACGCTGCTGGAAGCTTTCAACCAGCACCGCCAGATTCAATCCCAGCGCGCCCGCATCCTGGGCATGCTGCTGATTCCGTTTGATGCCGGCCACGGCATTTCGCTGCGCCGCGCGCCCGACGCGCGCCAAGCCTGCGAAGAAGTGCACGGCCCCGCCGACGAGCCCTACGTGGCATCGCTGCGCGAACTGCTGGGCATGATCGGCGCCTTCGAATGGCGCAAAAAGGGCGTGGAAATTCCCGTCCTGAACAACCGCATCCACCCGCACTACGGCGTGTTCTCGCCCCTGCGCGGCGAATACGTCGAGCTCGTGGCCAACACCCCGATGCCGCGTGGCAGCGTGGCCTTTGATATTGGCACCGGCACCGGCGTGCTGGCTGCCGTGATTGCACGCCGTGGCGGCAAGCGCGTCATCGGCACCGACCAGGACCCGCGCGCGCTCGCCTGCGCCCGCGAAAACCTGGAACGGCTGGGCCTGTCCAAACAGGTCGACATCGTGGAAGCCGACCTCTTCCCCGAAGGCCGCGTGTCGTTGATCGTCTGCAACCCGCCGTGGCTGCCCGCCCGCCCGAGTTCCCCGGTCGAACACGCCGTGTATGACCCCGACAGCCGCATGCTGCGCGGCTTTCTGAATGGGCTGACCGAGCACCTGACGCCCAACGGCGAAGGCTGGCTGATTCTGTCGGACCTGGCCGAACACCTGGGCCTGCGCACGCGCGAACAGTTGATGGAAATGATTGATGCGGCCGGGCTGCGCGTCATCGAACGCATCGACACGCGCCCCACCCACGCCCGCGCCAAAGACCCGAGCGACCCGCTGTACGCGGCGCGTTCGAAGGAAGTGACGTCGTTGTGGAGATTGGGCGCGGCGGCCGCACCGGCTGCTTGATTGGCTGCCTGACCCGCACGCATGCAAGATGACGCGGCCCGAAGATTTTTCTTCGGGCCGCGTTTTTTTCAGGCCTTGCCCGCAGCCACGTTCACGCTGATCGCAATGATGAACACGTTGAAGAAGAACGCGATGACGCTGTGCACCAGCGCCATGCGCCGCACCCGCCGGTTGACGATCTGCACGTCAGACACCTGGAACGTCATACCCAGCACCAGCGCAAAATAGGCGAAGTCCCAGTAATCAGGTTCCTGCGTGCCGGGGAAATCCAGCCCCTTGTGCGTGCCGCTGCGATGGCCGTAGTAGCCATGCGCGTAGTGCAGCGCAAAGATCATGTTCATGTAGAGCCACGACAGCACGATGGTGGCCGCAGCCGCCAGCATGTCCACCACGCCGCCCACGCTGCTTTCCCCGCGCAATTCCACCCACAGCGCCACCAGCACCATGCACGACAGCGCCACGCTGCTCCAGAGCACCCCCATGCGCCCGACGTCCTGTTGCTTGGCGTGCACCCGCATGGAGGCCGAACTGGCCTGGCCGAACACCCTGGCGGTCAAGACCAGGAACACCAGCGCGGCGGCGTCAAAGCCCAGCAACAGCGCCAGGCTGGGCGAACAGCCCAGCGCGTAGGCCGCGCCCCCCGCCACCACGAACAACAGACCGCACATCACCAGCCGGCGGTGCGCATGGAAGAACGGCAGGCTGTCGACGGACGCGGTGGCTTGCTCGTGGGACGACTCTCGCGGCGCTTGGTCTTCGTTGTTGTCTTGGCCTTGGTCTTGCTTTTCGCTCTTCTGCTGACCGCCTTTCTGCGGCTCGTCCGGGATCGGCTTCGTCATGCGGGCTCCTACGCGCGGCAAGAGTCCTACGCTAACCGATCGCCACCAAACCCACCAGCGCGCCGCCGAACAGCAGCCATAGCGGATGGATGCGCGTGGTGCTGCCCAGCACCGCCACCACGGCGGTGATGGCGCCCAGCAGCCACGTATGCGCCGACGCCTCGGTGATGAGCGACGCGCTGGCCGCCACCAGCCCAACCGTCATCGGGAAAATGCCCGCCTGGATCACGCCGCGCCACGGGCGGTCTTTGAAGCGTTCCCACAAGCCCAGCGCCAGGATGGTGATCAACGACGACGGCCCGAACTTGGCGATGGTGGTGACCAGCATCCCCCACCACCCCGCCACGTGCCAGCCCACCAGCGTCACCACCATCAGGTTGGGGCCGGGCGCGGCCTGGCCCAGGGCGAACAGCGCCGAAAAATCGGCCGCGCTCATCCAGCCGTGCACCTCGACCACCTGGCGCTGCATCTCGGGCAGGATGGTGTTGCCGCCGCCAAACGCCAGCACGGACAGCTGGGAAAAGATCAGGGCCAGCGCAATCAACGTATGGATCATCGACGTTGCCTCCACACGGCCAGGATGCTCAGCGGCGTCAGCACCGCCATCGTCGGCAGCAAGGGAATGCGCAACACGGCGATCGCCACGAAACAAATCGTGGCCACCACCCCAGCCAGCCAGTCGCGGCGCTTGATGACCGGCACGCCAATCTTGACCGCCATCGAAATCAGCAGCCCCGCCGCGGCGGCCGCCAAGCCCGCGAACAGGTGCTGGATGTGCGGATCGCTCTGAAAGCGGTCATACACCATGCCAAGCAGAATGACGATGGCCGACGGCGCCAGGATCAGCCCCATCAACGCCGAAAAGGCGCCGCGCGGCCCGCGGAATTTCATGCCCAGCGCCACCGACAGGTTGATGATGTTGCCGCCTGGCAAAAACTGGCACAGGCCAAGCAGGTCGGTGAATTCCGGGCCGCTTAACCAGCGGTGCTTTTCAACGACCATGCGGCGCGCCAGCGGCAGCGCGCCGCCGAAGGCCGTCAGGCCAAGCATGAGGAATCCGTAGAACAACTGCCCGCAAGTGGGCGCAGGCCGGCACTCGGCCTCTAGGGGGGAGGGTGCTGCATTCATGTTGTGAAAGCCGGTCTTGGGCCGGCAGGCAGGGGCTGGCGCGTTGCCGCGCTGACTGAGAAATACCGAGTTGGGAGCCTACTCTTCGCTCAAGATAATGTCTAATATATGACCACTTAACTACTCATATTCAACCCATATGGCATCGGTCGACTTGCGCCTGCTGCGTTACTTCCTGGCAGTGGCCGAGGAATCCCATCTGACCAAGGCCGCCGCCCGCCTCGGCATCCGGCAGCCGCCGCTGAGCCAGCAGATTCGCGTACTGGAACAAGAGCTGGGCGTGACCTTGTTTCACCGCCTGCCGCGCGGCATGGAACTGACGGAAAGCGGGCGCGCGCTGGTGGACGATGCGCGCAACATCCTCGCGCTGGTGGATCAGGCGGTTGACGGCGTGCGGCGCGTGTCACAAGGCGAAGCCGGCCGGTTGACGGTGGGGTTCACCGGGTCGGCCGCGTTCCATCCCTTTGTGCCCACGGTCATCCGCCGCTTTCGCGAAAGCGCGCCCAACGTGCGGCTGGTGCTGGAAGAAAGCAGCACCGGCGAACTGCGCGAAGCCGTCAGCGAAGGCCGGGTGGATGTCGCCTTCATTCGCGGCGCGCACGG
>Ga0256875_1000744_pt1 | contig 11007 bp, 1 predicted proteins | sample MC6MC0418MT_FD_186354 | JGI IMG/M metagenome (GOLD analysis project Ga0256875, IMG submission 186354) | Metatranscriptome of enriched soil aggregate microbial communities from Iowa State University, Ames, United States - MC6-MC0418-MT... | ecosystem: Environmental > Terrestrial > Soil >... | reverse complement strand
GAGGAAGAAGAGGAAGAAGAAGCAGAAGCGGCAACAGCAGCAATGTCAAGCGAAAGAGACGGTGGCGAAGGAGAGGAAACCAGGCGGACACCCTCGTCGACCAAATCGCCATGAGTAGATGGCGACAGAGTGGGCGTAGCGAGGGCCGAAGTCAGAGCAGGCGAGGAGGACGAAGAGGCCGAGGTCGGAGGAGGCGAGGCACGGGCATTCTGAGCGGCCGCAATGGAGGATAAAGTGACGAGGCCGTTGTACGTGGTGCGCCGTGAGCTGGCTCGACTATTACCACGGCTACGATACGTCGACGATGATGATGAAGCAGGCCCGCTGCCATTCAATAATCCATCACCAATTAACGAACCGCTGCCCACTTCGTCCTTGTCTTTACTGTCGTCGCCGCCATGCCACATGCTATAGCTAACGCTGACACTAGCACTACGGCGCAACTGCGGTAAAATCATCGGTGTGCTTTTGCGGCGCTCGCGGGCCCGTTCGCGATCACGCTCGAGTTCACGTTTAGTTTCGTCATCGATGGTGATGAAGCCGTCTTCTTCGTCGGCGTGCAGTAAAGCCTGGGACAGGTAGAAGGTGTTGGTCAAAGACTTGCGACGATCATGTGATAGAGCCGTCGAAGCCTTGGCCGTGAAAGCGGAGGAAGGCGAAGAGTTAGACGAGGAAGCAGAGTCAGACGAGGCAGAAGAAGGCGGAATGAAGAGGTTGGAAGGGAAAGGCTTGTTGCTGGTCATGCGTGAGTTGAGACGAGAGCGACGCGTTGTGGAACGGGTAGACAAGGAGGTGATCGAAGCGGTAGACAAAGAAGAAGCCGGTGAGAGCACCTTGACCTGTGACAACGGTGAGCTGAGGTTATGCCTCTCGGCGTCGTGACTAGGACTCTGATTATCTTTGCTTTTACTACCATCGCCTTTGACAGAATCTTTGCTCAGGTTGAGATTCAGGTTCAAGTGCGTGGCCGCTTCGTCCAAAAGCACATCGTCGTCCTCTTCGTCTGCTCCGTCGTCCTCGTCTTCTTCGGGTACGGAAGGTTGATGCTGTTTCTTGTGTTCAGTGACTTTCTCGCGCGATTTTTCTTCGGCTTCCAGATCCTTCCAGTGTTTGCGATTGAGTTTGAGCAAATCGAGACACGGCAGATCAACAGCCTGCGCGGGCGGTGCTTTGGCGTGCGGGTTAATCGCCAATCCTGCTGTAGCAGTGGAAGTAGCAGACGAAGACGAGGAGGTAGAAGAGGAGGCAAGAAGAACAGGAGGCGAAGCGGTCGAAGGCGAGGGAGGCAAAATGGCCGGCGGCATATGCAGACAACGCATCCACTCTTCGTACATGGGAATGACCAAGAACTCGATGAAACCGATCTGAGCTGCGGGCACGTTGGCCTTTTGGCGGTCCATGAACGGCGAGATGGGCAGACCCAGGCGTCGCTCCTCGTCACCCTGTCGATAGAACTCTTCAATGACACGCTCGGTCCACTTCAGATGCAAGGGCAGCGACTTGGCGGTATGGCCGACATCGGCACACTTCAAGCTCATCTTCATCATCAGCAGGCGCGAAGCCGGCGTGTGGATCACCTCGGGCGGGGAAGAGGGCAGATTGGTGGACTTGAAATGAGTCAAGAATTCAAAGTGTTGCTTGAGGTCGGTGGTCAGAACCAAATCCACGGTCATGCGACGCACATCCAGATATTCCGCTGTGGTGAGGTTTTCAAAGATGTTCATCTCGGGCTGCGCCAGCAACATGAAGGCCTGCGACAGGTGGTAGTTCTCTAAAACTGCTCTGTCGTTGTAAAGTACGGCACGATGCTCGCGTGTGTTGATGAGGAACTGGTTGGTCAGACCCGGATGGTCGAAGTCGTGGATGATGGCAGCCACGAGCGACGACAGAATCTCCCAGTCGGACAAGTAACGCCGCGTGTGATGGGAGATGAAATAGTGCACGGTTCGCAGCACATCAGCAGCGTGCGTACTGTTGTGATAAGGGTTGTCTTGATACCCGTCCTCCACCGCCAGCAAGAACTGTCGCAGTTTGCGCGGCTCGATGCGGAAGCGTGCAATTAGGTCGTACTTCTTGAAGAGGGCAATGGAGATGTAGATGAGCGGCTGGCCTTGGGTCAGGTTGAGCACCTCGAACACGTCGAAATCCCACAGCTCCGTGCTTTGCAACACGCGCACCCACTTGTGCTCCTTGTCTTGCTCCATGGCTTTCGGCAACGCCACGCCGCCCACGACACGCTGGCGTTGATAGTAGCGCACGCCGGCCGTCGCCTCGTCATCCACTTCGATGGTGGTCGTTGTAGCTAGGGCAGTTGTGCTCGGGGTTTGATCTTGGCTGGATTCTTCCTTGTCTTCCTTCTCCTTCTCATTATCATCCTCGTCGCCCGTAATCTGTTGGCTCTGTGAACGTGAATGCGCCACCGATGAGGTTGTGGAAGAAGCGGAAGACTCCAAATTCGATTGGGAGTGGGAATGCTCGACGACAGCATGGAGTGATAACTTGGTAGCGGAAACGACCCCAAGATCTTGAGAATGCGGCGAGGGTGAGGCAGAGACCGATACGGGGACGCTTGGTGACGAGGCCGAAGCCAGAGGCACAGGGACGAAAGCCCCACCGCCACTAGCACGACTACTACCGCTGCTACGGCCATTAGCCACCCCGCCACCGCCAACATTCGGCGTCGGCGACACCAGTGACATCGACGACAATTCGTCAATGAGTCCCGTCAGCCACGCATACGTCTCCTCGTCCAGGGTGCTAGGCTTAAGGCGGGCGGCCGAGGGGTGGGTGGTGGTGTGCGGAGCGTGTTGGAGGATCTCGTAGTGTACCGGGTGGAAGAGGTCGGAGCTCACCAAGAACGACACCACCTGGGTAATGGTCATGAAGTGTTCCTGACTGAGCGTCGTATCAGCCAGCAGCGCCTTGAGCATGTTGAGAGCCTTTTCCAGCGGGCTTTCCAGATCCAGCACGTGGTTGTTGTGATTGTTGTGGTTGTTGTTGTGGTTGTTCGAGCTATCGATGGCCGGCAAGGGAAGCTGTGCGGTATAGAGCGGCGTATCGGAAAACTCCTGATGATGCAAAGGATCAATACAGGTATCGTAGTCCTTCTCTTTGCAGATCGAGCACGGTTTGGTCACTATCAACGCTGATGACGACGAGGGGGCGGCGGGCGAAGGAGACGAAGGCACAGACGCAGACGGGGAGGGGCCAGAAGAGGGCATGGGAGTGGTGATGGGGCCCGAAAGCGAGAGATTTGGGTTCGAAGAATCTGCAGCAAAGTTCGTGGGCGTATGAGCGAAGGTGTTGGTAGAAATGGAGCCGCGGTAACGCTGACTGGTGCCCGTGTGCATCATGCCCACACCAGAACTGTAAGCCGACGGAGCAGCCATCTGACCTGCACCGGGGCCACGTGGCGCGGAAGCAGCAGAAGGCACGGCGGAACTCGGTAACGGAACGTTCGCCGAACTGGAATTCGCGCCGGGAACGTTCGCAGAAGGATTGGGATTGGAACGTGTGACGTCTTCGATGTCATGCTTGTCGAGCACCATTTCAAAAATGGTTTGACGCAATTGCGCGTTTTCGGTGCGGAATTGCTTGCGTTCGTGCTCGCACAAACGGTGAAGCAGATAAGATTTGCGGCGGTGGCGCTCGCTGAGATAGGTCCAGACACACAGCACCACACACGCCACGACGGCATGGCAGAGCTGGAGTAAGAGTTGGTGGAAGTAGGGCGAGGAGGCGTCCTGCTGGGCGCACCACAGCCCAATCGACAAGCCGACAAACAGCGCCACCACCACCGCGCTCATCAACACCAGCGGCACAAAGAGATGCATGCCGCATGCGTGCAAGAGGAGCAGGACAGCAAGAAGGCGATGCAGAGGGGCCGAGGAATAATCGGGAAATAACACCGACGAATGCGTCTCGGCTGTCAGCGAAGCCGCACAAAACAATACGCCCGCTATCAACATCGACGAACCCATAAATCGCTGTACTGTGCCCAGACCCCACCGCGCCGTTGGCCGTAATATGCAGGATAGTAATGAAGCAAGTGAAGATAGACATGAAGGCGCTGAAGCAGATGATGACGAAGACGAGGGAGACAGAGAGAGTAGGTAGCGATGACGGAGCGAGAGGAACGACAGCGACAGAAGAGCTATGATCGTGGCAATCAGATCGAGCACCCAGGCGCTCGTTGTCGTGGCAGGTGAAGTACCAAAGACGTGAAAGTCCATGAGAAACGAGTAGAGCGCCAGATAGGCAAACAATGCTAGCGGCATGGCAACGTGGCCGAGAGTTTCGTAGGCAAACTCGCGCCGAAAATCGCGTTCGAGCGACGGATCGACAAACGCCAATTGCCATCGATTCAGCACCGACATGTTAACCAGCTCGCTGCCGGTATACAGCGATGTGAGACGTTGGCGTGCAGGCGGCGGCCCAACGCTGACTGACTCCATGACGCCGTCGGCACCCAAGCGGATCGGTACCACTTGATTGGGATTGGGGTTGTGAGGAGGAGGCACGCTGGCGCTGATTTGATTGCTGCTGGGCTGCATGTGGCTATTGCTTTGGTTGGGACTATGATGAGGACTGAGGGTCGTGTCGGCCGAGCCATCCTTATCTTTATCTTTGTCCTTCTCCAGCTCTTTGACCTTGTCTGCCGGTGCCAGCATCAGCATTGAGCCCGTTCGTGCTAACCATCCCATACGTTTCCCTGCCGAAGGATCGGCATTGGCCGTGGTGTCGGCAACGATGTTGGGATTCGACAAACGAGGCGAGGGCGACGGAGCAGCAGGAGCAGCCGTCGTCTGATAAGCTGAGGCCGAAGGCGACAAATAGGGCGCGTAGCCAGTCTCCAAAGGCTGGGCACTGTTGACGGCATTGAGGTAGTACTTGGCCAGATGTGTGGATAGGTGGGCGGTGGGCGCGACGTGACTTTGAGCATGACGATTCAACACGTCGGGACGCGCACTAACTTGTTTTCGTTTCTCGGCGCGCAAAAAGGCGCGCTCACGTTCGGAAATGGGGCGCCCCACACCTGCCGACATGGGCATAGACATGGGTACGGGGTTCACGGTAGCAACAGTGGTGCCAAAGTTGCCGCTGGCGCGCGGGTTGGCGCTCGTGATCGCCAAATTGACGGATGATGACGACGAGGAGGAAGAAGCGCCAGTGGGCGATAAGGGCGGGTTGACGGTGATGGCTACCGAGCCGGAATTCCCCGATAAGGGCGGCATGAGACGCATGGAGTCACGGCCAGACGAGGCACGACGCGAGCGCGGAGGCATGAAAGTCGCATCGCGAGAGCTTGGAGGGTTGGCTTCAATGAGCGGAGGAGAGAGCGTGCCAATGGTGTGGACAGGTGTGGTGCTGAAACTCGTGCCCTGACTCGAACTGGAGTCCGCCCAAGCGCGATTATTCTCCGACCGCCGAACTTGGAGTTGAACGGAAGGATAGGATGGATTAACTGTGGAGGAAGATGCCATAGCTAGCAGCGATAACGGCCCCCGTCACAGAGGGGGCCGAAAGGATTCCTGCAACGAAACCAAAAAAAAAAAAAGGATCGCGAAATGCAATCGCAGCTCGGGGTATCCCTTGCCACTTTGGATATAAAAGCGACTTGACAAGAAAAGACGCCTGAAATCCAAACCAATTAAGAAAGGGAAAGGGAGCAGCCTTGAACGTCTGTTTTTGAATTTTCATTCTGTTCCGCTTGCCCTTCCAATTCGATTGCGCATCGTGGAACTTTACCAGCAAGAGATGTCAATTAACCAGCTCAAAACTTGAAATATAACCACGCTAACCCAAAACCGTTTCAACGCCGTTTCTGACATTTTCAACGGCTTTTCAACGGTTTGCGATCGACATCTTCTCACGTTAATACTCGATCTCGACGCGCTCATTGGCCCACGCGCGGGCACTGCTGTGAGTGGTTGATGCGTGTTTCGCATCGCCGCCACGCGCCTCGCGTTCGATGGTCGAAGCGCCAGGAGCCGGCGGCCAGTACTTCATGGCGTCCATACCAGCCATGCTGTAGCTGCGCAAATCAATGATGGCCAGCATGTCTCCTTCGTGAAGATTGTAAGGTTTACGCGTCAAGCAGTTCGCAGGAGCCTCCTTCTTCTCAGCCTTGCCTTTGCCCTTGCCTTGCTGTTGCTCTTTGCCTTGACTCTTGGCGTTCTGCTCTTTCTTGCCTTGCTTGTTCTCCTTCCTGTTCTCTCCTTTCTCCTTGGGCTGTCTCTTCTCCTTCTCTTTCTCCTTCTCCTTCTTCTCCGTCTCTTGACCCTCACCCGTACCCTCTTGCTCCTGCTGCTGTCTCTCCTTCTCCTTCTTCAGCAATGCCTGCTTTTCGCGTTCCTTAGCCTTGCGTTCACGTTCGGCCAGCTCTTCTTTGGCCTTTTCTTCCGCCTCGAGCAGCTCCATCATCACAATCTCGCTGTCACCCGGAGGTCCGTCGGCATGAATGGCGCGCCAGACACGATAGGCTGACACCCACTTGGCCACACCCACATGCTCCACAGGGATGCCTGAGATAGCCGAAAGCTTTGCTTGGAGCTGCGGCAGCATCGGAAACTCACCGCCCTCGAACACAATCTCTTGCAAGTTGGCATAGCGAGGATAGATGAGAGGTGGCAAAGCAGCCCCGGACTCAGAGGCGGAGGCAGAGGCAGAGGCAGAGGCAGGCTCTCCAGAGGAGGCGGTAGCACTCTCAGTGGTGGAGGCAGAAGTCGAAGCAGAAGAGGCATCAGCGATACAGGCCGGCGGACAGGTCGACTGGTCGGTGGGCTCGGCGCGGCACACGAACAGCGGCAAGGCGTGCACCGACAGCCCCGTCTCGGACTGGGGCAACATCTGAACGGCAATCTTGCGATCGGCACTCAAGCCGAGTTTCTTGATCTGCTGGTCGTCGCCTACGAGAATCTTGGCCAATTCGTCGCTGCGAGTCAACAGACGCAGGCGCAGATGGCTGGGCGTTGGTACGCCAGCCAGCGGAGAGTCGGGGTGCGTATGCAGAGCCACCTTGAGCGCCTCGAGCGTATCGAACGACGAGAAAGCCAGCGTAAACAGCGGCGACAGCGAGCCCTTGCTGCGCGTGGTGGCTTGGGGCGAGGTGATGGTGATGGCGGAAGAAGGGGAATCAGTGGCCTTGGTCTCGAGCGACTCGACTGCTTTCTCCTTCTCAGTCTCCTTCTCCACCTCTTTCTCTTTCTCTTTCTCCTCCTGTTTCTCCTTCCCACCCTCGTTCGGCTTCTCGCCCTCCTCCTTCTTCTCGCCCTCCTCCTTCGTCTCTTCCTTCTTCGTCTCCTCCTTGGCCTCCAAAGACTTGAGGCTAGGGGTATGCAACATGACATGTAGCAAGACGCGACCCTTGATCGGCAGCTCGCCGGCTTCGAGCCAGAGCTCTTCGCCGCTGCTCAGCTTGACGGTGGCGAGGGAGACAAATTCAGACGCAAAGAGCTTGCCCTTCTCGCCGAAGCCGTTGCCACGATACAAGCAGTACTGGTTCTCTTGTTCACTGGCGCCCAAGCCTGCCGCCTTCAAGATGGCGGTCTTGCACTGCTTGATGGTCAGCGCCTTGTCGACGATCAGCGGCAAGCGATCGGCCACCTTCACAAGCTCTTGGCGCTCGTCTTTGATGACCAGCGAAGCGTACAAATCCAGTTGGTTTTCGTTGGGCACGGGACCGCTTTCGAACCTGACCGTGCCTTCGTTTTCCAGCTCGTCTTCGAGCGGCTGCTGCAGACTGGTGAAGACGGTGCCGGTGATGTTCTGGCCCACCACCCTACGCAAGCGGCATTCCATACCCTCTTCGACGTTGAGTTGAGTCTTGAGGAAGTTGGTCAGATAGCCAATGGTCCAATTTTTGTTCACCACAAACGTTGGGTTCGGTAGCTTGGCCAGCTTGGAGACGGCATCCACCACCTCCACACGCAAGTGTTGCTGCGAAAACACGTAGTCCTGCTGTGCCAGGGTGCTGCTACGATCGTTGGCTTTGTATTCGACCATGATCTGCATGCCATCGCTCAACGGCGGACTCAGCAGCGACAAGGGCGGCTCCACTGGCTTCTTGCCGTCCTTGCCCTTGCTGTCTTGTTGGTCCTTGTTGGTGCTGGACTGCTTCTTCTCTGGTAACGGAGCCAGCAGGTCGATGAGCTTGGGCTGCTTGTTGATCATCGCATGCACAAGGATCTCGTCGACCGCACACTGCATCTTGGCCGCCAGCATCGCCGCCAGCTGCGCGGGCGTGGTGGTGACGGGCAGTGCCAGCGTCTGGCTCACTTTGCTCACCACGGGCAGGGCCTGCCCGTCTTTGTCGGTGTCGGGGGTCAACATGCTGAGGATCAGCTTCCAGGTGGGCACCTCCTTGGGGGCTGGAACAAACAGTGTGCCATTGATGGTCTGGCCGTCCCACAGCAACACCCGCCCGTGATCCACCACGCCCATCTCTTCCAGGCTGAGATACGAGGCAGAAGTCGAAGGAGCAGAGGAGGCGGAGACGGAGTCGGAAGCACCAGATGAAGAAGCAGCAGCAGAGGGAGAAGGAGCCAGAGTCAGTTCGGAATCGGGTTTGATGATGATGTTGGGATGCACGCCTTCCGCGACCAGAGTGTGCAACTTAAATGGCACCATCACGCCGCTCTCGCTATCGCCACCACCGGACAGCGACCAAAAAGAAGGCGGCGCCGGGAGTTGAACCGCGCCCGCTTCCACAAACTCAAAGGGCGGGATCTGTTCCAGCGCACACAACCACGCCCACATCGCCTCAATCTCATGCACTCTTTGCTCTGCATCTTTGTCCTTCTGAGCCTGGGTCTTGGTCTTGGCCTGTTCGATCATGGTCATCAACAGGGTCTTGATGTCAGGTTGTTGCATGGCCCGCGATAAGTACGCCGGCAGCGACAGGCGGCGGTCGAGGGTCACCGACAGAGCAGACGCAGAAGAGGGGTCAGGGGCAGAAGCCTCGGAAGAGTCAGAGGCCGGGGTGGGGGTGGAGGAGGTGTCATCAGCTTTCGCATCGTCCTTGGGCAGAGCAACCAAATGCTGATCCACAACCACAAATTCTTGGGGTTGGGCGATTTCGACGGTGACGGTGTTGATGAGACGTTCGTAGACCTTGCGCTCCTCCTGAATGCGCTGGTTCTCGTGCTCGATCAGCGCCGCCAACGAAGCGGGTAGCGAGGGATTGGGCAGGGGCTGAGAATTGGTCTCACGGCGACGGTACATTAACATGTAGGCACTCTCGCGGCCTCCGGCTCCGGCGCCATACTGCTGCGTCAGGCGCGAAATATCCTCGACCACGCTCACGTGACTGTCGTTGAAGTCGTACCAACGCACTGCCTGCGCCTTGCCCTCGGCCTTGCCCTCGGCCGCGTCCTTGTTGTCGGTATCGCTGTTGTTGTTGTTGTTGTCCTCGTTTTGTTCGAGGGTGGTGAGGTCGCGAATGAGGGCGTGGTAGTGGCCCGCTTGAGCAGATCCCGAGTGGATGACGATGGCATAGAGGTCGTAGAGCTGCTCGGATTGGGGGTCGTAAGGCGGACAAAACAAGTCGTTCAACTCCAGAGCCTTCTCCTTCTTTTTGCCCTTGCCTTGTTTGTTTTTGCCTTTGCCTTGGCCCTTTTTCGGCTGCTCTTCTTCTTCCTTCTCTTGCTCCTTCTCCTTTTGTTCCTCCTCCTCCATCATCTGGCGCTTCCACGCCGGCAGCGGCAGCGGCGACGAAGGCGTGACGAACCGCGCGGCCTCTTCTTCGAGCGATGGGGCTTCGAAGCCCACCGTATAGGGCGCCATATCCAAAATGAGCGGGAACGGGAACTTGTCATTGCACTTGACCTGGTCCAGCTTCACCATGTCGAAGTACGAGCGATTGAGACAGAAGGTCAACAGCGGCGGCAGCGACTGGTACAGCATGCGTCGCTCCGCATCGACACACACGCCCTCGCAGCCCATACGGCAGCGATAGCCCGACAGCACCTCGGTCTCGATTTGCTGATTCAGCGCGGCCAACAGATGGGCATTGCCTTTGACGTTCACCATAATATCGAGGAAGGTCTGCTGTGTCGCACTGACTTGACCACACTTGGGGCATTTCAGCTCGCTCACCTGCACGCCACCATAGAGCTTGCGAATGAGGTCCTTGTTGTGGGTGACCTGCAACTGATACTCCATCACTTCCAAGAGCTTGCGAGCCAAATCATGCAAGTCTTGTTGAATGCGTCCTTGGCCGCCGTTCCAGCCAAAGCTCTTGGTCAAGCCATCGGTGGACACCGATTTGCACTGGCTGGCTTGCAGACGAGTAAACAGCCGGCGCAACTCAATCAGCAACTTGCGGCTGTTGCCGCTCAGCTGACCCAGAGCCTTCTTGGGGGCTTTTTGCTCTTCCGAACCCAAAGGAGAGGGCGAGACAGGCGATTCTGGGACAGTGGTGGTGGTGTCAGGAGTCGAAGTGGAAGCAGGACTGGGCTGTTCGCTGACTACTGCCTCCTTCTCTGTCTCTTCCTCCTCCTCCTCTTCTTCTTCAACGGGATCAGCACTGAAGTCGTGAGTGAAGAGGAACTCAGCGGCGGCATTGATGTCGTTGGGATGTTTGCGGAGGGCTTTGATCACGTGCTTGCGCTCGCCGCCCGTAGCATTAATGAGCTCTTCGATCTTTTCCTTGGGCACCGGAGGTAGCTTGGGCTTGGCGGGTGCTGCTGGTGCCGCGGAAGAAGCGGAAGAAGACTGAGCTTTCTTGGCCTCCTCTTCGGCCTTCTCCTTCTCTGCTACCAGACGCTCCTCCTCTTCATAGAACTTGGTGCCAATCTCCTCATCGCTGAGCTCAAAAACCTGACGACGCAGCTCATGTGTCATAAACATCGCCTGCAGGAAACTGTTCAGGTAGCACGTGGCACCCTGATTGTCGAGTCCCACGAATGTCCCAGGCATGCGACCTTCGTAGTACGAAGCCGGACGCCTCATCACTGGATGAACCTCCGTTTTGCCGTTGGCAGTGTACGTGAAGGTGCCGACAGGCTG
>Ga0256875_1000741_pt1 | contig 11057 bp, 8 predicted proteins | sample MC6MC0418MT_FD_186354 | JGI IMG/M metagenome (GOLD analysis project Ga0256875, IMG submission 186354) | Metatranscriptome of enriched soil aggregate microbial communities from Iowa State University, Ames, United States - MC6-MC0418-MT... | ecosystem: Environmental > Terrestrial > Soil >... | reverse complement strand
GAAGAAGAATATACAGGCTGGGAAAAACTTTCTGCTAAAAAGTTATATGTTGATGAGCTTTACAATGCATTAATTGTAAAAACTTTCGAAGGACTTGGACGTGGCGGAAAAATGTTTGACAAAGGCGTTTTAGACCGTTTTGTAGACTACATAGGTGAAGGTGCTGAAGACAGCGGAAAATCTATGAAACGTATTCAAAACGGAAATGTTGAGAACTATGTTCTTATCATGACTTTGGCTGTGGGAATTATACTGATTGTTAACTTTATATTACAATAATGTCTTATTTACTATTAACATTATTACTTTTACCTCTTGTAGGTTCGGGATTAACTTTTGCATGGAAGAACGCTTCCAGCAAATATTTGGCGCTGGGAATTGCTTTGATTCAAATGTTGCTTACATTTTACATCCTTTCGGATTTCAATTTTGAACCGACGGTTGACAGTGTTTTGCAATACGAGATCAATTATCCTTGGTCGCAGTTTATAAAAAGTAATCTTCATTTCGGAATTGACGGGATGAGTTTGCTTCTTTTATTGCTGACCAATATTCTTTCGCCGCTAATTATTTTATCATCATTTAACGAAAACGTAAGCTACAAAAACTCGTTTTATGGACTCATTTTGCTGATGCAGTTTGGTCTTGTAGGAGTATTTACAGCTTTAGACGGTTTGTTATTCTATATTTTCTGGGAAGTAACGCTTATTCCAATTTGGTTTATTGCTGCACTTTGGGGACAGGAAAACAAAAGAATGGAATTCACAACAAAATTCTTCGTCTATACATTCGTAGGATCTTTGTTTATGTTGGCGGGTTTGATCTATGTTTACACGCATTCAGCATCTTTCGCTCTTACAGATTTGTATAATGCAGATTTGGGTGAAACGCAGCAGATTGTTGTATTTTGGTTTATTTTCTTTGCTTTTGCAGTGAAACTTCCGGTTTTCCCTTTCCACACTTGGCAACCCGATACGTATACTTATTCTCCAACTCAGGGATCGATGCTTTTATCAGGAATTATGCTGAAAATGGCGATCTACGGAGTAATCAGATATCTATTACCAATTACACCGACTGCTATTTTCGGAATTTCAGGACAGATTGTAATCATCCTGGCAATTATCGGAATTGTTCACGGTGCTTTAATTGCGATTATCCAGACTGATATGAAGAGAATTATTGCATATTCTTCTTTCTCACACGTTGGATTAATGGTTGCAGGTATTTTCTCTTCGGCGGTTCTTACTTTAAGAGGAACTTTAACAATTGAAGGAGCTGAAGGAGCTTTAATTCAGACTTTCGCTCACGGTATCAACGTTGCAGGTTTGTTCTATTGTGCAGATATTTTATACAAAAGATTCAAAACAAGAGACATCAGACAAATGGGAGGTTTGGCAAAAGTAGCGCCTAAGTTTGCGGTATTGTTCTTACTGATCATTTTAGGATCAATGGGAGTTCCGTTGACGAATGGTTTCATTGGTGAATTTATCTTGATTAAATCTATCTTTGATTTTAATGTATTGGCTTCAATCATTGCTGGTTTAACGATCATTCTTTGTGCAGTTTATCTATTAAGATTTTACGGTAAAGCAATGTTTGGTGAAGGTAATGCTGCAGTTTTGAGCACAGCAAAAGATTTATCGGCAGTAGAATTTTCAGTATTGGCAAGTATTGCAGTATTTGTAATCTTGTTAGGAATTTTCCCTCAACCGATTATCGATATGGTGGGAAGTTCATTGAAGTTTGTGTATTCATCGATGATCAATTAAGATTAAAGATTTAAATAAAAAATTAAAAGAATTAAGAGATAGGAAGTAAAAAGGTAAAAGTAAAAAGAGCCAAGTAATAAAACCTGGAACCTTAAACTTTAAACCTGGAATTTCAAATCTCAAATCTCAAATATAAATTATGAGTGTTTTAATTATTGTTTTCCTGACAGCAGTTGCTGCATTATTCTCGGGAGTTTTTGAAAAGGGAAAATTCGCAAGATACATTGGGATTTTTGGGTTGATCGTTGCATTATATGTAAGCTTTTTACCTGAAGCTTCTTTCTTCGAAAAATACAGATTAATGTATGAGTACGGACAAAATACAGCTTTGTTTACAAAAATTTCTATTGTAACGACTTTGCTTTTGTTCTTCCTGGGAGGTTTTGCATTCAGCAATCACAGAAACCATCAGTCAGAATTGTATGCATTGATGCTTTTTGCATTGTGTGGCGGTTTTGTATTGTTCGGATACCAGAATTTGGTGACTTTGTTCTTAGGAGTTGAAATCTTGTCTATTCCGTTATACGTAATGGCAGGTTCCAACAAAACAGACCTTAGATCAAACGAAGCTTCATTAAAATATTTCCTGATGGGAGCATTTGCAACAGGTTTCTTATTATTAGGAATTGCATTTATCTACGGAAGCACAGGAACATTTGATTTATACAGAATTCACGATTTCAGCACAGTAAATCCAACCAACGGAATGTTTATTCTTGGTGTTGTGTTAATGCTTTGTGCGATGGCATTTAAAGTAGCTTTAGCACCTTTCCACATGTGGAGTCCGGATGTTTACCAAGGTTCACCATCATTGATTACCGCTTTCATGGCGAGTGTTGTAAAAATCTCAGGATTTTATGCATTATTCAGATTAATGACGATTGGATTCTCTGGCGTTACTCACGAGTGGATCAATATTTTAGGCGTATTCTTAATCATCACTTTACTATTGGCAAATGCGATGGGTCTTGCTCAGACCAATGCTAAAAGAATGTTGGCGTACTCATCAGTTTCGCACGCAGGATATATCGGTTTGGTATTCTTCGGAATGAACGCACTTTCAACGTATACATTAGCGTTTTATTTATTCGCTTATTCATTGTCTACAGTGGGAGTATTTATGTGCTTAATCTGGGTTGAAAAACTAAAAAGAGAAACTTCTTACGGCGCATTCAAAGGTTTGGCTAAATCTGAACCATTATTGGCAACCGTTGCAACAATCTCTTTATTGTCAATGGCTGGAATTCCTTTAACGGCAGGTTTCATGGGTAAATTCTCATTATTTGCTCAGGCTTTAAGCAAAGACAACAATGCATTTTTAGTTATTGTAGCAGTGTTAGGTTCAGCAGTATCAATCGCCTATTATTTAAGATTAATTATCGCGATGTTCTTCTTTAAGGAAACAACTTTCAAAACTTCAGAAAGAGTTACGGTAACTTACAATATTGTCGCAGTATTTATTATTGCATCGATTATTGCACTGGGTGTTTTCCCTGATTTATTTGCAAAACAATTCGGATTATAATCTGAATCAACATATTTAAAATTTAAACCTTTCAATTTATTGGAAGGTTTTTTTGTGCTGAAATTTAAAATAATCATCATTTGTCGTAGAATTACTACAAAATATTCAATCAAACCTTATTAACTTTAAACAGATGAAAAACACAAACACAAATGATAACGGATTTTATAAAACACAAAGTTCGTCCGGATGACAACCTAAGTTCTATCGCCGCCCGAATAAATATTTCTGAAAAAGATTTGAAAGAATTCCACAATCAACACTGTGGAAAAATGGATAAGCTTTTTGTAACAAACCTTAAAGGAATTGAGTTTGTCTTAATTCCTGTCCATTTTATTTCTGAAGAAGAAAAGAAAATTGAACAGCAAAAATTACTTCCATCAAGTGATTATTTTCTAAAATTTCATTTTGACAAATATTCTGTCGAAGAAAATTTTAAGCAATCTGAAAATGAAAATTTAAAGTTTAATTATAAAATTGATCTCAACATTCAAGAAGATAAAGAAAACATTATTGCTGAAATTTACATTAAAGATGTAACAAAAAACAATGAAATTCCGGATGACAAAATCTCTTCTCTTGCTTTGGAATGTATGAAAAGCCTTTACCCAATTTCTTATAAAATTTCATTAAGCGGTAAAATAGAATCTTTTTTTTAAGCATCAAAGTTTAATCAAAAAGTTTAAAGCAAAACGAAACGATATTGAAGAATTTTATATTGGAGACATTTCTAAAAAATACTTAGATACATTTGAAGAAGATATCTTAGACGAAACTTATTTTTTCAGGCAAATACAATCTAATGTATTGTATCAGATCTTATTTCCAAATTTGGAATGGTTCCACAAAAAATCGACATGGAAAGAGAAATTTTATATTCAAATCAATTCATTTCCGTTAGAATTCAGTTTTCAGACTGAACAGTCATTTGAAGATTCTGAATTTGTAGAAACTACAGTCAAAGGAATGCTCTTAGAAAACAGCAGTTTTAGAGAATTTCTAAAAGGAAATCGGATTGAAGATGAAAATTTAGAAAACAATATCGATATTGAAATTATAATAGAATATTTCACTCATAAAGACACAAAACAATTACATGAAATAAAATCTTCTGTCATTATTTGGTATCAAAACGAATTATTTCAAAAACATCAATTACAAATAACACAAAATTAAGATGAAAACCTACCAATCACAACCCAATGATTCTTTTGCAGGAATTGCCAAAAAATTTAAAATAAAAGACGAACATTTTCTGAAAACATTTCATAATCTGAATTGTCCGCAGAGTGAAACAATAAAAGATGAGATTCCTGCAGGAACCACACTCTTGATTCCGGAAGATCCAAAGTTTCTTAATGATGAAAACGAAAACATTGATGAAGAAACAAATGCAATAAATAATGAAAGTGAAACTGAACCCGATCCCGGTCAAGACACGATGGATGAAGAGTCTGAACAAAATTCATCAACAGATCAAGATAGTAAGGAAGAAGAAAAAAAAGAGAAAAACAGTGAAAGCAATTCTTCTGAACACGATGGAAAATATTTCGTTATTCCCAAAGGTAAAGCCATGTGCGATAAAGAAACCCAATTTCCGGGTTTCAAAGTAACAAGCCACCAAAAAAACTATTGGAACGATGAAAACGGAGAACCCGATTATCTTGCCGTCACTGAAGACGATGTAATGTTTAATCCGCCTTCAGTACCTTTCGGAAGTTGCTCAGTAAAAAACGGAAATCCATGTGCATTTGCACCTTCAGGAAAATGGACAAAAACCTATGACAAGGTAAAAGTAATGGGTAAATGCTGTGTAACGGAACTCTCAGAACTCATGTGTTCCACCGGCGGAAAAATCACAGTTTTAAAACACGGACAAGAATCTGAATTAGGAAAAAGCAACGTCAATAATGCTGACTCAAAAGAACAGCATGTGTATAATCCCATTGTGGATTTTGAGGAATTTAAGGAGGAAATAAATGATAACAATGAAGATGCCTGGTAATTTTAAAAATTAAATCATGGGAAAAAAAGGCGTAGCTCAAATTGCAGGAGTTGTAAAACCGATCGTGGGAGAAATTTACACCTATAATGTCACGGGTTGGTATCCCGATACCGAACCTGAAAAAAGAAATCCTAACAATGTAACATGGGAACTCTTTAAGCAAAGAAGTTTAGGGAAATTTACCACAACCAATATCAGGAAAAAAGGAATCAGTAATTTTACGTTTGGAGAAAAAGCGGTCGGCTCAGTTTATAAGTTACAGGCTTATCTTTATGAGCCTGAAGGAGGCGGGCTTATCATTACTCCTCAACCTGCAAAGATTCCGAAGATTGATAAAGTAGAACTTTTCTATGTAGATGATAAAAAAGGCAGTACTTTTAGCTTTATGGAAAAGCTGAGAGCCAGAGCTTATTGTGTGAATATGCTGAAGAAAGAACTTGTTTTCACTTTATGGGAAGATGATGCAAAAGGTGAAGGTCATAATGCGAATAACAAACTGATAGAAACCCGCAAAGCAAAAGTAAACGAAAACGGAATTGCCGTTACCGAATTTATGCTCACCAAAGCTTTGATGAAAAAGGCAATGCAAGGCGAAACTGATCCGAAACAATTAGAATTTTATGTCACCGTAGAATATTATTCACATAAAAAACATGCAACAGATAATATAAATATCAACAATCCTTTACCTCCGATAAAACATGAGGTTCCGGTAAAACCTAGAGGAGTTCCGAAAGCACAAGGTTCACCCGCAGCCGCTAAACCAGCGAGTAAAAAAGAAGAAAGAGGGATTGGGCAAATCATCTCAGAAAAATGGGATGAATTATGGGATTGGTGGGAAACCCCGGGAACTATAAAAAAGGATCAGTCTCCTACTGTGCAGAAACCAGATGGGAGAAGTCCAGCGATTGTGAAGGGAGAGAAAAAGCCAACTTCATCATGTATTTGTAAAGAACAATACAAAGATTTGATCTGGGGCGGAAAAGTAAGTTGTGAGTTTAGGAAGAAAGTAATTTTAATAAGTAGAAGAAATAGTATTGACCCTAATAATCTTATGGCAGCAATGGCACATGAAACAGGAGGAACATTTGATCCTACTATTGGAACTTTTAAAAAACACAAAAATGAATCAAAAGAAGGTTATGTAGGATTATTACAAATAGGAAAGGATGCAGCTACAGATTTGAAAATTACAAGAACAAAATTGTTAAATATGAATCAGATAGAGCAATTAGATTACGTTGAAAAGTATTTAAATCTCCCTTTGGTTAAAGGAAAACTAAATACATTAACAGATTTTTATTTAGCTGTTTTATTTCCTGTTGATTGTGGAAAAGGTAATCAAACTAATCATGTGGTTTTTGATAACAGTCTTCCTATTTCGTATAAAAATGGAAAAGCAATAAGAAACCTTAATTATTGGAGAAATGTTGGATATTCCGCTAATCCTGCATTTCACAAAGAAGGAAGTAAAGAAAAAGGTAAAACCTATGTTTGGGAAATTGCAGAAAATATAAAAAAATGGTATGATAATGGAAAAAAGAATATGACAAAAGAATTTTCTTGTCAGAAAGCCAAAGTTACACCAAAACAAACTGAAACTTCTAGCAAGATTGTTTATTTTGACTCAGGTCTAACCGAAGAAAGAGTAAATGTTGTTAGCCAATTTACAATTTCTTTACTAGAAAAAGCTGCAAAGAATTCAGCAAATGATAAGTTAATAATAACTAGTACTATAAGATCCACAAGAAAACAAGCAGAGGTAATGTATAATAATGAAAGTAGTGGAAATCATATTAGATATGCAGCTCCAGGAAGAGCAGTTATAGCTGTATTTAATACTGGAAAAAGTAGGAGCGATTCAAAAGAAAAAATTATTTCTGACATGGATAAGAAAATTAAAGAACTTTCAGAGAGTGGTCAAAGAGTGTCATTGCATTGTGTATCAAAAGAAGCTTATAGTAAGAATAATATAATAGATATTTCATATTCGAGAGGTGCTAAAAATCCCCGAGATTTAATACGAGAATTGGTTAAAGATCCAGCTGTCACTAAAATCATCCACCCTCTTAATAATGTTGTTAGTAATGGCAAAATAAAGTATGATACAAAAGAACCTGCAATACACGTAGAAATAAAAGTACAATGAAAAAAGCATATTTATTTACACTCGTAATTATTTCAATAATTTCAATAAGTTGTAAAAAAACAGAGACATCCAACTCAAATTATATTGAAAATAAAAAAGATAGTATCAATATTTTCACTAAACTAAGTGATGGTTTTGAATATACCAAACTTGGTCTTGCATGCAAAGATAATAACCTTGCTAGTGTAAAAGAGTTAATTTCTAAAGGAGCCGATATAAATATTGCAAAGAAAGATGACATTTATGAATATGATGCCCTTTCTGTTGCAATAGAAAATAGCCATTACGAAATTGTTAAATTTTTAATTAATGAAAAAGCAGATATTAACAAAGTATATAATGAAGATGGTTTAACTGCAATTGGATTAGCAACAAAGTTAAATCAAAAAGAGGTTGTTGAACTTTTATTAAAAAACCACGCAAATCCTAACGGCGCAGTTACTTCAGACACAGATTACAAAGAGACTCCATTATTAATTGCCATTCAAAATAACAATATTATTATTGCCAAGTTATTAATAGATTCTGGCGCAAGTATTAATGATACTGATAAAGATGGTAATACAATAAAAAGTTTAATTTCCTCAAAAGGAGGGCAATGGGAAAATCTAGTTTCTGCTAATACTCAAAAACTATTAAAATTCAATGGAGAATACTTTGCAGAAAATGACAAATTGAGTGATTATGGAATATCACTAAACTTCAAAAATGATTCTATTATTTATACAGAAATTGGCAACATGGGAAAAACCTACAATCAATATTTACTGAAAGTAAGTTTGGCAGAAAATAATAAGATATATCTCAAATATGATAAAACATTGAATGGATATACAGTAAATGCAAATAAAGGCAATTACTTTGGAATAGTTACATCGGAACAAAAAGCTTTAATATTTGAAAGTGAATATTTAGCAGAAAAATTTGATGTTGATAAAACTTTTATGAATAAATAATATCACAAAAATAAAATAAGAAGAATCAAAAAAACTTATACTTCAAAAAAAGATGAGTTCACAGTAATTTTAAATCTTGGTGCAATTTTTGAAACGAAATGACAAAAAAATGAAAAATTTTATTTCCACTTTATTTATAGCTTTAAGCATCAATTTCACTATGGCTCAAACGTATCATTTCCCGGAAGAATCTGCTGAACATGAAGGAACATGGCTTCAGTGGCCCCATCAATATCAACATGGTGTAACGTATAGAAATCGTGTGGAATCAACTTGGGTAGAAATGGTAAAAGCATTACAAACCAACGAAAAAGTTCACATCATTGCTTATAATGAAATTGAAAAACAGAGAATCATCAAAGTTTTAGAAAAAGCAAAAGTTTCTCTGAAAAATGTAGACTTTAAAATATATCCGACAGATGATGTTTGGATAAGAGATAACGGACCAATTTTCGTAAAAGACAACAACGGAAATGTTTTGATTGAAGACTGGGGTTTTAATGGGTGGGGCGAAAAATATGATTTTGAAAACTGTGATCAAATCCCATCAAAAATAGGAAAAGATTTAGGTGTAAAAGTAATTGATCTTAGTGAAGAAATGGTCAACGAAGGTGGCTCTTTAGAAACTGACGGAAACGCAGTTTTGATGGCTTGTAAAAGTTCGGTCATCAGCCAGGAAAAAGAAGCAATCAGAAACAAAGGCATTACTCAAAGTGAAGTCGAAAATATTTTTAAAAAATATTATGGCGTTTCCAAAGTAATCTGGTTAGACGGCGTTACAGGTCTTGATGTTACCGATATGCATATTGACGGATTTATGAAATTCATCAATCATACCACCATGCTTACAATGAAAGAAGAAGATTTATTAGAATTAGGACTTTCTGAAAGCGATGTTGAAAAATTGTACTCTGCAACAAACGCAGAAGGTAAAGAATACAAGAAAGTTTATATTCCAGCGACAAAAAATAAAGTGAAAACGGCTTATGGAAAACAACTTGAAGACAAAGGTTCTTATGTAAATTATTACGTAGCTAACGGAGTTGTTTTAGTTCCGAACTATGGAGATACTAATGATAAAATCGCCAATGAAATTATTCAAAAACAATATCCCAACAGAAAAGTGATCGGTATTGATGTAAGAAATCTCTATGAAAATGGAGGAATGATTCATTGCGTAACGCAACAGCAACCTGCAGGAAAATTATTAAAAGAAAATATTAATTAAACTTTTTAAAGATTAAGAAAGAAAAGTTATGGTTTCAAAATGTGTAGCTTTTTTGGTAAATGAAAGACAATCATAATAAAATCTACAACAGCAAAATCAGTTTTCAATATAAAAATCACACCCAAAAAACACCCAATTCCCTCATACTTTTCATACCTTTACCCTCACAATTTTTCTTACATTTTGGCAAATCTCTACAAGAAAGAAAGTCCGTTTCAGGTTTTTATATCGTTCAAAAAATATTTGGATGTGTTGGAGCACATTCGGTATAATGATCGTTTAGAGTATCGCGCCAACTATGCTGAATCTTTGATTGAGAAAACCAAAAATTTCAAAGAATTAAGAGACGGTTTTCAGGATCTATCGGTGTTTGAAAAGCACAAAGACCTCATCAGACTTTTATTGGCAGACCTCTTCCCTACCGGTTTGACGAGAAATGAAATTAAAGCCGCAGGAATTCCGCTCACCAATCTTACGTTCAATTATACCGAAAGATTTCAGAATATTTTAAATGATGCCGGAAAAGATTTTGAAATCGAGTTCAGAGACATCAGTGATGACGAATATTACGTCTTTTGCTGTTGCCTTATTTTACAGACTTATCTTAAAAAAGATATTAAAGTTACCATCCCATTTTATTATGATATCCCCGATAAACAGGGAATTATGAAGCATTATAAAATTACGGTCAACTCAGATTTCAGCGATGTTTATCCTGCTGAAGGAACCAAAATTCCGTCGGATGATGTTTTGGATATGTTGCTTGAAAATCTGGATGATGTACAGCTTTGGAAAAAATATTTTCAGCCCGAATCATGGATTTTAAACGGATTCAGTATTATTTCTCTTATTGACTGTACTTCGGAAGTGGCACTCTCCGATTTGAAATCGAGTATGATTAAAATTGATCTGGAAAACCCTTCACCCGATGAGAATTTAAAAGAAATATTTAAATCTTATTTTGATGTTGCCGAGCTCAACTTTGGGTTGATGCTGTTTAATATCAAAAACAAAAGACTCGAAAAACTTCCTATTTACGAGAATGTTTTCACCAATCACCTTCTCGATTTTTGGATCAACACCTTTGATGAAGAAGCAAGAAAAACTGCTTTTGAAAACATCAGTTACAACTCAAAACCTGTGGTGGTTTCGAATGTTGACAATCTTGATGAGGAAATCAAAAAACTGCCAACTTTCAATATTCTGAAAGACAATAACATCAATAGCTTCATGGTCATTCCGATTATGAAAGACAACGAGCTTCTTGCAATGATGGAGTTTACTTCGCCTATTAACAATAGTTTGAACGGTTTGAAACTGAAAAAACTTGAATTTGTTGCCGACATGATTATTTTCTCTCTGAGCAGGTTTACCTATGAAAGAAATAATCAGATTGAAGCTATTATTCAACGTGAATATACG
>Ga0256875_1000733_pt1 | contig 11106 bp, 10 predicted proteins | sample MC6MC0418MT_FD_186354 | JGI IMG/M metagenome (GOLD analysis project Ga0256875, IMG submission 186354) | Metatranscriptome of enriched soil aggregate microbial communities from Iowa State University, Ames, United States - MC6-MC0418-MT... | ecosystem: Environmental > Terrestrial > Soil >... | reverse complement strand
TCACGTGAATAATCCCTTTTTTTATTGCCCCTCCCACTATTCATGCATTAAGATAATCCGCTAGAAAACTCTCAAAATGATTATTTGAGGATCGAATAAAATGGATTTATCAGTAGGAATAAAAATCTATAATACGATTTCTTGCTTTTACCAGCTAAAATTTAGATATTGTAAAAAAAATATACATCTACCCTAATGAAAACATCATGAGCTCAAATTTGTTTATTAAGGAACGAATAGGATAACTCATGAAAGCTTCGTTGCTAAAATGGTTTTATTCGTATGAAATCATCATGAGCTTAAACTTAGCTCAAAGACTTACACGATTGAGTCTATGATAGTTTCATTCTAGTAACACCGCCAAAGGCACTATAAATGCTTTTGAAAACAAACTGGTAATGAATAAACAAATTATTCTAATGAAAAAGAAAGTAACTGAGGATCATCCAAAGAAAGAAAGAAAAGTAACATCCGGTCCCATCCGAGACAAAGAACGTACCAAGGCGCGGATGATCGCAGCGGTGGGAAAAGTCATCCAAAAGAAAGGCTACTATGCGTTGAACGGCCCGAATATTGCACTGGAGTGCGGCTTAAATAAAGCACTCATCTGGAATTATTTTGGAGGTCTTGATCAACTAGTAGAAGCTTACTTAACACAAAAGGATTTTTGGCAAATCGGTGATAAAGGAGTTTTAGAGCAAATGATATCAAATCCAAATGATATTGATGTAGCTTTGGTAAACGAATTACTTAAATCCCAGTTGAATACATTCTTAAAAGATAAAACTAAACAGAAAATCATCCATTGGGGGCTGGGTGAGAAAACAAAAGCATTAAAAAATATAGCGGATAGACGCGAAGTTCTTGGTGAAGAACTGTTTAAACACTTTGATCCAAAATTTGAGAATTCCGAAACTGACATAAGAGCGACACTTGCTTTACTGGTCAGTGGAATTTACTACTTAACACTACAGGCTAAATCAACAGGTAGTACTTTCTGTGGTATCGATATCAATACAGAAGAAGGAAAAACCCGTATTGAAAAAACTGTTGAAAAAATTCTTAAGCAAGCATTTGCTGATATAGATTAATTATCCAAATAATATTTGCCTCCAAGAAATTACTTTGATTTCTTGGAGGCTTCTTTCTTAATCCCTCCACTTTCCTATTCATTATTTTTTAGAAAATTAGCTGATCAATCCTATTCTTTGATTTATTTTTATTATGTTAGCATAACAAAAATATTATAGTATATTTGTTATGTAACCATTATTCGAGCATATGATAGGTCAACTAATATTTGCAGTTTGTTTGTTAGGCGCATTATTTTTCTTTGGTAAAAATGCACGCCAAATCTATAGTAATATCAAGTTAGGCAGAGATTTGGATCGTTCCGACAGGGCTTCAGAACGTTGGAAAACAATGTTTTTGGTTGCCTTAGGCCAAAAAAAGATGTTTAAGCGGATTATTCCTGCTATCCTGCACTTATTTGTCTATTTGGGTTTCGTTATTATCAATATCGAAATGTTGGAAATCATTATCGACGGTTTATTCGGAACTCATCGGGTATTTTCTTTTTTAGGGGGCTTCTATAACTTTTTGATTGGTTCATTTGAATGGCTAGCACTTGGTGTACTACTGGCCTGTGTGATCTTCCTTATTCGAAGAAATGTCGTCAAAGTAAATCGTCTGAATAGTAAAGAACTTAACAACTGGCCTAAAACGGACGCTAATATTATTTTGATTACGGAGATTCTGCTTATGTCGGCTTTCCTTCTAATGAATGCCACAGATCTCAAATTACAGCTTTATGGATTTGAACATTTTAATGCTGTTGGCTCCTTTCCTATAAGTCATTATTTATTACCTTATCTTCCGACGTCCACTACTACGCTGTATATGATCGAAAGATTTTGTTGGTGGTTCCATATATTAGGCGTATTAGCTTTTTTAAACTATCTGCCCTATTCAAAACACCTGCATATCGTTCTCGCTTTTCCCAATACATATTTTTCAAACTTGGATGCCAAGGGGAAATTATCCAATATGACAGCTGTAACCAATGAAGTAAAAGCGATGCTTGATCCGAGCTTCACTCCGCCTTCTTCAGATGCCACAGCCCGCTTTGGGGCCAAAGATGTTCAGGATCTAACATGGAAAAGCCTACTGGATGCCTATACTTGTACCGAATGTGGTCGCTGCACCTCTTCTTGTCCTGCTAATATCACGGGAAAACTTCTATCTCCACGAAAAATAATGATGGATACAAGGGATAGATTAGCTGAAGTGGGCAATAATATTAAGGCAAATGGTAGCTTTGTTGAGGACGGAAAATCTCTTATAGATACTTATATCAGCCGGGAAGAATTGTGGGCATGTACGAGCTGTAATGCCTGTGTCGAGCAATGTCCTGTCAATATTAATCCATTGGATATTATCATAGAGCTTCGCCGCTTTGCAGTTATGGAAGAATCTCAGGCCCCTGCAAGTATCAATAATATGTTTGGAAACATCGAGAATAATGGCGCTCCATGGAAATATGCGCAAATGGACCGTGCAAATTGGACTCAACAACAATAGTTTAAGGATGGAAAATGAATTAAAAGTTCCAACAGTCGCAGAACTGTTAGCTAAGGGAGAAACTCCCGATATATTATTTTGGGTGGGTTGTGCTGGTAGTTTTGATGAGCGCGCTCAGAAGATAACACGTGATATTTGTCGGATTCTCCAGCATGTTGGGCTTAACTATGCGATTCTTGGAACTGAAGAAAGCTGCACTGGTGATCCCGCAAAAAGAAGTGGAAATGAATTTTTATTTCAGATGCAGGCCATGATGAATATCGAAGTATTGAATGGCTATGAAATTAAAAAAATTGTAACCGCCTGTCCGCACTGTTTTAATACGCTTAAAAATGAATACCCAGCTCTGGGAGGTAACTACGAAGTCATCCATCATACCCAATTGATCCAGGATCTCATCGACAATGGTAAATTAAAACCAGCTGACAATAACATATTTAAAGGTAAAAAAATAACCTATCATGACCCTTGCTATCTGGGGCGGGCAAATGAAGTATATGAAGCACCTCGAAAAGTGCTTGAAAGTCTAGATGCGCAACTTGTTGAATTGAAACGTTGCAAAAGCAATGGACTATGCTGTGGTGCTGGTGGTGGCCAAATGTTTAAGGAACCCGAACAAGGCAAAAAAGATATTAATATTGAACGTATTGAAGAGGTCATTGCGGTACAGCCTAATGTTGTTGCAGCTGCATGTCCTTTCTGTATGACGATGTTAAAGGATGGTGTCAAAATAAAGGAGAAAGAGTCCGAAATCGAAGTGCTCGACATTGCTGAAATAACAGCCCGCGCAAATAAACTTTAAAAGTTTCGGCTCAGAAATTACGAAATAAAATAAGAAAGGCTCGATCCGAAGATCGAGCCTCTTTTTTGCTAAAAGGGATAACAAGTACCCTTTCAACGCCGGGGAAAACTAACCGCAATAGGTACCCTACCGGTTAAAATAAGGATACCTATGATACGGTTAGCAATGGGGAATATATGTTATCCCCCGCGGTCAAGTCAAACCAACGAATTAACCATTTCAAAAATAAAGCTCTTCTTTCAAGTACTTATTGATAATTTCCTAGAAAGTATTGATCAAACCCAAACTATTGAAAAAAAACAAGGACTTTAAGCATAATGAGGCTGTAATTCTAAAATTTTGCAGCCTCATAGACAGTTTCAAAAAATAAGATAAACAGGATAGAATGGAAGGCTAGCACATTGGTTTAACGCCACTCAGCATAAATAATCCATCTTCTGCCTTTGGTTTCAAATAGATTTTATTGTGAACTTCATTATCGGTTTTTAAATCAATGAAGCCGACCTTATCCAATAGATATAAATCTCTTTCAGGTCGGCTATGTTTACTTATATCCAAATTAGATTTGATGGCATTTGCCTCCTCCATAATTTCTTTAGGATATCTTTCATGTCCCTCTTGGCTGAAAACTGTCGCTCCGAAATCGCCATCAAAATTTATAAATATTCCTCCGGGCTTCAGCACCCGAAATATTTCACCATAACATTTAAATAAATCTGGAATCGTCCAGGTCATAAGACGTGTAAAAACAAGATCAAATTTATTATTATCAAATGCCAAATTTTGAGCATCCATTACATGATAATCCACTGTTAGATTTAATGCATCAGAAATCTGTTTTGCTTCATTTATCATGTTTGGTGAGAGATCAATAGCGGTCACCGCAAAGCCTGCCTTGGTCATAATATTACCAAAGTATCCTGAAGCAGTCCCTATCTCCAAAATATTCTTTCCTCCCAACTTTGGGTCAAGCAATATTTCTTCGAAGAAATGCAACCAATTTGCTGTTTCTGGTTGGGACCAGGCCTCCTCTTTCTCTTCACGCCAAATCTTACTCTGTTTGTCCCAATACGATGTAATCCTGTTAATTATCATAATAAATCTATAATTTTATCAGCTTTTTGCTTTCCATAAAGATGGGTAATAATTTCTTCAACCTGCCCCTTCTGATCTAATTGCTTATCATCAAACGCCCAATGATGTATTGCCGTTGCTGTACAAAGCGCTTTCAACGTATGTGGGTTGTAGGCAAACATTGGCAACAGATTAAAGATCTGCTTCTCCTTTATCGCAGGAATATCCGCAAACTCTTTTCGTTTATAAAATAATTGTGGACTATCGTTCCACATGACAATCATATCTGGGTTCCAACTGATCAATGTTTCCGCGTTAATATTCGGTTGATCCAACTCAAAAGGGCACACATTTTCAACACCAGCCATTTCTAGACAAGCGTGCATCATACTATTCGTACCGGTTGTCGAAAAAACACGTCCATAAGCCCAGGTAAAATATACCCGCCGTTTCTTTGAAATGGTATCAGAACGTTTTTTGATCAGCTCCTCTTTCTGCTTTACATAGGAAATCAATTCCATACCTCTTTCAGTACTAGCAGTAAGTGTCGCAATATCCTCCACTGTTTTAAACACCTCAGCTTTCAATTCGGCTTTCGTTGCGTACACCTTCATTCCAGCATTTCTTAAGCCCTCTATTAAATCCGCCTGACCAGCATGTACAATTACCAAATCTGGACTGAGTCCAACAATCTGTTCAACACTTCCCTGATTATTTGTCCCTAATACAGGTAATTTCCGTTCCATGATTCGTGCGTCCATTTTCGAAAAGAAGGGAAATAGTTCATTACTGGAATAAACATCATTAAATAGCCCAACAATTCTATGCTCAGCCTGCAACATATATAGCGCGTCCAATCCAGGCTCATATAAGCATACGATACGTTCCGCTGGTTTCTCTAGCGCAATAAGATGCCCTTGCGCATCGGTGACCTCTACAGCCGCTCCATTCGCTTTTTCTTTTTGATTTTCACCACTACAGCCTATCCAAATAGGAAATAGGATCACTATAAGCTTTTTTATAAAATTTATTTTCATCGTTTTTTACAGATTTATTCCCAATGAGAGCCTTGCATGTATAGGTACCATTTGTACCCAATAGTACATATTTCCGCTACCATTACGCCAAGCTGTAGAATACATTTTTTCGTTCAAGAGATTATTGACGATTAGATTAATACGGTACTTATCGTTGCTCCATCCTGCTCCGGCATCCAATCGAAAGATATCTTTGAGAGCGACAGGATTTGTTGATGTAAAACGCTCAGCTCGACCAACGAGCAACTGGTATCCCAAGGATACTGTCAAACCTTTTATACGTTCGATAGGCAATAGATAATTCAACCAGGTATTGTGAATATGTTTTATCCGATTGGGTGTGGCCATCCCAATATTTTCGGGTTTCATTTCGTCGGCAGAGATTTTAGAATCCGTGTAAGCATAGTTGATCACCGCATTCAGGCCTTTTGCCAGTCTTCCCTTAAGGTCAAACTCAACTCCCCTGGATTTACTTTCTCCGGTCTGATAGATCAGATTGGATACTGGGTCAGGTGTGATCAGACGATTTCTTTCAATATGATAGACTGAAACGCTTGTATTCCATTTTCCTTCCATCCAGTCACGTTTAATCCCTAATTCATAGTTTACTCCTTCTAAAGGTTTTAACGCTGTACCATCCACGGAAATCCCTGCTTGTGGCAAATAACTCTGATCATGTAAGAAATAGAGCGAAGTATTTTGATCCAATGCATAATTGATTCCCAACCGTGGAGTTAAAACAACATCTTCGGAATTACTCTTTGCTCCATAATCATTTGTTTTGCCATTTGATGCAGTGACACGTAAACCAAGGGAAATCCGCAGTTTTTCATCTAGAAAAAGTAATTCATCCATCGCATAAGCCGAAACATAGGAAAGTCGTCGGTGAATTTTATTTCCCTCGGAAGTAAAATCATTCTCAGAAGCAAAATCGCCGCCTATACCTGTATTAAGTATTGTTTCCGAGTACTGTGGATTCGTAATGGACAGCGGATAGACGGTTGTCGCGGTGCCCCATGTATCCCAACTTCGGGATGATTTATTATTGATATCAATTCCAATGATGATACGGTGGCCGACATTTCCAGTTTTAAAATATCCATTCAGGTAAGCCTGCGTAGAAAAGATACCGTACTTATTCGAATCGTAAACTAGATTTCTATCCAAAATATCCTTATTCTCGGCATTCGCACCATTCACCCAAAACAATGTACCATTATAGCCACTACGGATATACGCCAATTTTGTTGTCAATTGCCAATCACTTTTAAATCTATGTTGAAATGTCAGAAATGCATTATGATCATTACCGACAAAAGGTCGTATACTAGGGTCAGTAATGGTAAAATCTTTCGGGAGTGTACCATAACCGTAAGGGGACATCTGTGCTTCACTGAGGAGAAGATAGTTCAATTGTTGATAGATGTATTCGGCCGTTATCGAAGTGCGCTCACTAAATTGATATTTTAATGAGGGCGCAAACAGCAGTCTATTATTTCGATCATGTTTAAGAAATCCATTACCACGCATGCCCATGACATTTAAACGGTATTGGACTTTATTGCTCTTATCCAGTTGCCCATCCAAATCTACAGCGGCACGCAACAAACCAAAACTTCCTGTTAACAAATCGAAACTCCTTTTGGTTTCTCCAGTTGGCTTTTTTGTAATGATATTATAGGAACCGGATGGGTCACTAATGGCATTCATAAAACCACTGGGCCCCTTTACAAATTCCACACGCTCAATAATCGCCAAATCATCTGCTATCGGCCCCTTACCTAATGGACGCATATCCACGCCATTGCGTTGTGCACTGATATAGCCGCCACGCGAATATATATCGGGGGATATACCATTGTGTAATTCCTCTCTAAAAGTGCCACTTACATTGCGGGTAGCACTCTCATTTATGTTCAATACTGCCTGATCCCGAAAAATCTCGCTATTAATGACCTGAATATGCTGCGGTGCTTTCAATAAAGATGTTTCTAAGCGCAATGCTTCAGACAATTGCTTGGGATTATACCGCTTGTAATACTTAGAGGTGATTTCTATTTCATCAATTTTCAACAACTTTAAGGTGTCAGATGAAACTGTCTGTGCATTAAGACAAAAAGGAGCAGCAATTAATAAAGGTGTAACAAGGCCTTTGAATTGTAACATAATTAGATAAAGAATTTTTGTTACAAAAATCCAAAAACAACATTAAAACTCAATAAGAACAATCTTAATAAACCATAAGAGCAATATTAAGATTGTCTTAGAAATTAAATAGCCACTAAATTAATAAGGTCTTCTCAGATCTCATTTTTGTTAATCCATTTTGTTACTTCTGGTGCCACATGGTTGTCCATCTTATCTAATAGCTCTTCAATTGAATCGCTTATCAACAGCATTTCTCTATTCTCCTGTTTTAAAAGTCCCTCAACAACCATATGATCCATAAATTTGATCAAATGATCATAAAACCCATTAATATTTAATATTCCCACTGGCTTACGATGTAGACCGAGTTGTCCCCAGGTAGTCATTTCAAAAAGTTCCTCAAGGGTTCCGAATCCTCCAGGCAAAGCTATTATTCCTTCAGCATGATCATTCATGATTCGTTTACGATCATGCATACTATCCACTGTAATTAATTTCGTTACGCCACGATGTTCTCTTTCTTTTGAATTTAGGAAGTGGGGAATTACGCCAATGACCTCACCGCCTTTTTCTAAAACGGCATTTGCAACCACGCCCATTAATCCTGCGCGGCCACCTCCGTACACCAGCTGAACGTTTCGCTGCGCAAACGTATAACCTACATATTTTGCCTGATCTTCATATATGCTGGAGTTGCCTAAACTGGAAGCACAAAACACAACAATACTTTTGATTTTATTCATATACAAGTATAAAAAATTAAGCTGCCTAAATCCATTTTTTCAGCAATTTAAATATTATTTTTTTTTCTGTATATGGTGGATAAATCAATGTAGAAAGTGCGTATCTGGATTGACGCATCACAGCGCGTTCATGTGAAAATGCCTTGAAGCCAAAAAAGCCGTGGCAACTTCCGTGGCCACTACCGTTAACACCACCAAATGGCAAGTAAGGATTGGAAACATGGATAAGTACATCATTGATACAAACACCACCTGATACTACTTGCTGTACGACCTGTTGGATACTATGCTTGTTTTCGCTAAATACATACAATGCAAGTGGCTTTTCACCTCGATTTACAATAGCAATCGCTTCCTCCAATTTCCCATAGGTTATTACTGGAAGGATAGGTCCAAAGATTTCCTCTCCCATGATCGCATTATCCAATGAAACATCTAATAACAATGTCGGACTCAAGGTTAAGTCCTCAGACAGTACACCTCCTTCAACTAATCGGGCTCCTCCTTGGACCGAGTTCCTGATCAAAGCAACGAGACGATCAGCATGCCTCTGGTTGATAATTTTCGCGTAGACAGTAGGATTTATTTTACCATCTATTGTAAAAAACATCTTTTTTACAGCATTTAAATAATGCCTTACAAATTCGTCACGTCGCTTCTCCGGAATAAGAACATAATCTGGAGCAATACAAGTCTGACCAGCATTGATCAATTTCCCCCAAGCAACTTTATTTGCCGCCTTTTCTAGGTGAGCTGTTTCATCCAATATGACCGGAGACTTCCCACCGAGCTCCAAGGTAACTGAACTCAAATGGTCGGAAGCTGATTTCATAATCTGTTTACCAACGATAGAACTTCCAGTAAAGAAAATATGATCAAAAGGCAGCTTCAAAAGAGTTTCCGCTGTAGATTTTTCACCCGCTATGCAAGCAATTTCTTTAACATCAAATGATTCGGATATCATCTTCTGAATCACTGCTGCTGTGTATGAACTATGTTCAGAAGGTTTCAGTACGATGCAATTGCCAGCAGCAATCGCAGATACCAAGGGGCTCATCGTAAGTTGAAAGGGGTAATTCCAGGGCGATATAATCAGAACTGCTCCTTTGGGTTGATATACGATCGAACTTTTTGCCAGCAAGTTTGTCACCGATCTCCCTACGCGTTTGGACCGCATCCATTTTTGCAAATGGCGAATAGCAAAATCGATTTCACCATAGATAAAGAGTACCTCACTTATTGCTGCCTCATGTCTTGATTTACGCAAATCTTTCGCCAACGCTTCATAAATTAAATCCTCGTTGCTTTCAATCGCGCGACGCAATTTCCGCAGCGTTTCTATCCGTTGCTGGGCATCACTCTGTCGTAATTCGATTTTAAAGAGTTGCTGTTGCTGAAATATTGAATCTATTTGCTCAATCATACTGTTCTAATTAATATAAATTGAAAGGTGATGATATTTTTATTTTTTCTTGGGCATATTATCTATCCATTGGCGGATCAAATCCACACCTTCCTTATGGATAATACTTCGGGCCAATTCGGGCATTGCCGTCCCCGGTTCGGTACTATTCATCCGATAAAGCAAGATCGAATGCTTTGAATCTCCGGGTATTATATCAAAGTTTAAACCACCAGCCCCACCTCCGGCAGATACAGGTGCTTTATCCACACCGAGATGCGCAGATGTGTTCTCCTCATAATTGAGAAATAACCCTGTATTAAATGCGTCACCACCTTTCGTATGACAATGTGCGCAATTGACGTCCAAATAAGCTCTGGCACGTTCTTCAATACTGTATTTTTCTGTATCAGTCCATACGGGCAGTTGTGAAATATTCTTTAAGTCGGGCATATTTTTCAACAATCCCAGCGAACTCCAACGGGTCAATTGGTTGACAGAATCGCCCGCACGCACAAAATTCAGATTGCGCGCTTTAGGACCTATTGGCATTAGTTTCGATGCATTATTATGACAACGTTTACAATCATTGGTATTCGGCACCATATAATTTGTTGTATGTTTATTGCCAGAGTTATCGACCAAAGTAATCGCTAGTTTCGATCCTCTAATATGTTTAACCGCATCTGTTTGCTCCGTATTCCAAAGGTAATTCATGACTTTCCAGTTATGATCTATTGGATCTTTAACCAACAAGCGGGTTTCAATGACGACCTTTTGGCCCTGAACATTGATATAGGAGAAATTTTTAACAATTATGGTTGAATCAGGAAAATCCAAAGGTCCCTGTGCAGTATATTCAATTGATTTTCCCTGTGGAAGAACAATAAAACGATCTTTAACCGTATAGTCAGAAAACAGAGGCGTACTTAGCTCGTACGGAAGCACCCCCTCTTGCGGCATTAGACTACTTAGCTTTCCCTTGAAAAACCCATAATCAGATAGTTTTTCTTTAAATACGAAAGATGTATTGGTTTGTTCTGATTTATTTTTTTCCCTGTCGGCAGCTTTGTTGCAAAGTCAAAGAGAATACAGTCAAAACGATGATAACACCAATGGTCAATTTTATATTTCTCACAGTTATTTACATTGAAATGGTTTCACATTACTTGATGGTTTCCATTTATCTGCTTGCCCCGCATGTTTAAAATCTGCCGAAACAAACATATTTTCACCGGGCTGGTCAATACAAATAGAATCTGGATTTAAGGAAGTACCATTGGTCATAATGTTGCTGGTGATTCCATCGTACAGGATCGC
>Ga0256875_1000730_pt1 | contig 11126 bp, 9 predicted proteins | sample MC6MC0418MT_FD_186354 | JGI IMG/M metagenome (GOLD analysis project Ga0256875, IMG submission 186354) | Metatranscriptome of enriched soil aggregate microbial communities from Iowa State University, Ames, United States - MC6-MC0418-MT... | ecosystem: Environmental > Terrestrial > Soil >... | reverse complement strand
CAGCGGTTGCTCGGTGCCAGGCGCGGTTTCGCCCTTGGCTTCAGGAATGGGCTGGCCGGAATAGTTGATGCCGTAGGTGGCCAGCGGCCAGCCATAGTTCTTGCCCGGCTGAATCAGATTGATTTCATCGCCGCCGCGCGGGCCATGCTCGTTTTCCCACAAGTCGCCAGACCAGGGGTTCAGCGCCATGCCTTGCGGATTGCGATGCCCATACGACCAGATCTCGGGCCGGGCGCCTGCCTTGCCCACGAAAGGATTGTCCGGCGGCACCGAGCCATCCACCTTCAGCCGCACCACCTTGCCTTGCAGCTTGTCCAGGTCTTGCGCCGTGGGACGCTGGTTGTTTTCGCCCAACGAGATGAATAGATAGCCCTTGCCGTCGAACACCAGGCGCGATCCGAAATGCAGCCCGGAAGACAGCTTCGGCACTTGGCGGAACAACACCTTGAAATCTTGCAGGCCGGTCGCGTCATCCGACAAGCGGCCCCGGCCGACCACCGTGCCGCTTTTATCACCATCCGATTCTGCGTAAGACAGATAAACGTAGCGATCCGTCGCGAAGTCGGGCGACAGCGCCACGTCCAGCAATCCGCCCTGCCCCGACGCCGCCACCTTGGGCACGCCCGTCAGCGGCTTGGACAAGCCGCCCGGCGTGCGCAGCAAGCGCAATTTACCGGGCCGTTCAGTGATCAATACGCCACCATCGGGCAGAAACGCCATCGCCCAAGGATGATCCAATCCGCCCACCACGGCCGTGACGCGCGCGGCGACCGACGGCGGTTCCTGCGCGGCGCGCGCAGGCGCGGCGGCATACAACGCACCCGCCACCATCAGCATCGAGGAAACAAAAAGGGGAATCGCGCGCGGGCTCGCGGCGGTGCGTGACTGCATGGACATCTCCGGCGGCAACGGGGTTGAATGCGGGCAGGGACGGCATAACAAATGGCGCAAGATGTGACGCGTCCGTGACGCGAAACGCACCGTCGGTGGCGTACCATAACGCCCCAGGACGGGTGCCTCCCGTTCTTCCTTTCAGGAGACTCCATCAGATGAAACTGTACTACATGCCCGGCGCGTGCTCGCTCGCTTCCCACATCGTTCTGGAGTGGGTTGGCAAGCCCTACGAGACGCATCAGCTTAGCCGCGAAGCCCTCAAGGGCCCTGAATTTTTGAAGGTGAATCCGCTGGGCGCCGTGCCAGCACTCACCGACGACGGCTGGACCGTCACGCAAAACGCCGCCATCCTGGAATACATCGCCGAACAAGCACCGCAGAGCAAACTGCTGGGCGACGGCACCGCCCGCTCGCGCGCTGAAGTCCGCCGCTGGCTGGGCTTCATCAATTCCGACATCCACAAAACCTTCTCGATGATCTTCGGCGCCGGCCGCTTCGTGACGGACGAAGGCGCGCAGAAGGAACTGGCCGGTTCGGCCTCCAAGCTGCTGACCAAGCTGTTCTCGCAACTGGACGCCCAACTGGCCGGCAAGCCGTATCTGGCGGGTGAGGCGCCGTCGATCGCCGACGCCTACCTGTACGTGGTGCTGCGCTGGGCGCACGCCAAGGAAGTGGATCTGTCGGGCCAAGAGAACCTGGCCGCATTCTTCAAGCGCATGGAAGCCGACAAGGCCGTGCAGACGGCGTTGAAGGCGGAAGGGCTGTAAGCGCACCACGCGCTTTTAAGCCCAACGCGGGACCGCGCCGGCCCTATCCTGCCGGCGCTCTCGCAAGCTTCAATGGTCTTCGGGCACGTCGTCTGACACCCCCCACCCCGCCCCTTCCAGCGTCTTCTTTACTGCCGCCAGAAACCGCCGCGCCAGTAATGGCGGCGCGCTCAGGTTGGAATGCGTGGCCCAGACCTCGACGCTGGCGTGAGGCGCGATGGGCCGCAGCACCATGTGCGCGGCCTGATCGGGCGTGACGCACGACGCGTCCACCAGCGCCGGGCCCAAGCCCTGCTGCACAAACGCGCACGCCGTCACGGGCGAATGCACTTCGATGGCCGCCGCGCACAGCGGGCCACCGCCAAAGAACGTCGTCAGCGCCCGGCCCAATGGCGTATCGCGCGGATAGCCGATCCACGCCGCCGACGAGAAATCCTCGGGATGCACCACGTCGTGGCTGGCCAGCGGATGGGTCGCCGGCAGCACACAGACCACCGGCACCCGCGCCAGCCGGACCGACGTTAGGTTGGGATGATCGGGCGGCTGCATCGATATGCCGATATCCGCCTGGCCCGACAGAAAATACGCCGCCAGTTCATCAAACGTGACGCTGCGGTAATCGACCCGCGCATCCGCATTGCGGCCTCGGAAGCGCTCAAGCGCCATCGGAATCAGCCGCTGCCCATAACTGGCGCTTGCCACAACCTTCAGCATGCCCGCGCCCGATTGCCCCAGGCTTGCCGCCAGATCGTTCACGCGCTGGATGCCGCCATACACCTGCTCCACTTCCGCATACAGCCGCCGCGCTTCCGCCGTGGGTGACAAGCGGCTCTTCACGCGCTCGAACAGCCGATAGCCCAAGCGGCTTTCCGTCAGCGCCAGCACGCGGCTGACCGCGGGCTGCGAGACGTGCAACATGCGCCCGGCGCCGCTGATCGAGCCGGACATCATGATGGCCCGGAACACTTCAATCTGGCGCAGGTTCAAGGGCCGCCCCGCGCTTGGGGCCACCTCGTCCGCATAGGCGTCCGCATCCATTTTTTCCCCCTTGTATCGATAACGCCGGATTATAGGAGTGCCACATTTTTCGATGATGCAGCGCGGCAAGGCGGGTGTAATCTGCGCCCCTTAACACAACAAAACAAGGGGAATACCACCATGCAACGCACATTCTTCCGCACGCTTTCCGCGCTGGCCGTCAGCGCCTCGCTGATTGGCGCCGCCTCGGCTGCGGGCGCCTACCCGGACAAGCCCATCACCTTCGTGGTGCCGTCGGCGGCTGGCGGCTCGCCCGACGTGCTGTCGCGCCTGATCACCACGCAACTGGCCAAGGATACCGGCGCCACGATGGTCGTCGAAAACCGTCCGGGCGCAGCCGGCAACATCGGCATCGCGCTGGTCAAGCGCGCCGCCGCCGATGGCTACACCGTGGGCTACGGCAACATCAATACGCTGGCCGTGAACCGTTCGCTGTTCAAGCGCCTGCCTTACGACGTGGACCAGGACCTGACGCCCGTCGCGCACATGTTCGACTTGTACAACGCGCTGATCGTGCCCGCCGACTCGCCCGTCAAGAGCGTGCAAGACCTGATCGACCGCGCCCGCCAGCAGCCCGGCCGCCTGTCGTATGGCGCGTCCGGCGTCGGCACCACCGGCCACATGGGCGGCGAGCTCTTCAAGAGCATGGCGAAAGTGGACGTCATGTTCATCCCCTACAACGGCGGCCCCGCCGCCATCCAGGACTTGCTGGGCGGCCGCCTGGACTATCTGTTCGTGAACACCTCCGAAGCCACGCCTTTGGTCAAGAGCGGCAAGGTCCGCGCCATCGGCGTCAGCAGCCTGAAGCGCTTGGCGCTGATGCCTGACGTGCCGACGTTGGACGAGTCCGGCCTGAAGGGTTACGAAACGGTGGCCTGGGGTGGCGTCGTCGCCCCCAAGGGCACGCCGGCCGATGTGGTGGCCAAGCTGAACGCAGCTATCCAGAAAGCGCTGCAAGCGCCGGAAGTGCGCACGGGCCTGGCCACGCTGGGCGCCGAACCCGCCACCGGCTCGCCGGAGGAATTCAAGCAGCTGATCGATCGTGAAACCGCCAAGTGGCAGAAGATCATCGAAACCGCCGGCATCGAAAAACTGGACTAAGCAGCCTCATGACGGATCGCACCTTGCAGGCAGACTTCATCGTGGCGGGCGCCACGCTTATCGACGGCTCGGGCGGGCCGGCCGTCCAGGGCGACCTGGCCGTGCTGGGCGAGCGTATCGTGGCGGTGGGCAGCTTCGCCCACCCTGCGGGTGTGCCGGTGATTGACGGCCGGGGCCAGGTGCTGGCGCCGGGCTTCATCGATTCGCACACGCACGATGACGGCTACCTGCTGGCGCATCCCGACATGCTGCCCAAGGTATCGCAAGGCATCACTACGGTGGTCACTGGCAATTGCGGGATCAGCCTGGCGCCGCTGCAACGCGCCGACATCCCGCAGCCGCTGGACCTGCTTGGCCCCGCCGAGTTGTTCCGTTTCAGCACCTTCCGCGCCTGGATGGACGCGCTGCGCGAAACCCCCGCCGCGGTGAACGTGATTCCGCTGGTGGGCCACACCACGCTGCGCGTCGCCGTGATGGACGACACCTCGCGCGCCGCCAACGCATCCGAACGCGCCGCCATGCGCGCGCTGTTGGAAGAGGCCATGGACGCCGGCGCCTTCGGTGTATCCACCGGCACGTTCTACCCGCCGGCCAGCGCCGCGCCCACCGATGAAATCATTGACGTGTGCCAGCCGTTGAAGCCGTCGGGCGATGCTGACCGCCGCGGTATCTACGCCACGCACTTGCGTGACGAGGCCGACGACATCGTGCCCGCCATGGAAGAAGCATTGCTGATCGGGCGCGAGCTGGATTGCCGCGTCGTGTTCTCGCACCACAAGCTGGCGGGTGAACGCAATCATGGCCGCACGCGTGAAACGCTGGACCTGATCACCCGCGCCGCCGCCGATCAACCCGTCTGCCTGGACTGCCACCCCTACCCCGCCACGTCCACCATGCTGCGGCTGGACCGCGCACGTCTTGCCAGCCGCACGATGATCACGTGGTCCAAGGGCTACCCCGAAGCGACGGGCCGCGAATTCAGCGACGTCATGCAAGAGCTGGGCCTGGATGACGAGGCCGCCGTGGCGCGTCTGGCCCCCGCCGGCGCCATCTACTTTCTGATGGACCCCGCCGACGTCAACCGGATCTTTGCGCATCCACTGACGATGGTCGGCTCGGACGGCCTGCCCTTTGACCCGCATCCGCACCCCCGCCAGTGGGGCACCTTCCCAAACGTGCTGCGCACGATGGTGCGGGAACAACAGCTGTTGTCGCTAGAAGCCGCCATCCACAAGATGACGGGTCTGGCGGCTGACCAATATGGCATCGCCCAGCGCGGACTGCTGCGCGAGGGTTATCATGCTGACCTGGTGCTGTTCGATCCCGCCACGGTGACAGATGTGGCCACTTTTTCAGCTCCCGTTCAGGCAAGCCAAGGCATCCACGCGGTGTGGGTCAACGGCAAGCCGGTGTGGGATGGGGAACGAACCAGTACGCAACGCCCGGGCCAGGTTCTGACGCCCGGTGATGCATTACCTCGGAGTTCATAAAGTGAAGACGTTTTCCCAGGGCTGCTACCTGGGTGTATTGGGCGGAATGGGCCCCATGGCCGGCGCGGCCTTTGCCCTTCGCCTGGCGGCGCTGACCCCCGCCGCGATTGACCAGCAACACATCCCCACCCTGCTGCGCAACGATCCGCGCATTCCTGACCGGTCCAGCGCCTATATGGCCGGCGGCGAAAACCCGCTGCCGTATATGGTGGGCGGCGTGCGCTTTCTGGAAGACGCGGGCGCCCAGCTGATCGCCATCCCCTGCAACACGGCGCACCTTTGGTACGACGAGATCGCCGCGTCCACCGGCCTGCCGGTGCTGCATATCATCGAAGCCGTCATCGACGACCTGCGCCGCCTGGGCCTGCCCCGTGGCCGCATCGGACTGATGGGCACGGCGGCGACGCTGAAACTGGGCCTGTATCAAAAGCACCTGGAAGCGCAAGGCTACGAGTGCATCGTGCCCGATGATGACGAAGTCGAGCGCTACTGCATGGGCTCGATCCGCGCCGTCAAGGGCAACCGCCTTGAGGAAGCCTTCGCGCCCGCCGCTGAATGCATCGCCCGCCTGAAGGCGCGCGGCGCCGACGCCGTGGTGCTGGGCTGCACCGAACTGCCGCTGGCCGTGCCGCACGCGCTGCGCCCGAGCTTGGGCGTGACGTTGACGGACTCGATTGATGCGCTGGCGCGTGCCGCCATTGCACATTACGAAGCCGATCTCGCGAAGCAGCAGATTGCAGCGTAATGCGTGACGCGGGCGACGCTGTCGGCAAGCCCCCCGCCATCCATCGCGCGTAACCCATCCCCCCCTCTTCTCCGAAAAAAAAGGCGCATCTTTCGATGCGCCCCAGTTTCCCTTCGCGGGGAAGTCGCCAGCATGCTGCCTGGCCGCCCGGATCAACCGCCCAGGTAAGCCTTGCGAACCTGGTCGTTGACCAGGAGATTTGCACCCGTGTCTTGCAGCACCACCCGGCCGTTTTCCAGCACGTACCCGCGGTCGGCCACGCCCAGCGCCTTGTTTGCGTTCTGCTCTACCAGGAACACCGTCACGCCCTGCTCGCGGATTTCGCGGATGATGTCGAAGATCTGCGCAATCACCAGCGGGGCCAGGCCCAGCGTCGGCTCATCCAGCAGCAACAGACGCGGGCGCGTCATCAGCGCGCGGCCGATGGCCAGCATCTGTTGTTCGCCCCCCGACATCAGCCCTGCGCGTTGCGCGGAGCGTTCCTTCAGGCGCGGGAACAACCCGTAGACGTGTTCGATGCCCGCCTCGATTTCAGCGCGCTTGGAAAAAAAGCCGCCCATCATCAGGTTTTCGGCAACGGTCAGGTCCTTGAAGACGCGGCGCCCTTCCGGCGAAATGGCGATGCCATTACGCATGATGTGGTGCGTGTCTTTGTTGGTGATGTCCTCGCCTTCGAACGTGATCTTGCCTTCACGCGCGCGGGGGTTGCCGCAGACGGTCATCAGCAGCGTCGTCTTGCCCGCGCCGTTGGCGCCGATCAGCGTGACGATTTCGCCCTTGTTGACGTCCACCGACACGCCGTTCAACGCCTGGATAGCGCCGTAATAGGTGTGTATGTTTTCCAGCTTAAGCATCATTCCTCCCCCAGGTACGCCTTGATGACGCGCTCGTCGTTGCGCACCGCATCGGGGGTGCCGGTCGTGATGGGCTTGCCGTGCTCCATGACGAGGATACGATCGGAAATGCCCATGATCAGGCTCATGTCGTGCTCGATCAGCAGCACGGCAACGCCGAATTCACGCCGCAGCTGATCGATCAGCGATTGCAGATCGCGCTTTTCCTGGGGGTTCAGGCCCGCGGCCGGTTCGTCCAGCATCAGCAGGCGCGGCTTGGTGATCATGCAACGCGCGATCTCCAGGCGGCGCTGGTGGCCATAGGCCAGGTTGCCCGCTTCGCGGTTGGCGAATTCGCGCAGGCCCATGAAGTCCAGCCATTGCGCCGCACGCGACAGCGCTTCCGCCTCCGACTGCCGATAGCCCTTCAACTTCAACAAGCCCGGCAGCAAGCGCGATTCCACTTGCGTGTGCTGCGCCACCAACAGGTTTTCCAGCACGGTCAGCTGCTTGAACAGGCGCACGTTCTGGAACGTGCGCACCAGCCCGTGGCGCGCCACCTTGTGGCTGGGCAAACCGGTAATCGGCTTGCCGTCCATGATGATCTCGCCCGCCGTCGGCGCGTAAAAGCCGCCGACGCAGTTGAACACCGTGGTCTTGCCGGCGCCGTTGGGGCCGATGATGGCGAACACCTCGTCGGACTTCACTTCGAACGCCACGCTGTCCACGGCCAACAGGCCGCCAAACCGCATGGTGAGCCCGGATACTTTCAGCAATGCCTCGCTCATTTAGACAGCTCCACGTGGGGACGCTTCATGGGCAACAACCCCTGCGGACGCCACATCATCATCAACACCATCACCAGACCGAACATCAGCATCCGGTACTCGGCGAACTCGCGCGCCAATTCGGGCAGGACCGTCAACAGGATGGCCGCCAGAATCACGCCCACCTGCGAGCCCATACCGCCCAGCACCACAATGGCCAGGATCAGCGCGGATTCAATGAAGGTGAAGGATTCCGGGTTCACCATGCCTTGACGGGCCGCGAAGAACGCGCCGCCGAAACCGGCGAACGTGGCCCCCAGCGTGAACGCGGATAGCTTGATGCGCGTGGGGTTCAACCCCAGCGAACGGCACGCGATTTCGTCTTCGCGCAACGCTTCCCAGGCGCGGCCGACCGGCATGCGGATCAAGCGCGTAGAGACAAACAACGTCACCAGCGCCAGCAACAACGCCATCATGTACAGATAGATGACCATGTCCTGGTTCTGGAACGTCAGGCCGAAGAACTCATGGAAAGTCGTGCCGCCTTCCGTGCTGGCGCGGCGCGTCATTTCCAGGCCGAAGACCGTGGGCTTCGGAATGCCGGAAATACCGTCCGGGCCGCCCGTCAGCGTGTTCAGGTTGATCAGCAGCAGGCGGATCATTTCCCCGAAACCCAGCGTGACAATGGCCAGATAGTCACCGCGCAGCCGCAACACCGGAAAGCCCAGCACGAAGCCGAACAACGCCGCCATTGCGCCCGAGAACGGCAGCGCTTCCCAGAAGCTCCAGCCGCCCCAGTGATACAGCAAGGCGTAGGTATAGGCGCCCACGGCGTAAAAGCCCACGAAACCCAAGTCCAGCAGGCCCGCGAAACCCACCACGATGTTCAGGCCCAGGCCCAGCATCACGTAGATCAAGACCAGGGTCGCGATGTCGACCGAGCTGCGGCCGGCAAAGAACGGCCAGACCACTGCGATCGCCAGCAGCAATAGCGCAAGCCCCTTGTGGCTCTTGGCGGGCGCCGACGGCAAGGTCGGAAGCGACGTCTTCAGCTTCTTGAACGGGATGGCGATCCAGGGGCGCAGCATCTGGAACACGAACACCACGGCCGCGGCAAGCGCCACCAGGCCCCAGTGCGATTCCATCGAGGTGCGAGCCCCCTGACGGATCAGTTGCAGGCCAAAGACCGGCGTAACGATAACTGCCGTCAGCACGGCCGCCATCGTGGCGTTTTTGATATTGTTTTTCGACATCAGACTTTTTCCACCTCAGGTTTGCCCAGCAGCCCGGTGGGACGGAACAGCAGAATCAGGACCAGCAGCGAGAACGCCACGATGTCCTTGTACTGTGACGAGATATAGGCGGCCGCGAAGGTCTCGGCCAGGCCCAGCAGCACACCGCCCAGCATCGCGCCGGGAATGCTGCCGATGCCGCCCAGCACCGCCGCGGTAAAGGCCTTGATGCCGGCCAAAAAGCCGATGAAGGGATTGAGCTTGCCGATGGTGATGGCGATCAGCACGCCGCCCACCGCCGCCAGAATCGCACCCATCACGAACGTGAACGAGATCACGCGGTTGGTGTCGATGCCCAGCAGGTTGGCCATGTGCATATCCTGCGAGCAAGCGCGCGAGGCGCGGCCCATGCGGGAATACTTGATGAACAGCGTCAGGCCGATCATCAGCACCACCGTCACCACGATGATCATGATGCGCGAATACGGCACCGTCACGTCGAAGTCGGAACCCATGTGGAATTGCACGGCGCCGGATACCAGCGAAGGCACGGCCATGTCGCGCGCGCCTTGGCCCAGGGCCACCCAGTTCTGCAGGAAGATCGACATCCCGATGGCCGAGATCAGCGCCACCAATCGGGGGCTGCCTCGCACGGGCCGGTACGCCACGCGTTCAACCGAGAAACCGTAGATGCCGGTTACGGTAATGGCCACAAGCAGCATGGCGGCAATGATGAACGGCACCGGCAAACCGCTATTGGTGCCGATGGACGTCAAGGTGACCAGGCCTACATAGGCGCCGATCATATAGATTTCGCCGTGGGCGAAGTTGATCATACCGATGATGCCGTAGACCATTGTGTAGCCGATGGCAATCAACGCATAGATCGCGCCCAGGGACAATCCGTTGAAGAATTGCTGGGTAAGTTGGGGTATGAGGTCAGACATATTTCTCTTGCTCCAAATGGTTCCGGCCCCGGTAGTAAGACCCGGAGCCGGAAACCTGGGCGTATTTTATAAGGGCCTGTTATCACCGCCTGCCGGCCGCACAGCGCTTTTGGCGCGTCGCTACGCGGATTACGGCACAACGAAGACAGCAGGCCCTACACGCCGGCACCGGCCGGCGGGATCGCGAGTTTACAGCTGGGTCTTCTTGCCGTCCTTGTCCCATTTGTAAACGGCGAATTCGAAGTTCTTCAGATCGCCCTTGGCATCGTATTCAACCTTGCCAATACCGGTATTGAAGGTGGTCTTGTGCATGTAGTCCGCAACCTTGGCAGGATCTTCGCCCACGGCGTTGATGCTGTCGGCCAGGATTTGCACTGCGGCGTAAGCCGGCATCTGGAAGGCGCCGTCCGGGTCGCGCTTGGCGTCCTTGAAGGCCTTCACGATGCTTTCGTTGCCGGGCAGCTTGGTGAAGTCAGCCGGCAGCGTGACCAGCAGGCCGTCGATGGCCGGGCCGGCAATCGCCACCAGATCCTGGTTGGCCGTGCCTTCCGGACCCATGAACTGAACCTTCAGGCCCTGTTCACGCGACTGGCGCAGCAGCAGGCCGAGTTCGGGGTGGTAGCCGCCGAAGTAAACCAGGTCGACGCCTGCCGACTTCAGCTTGGTGATGATGGCCGAGTAGTCGCTGTCGCCAACGTTGATGCCTTCAAACAGCGCCACATTGACGTTCTGCTTGGCCAGCGCGTCCTTGACTTGCGTGGCCACGCCCGAACCGTAGGTCTGCTTGTCGTGCAGCACGGCAACCTTTTGCGGCTTCAGCGTCTTGGCGATGTACGCAGCGGCATACGGGCCTTGCTGGTCATCGCGGCCGATCGTGCGGAAGAAGTAATGCGGCTTGATCGTGTCGGTCACCAGCGGCGACGTAGCACCCGGGGTGATGCCAACGATGCCCTCTTCCTCGTAGACCTTCACGGCGGCAACCGTCACGCCCGAGCACGCATGGGCCACGGCAAACTTGGCGCCGGAGTTGACCACGCGGTTGGCGGCCGGCACGGCCTGCTTGGGTTCGCAGCCGTCGTCGATCAGGATCGGCTCAAGCTTCTTGCCCTTGACGCCGCCCTTGGCGTTGATGGTTTCAATGGCAGTCAAGGCGCCGGCCTGGATCTGGTCACCGTATTGCGTGTTGGGACCGGTCATGGGCTGGGGAATGCCGATCTTGATCGTGTCGGCGGCGTGCGCGGCGCCAGCCAAGGCAAGTGCCCCAAGCGCCATGGCTACCGGGGTAAGGCGATTCAGAAACTTCATGCGGAGT
>Ga0256875_1000714_pt1 | contig 11238 bp, 7 predicted proteins | sample MC6MC0418MT_FD_186354 | JGI IMG/M metagenome (GOLD analysis project Ga0256875, IMG submission 186354) | Metatranscriptome of enriched soil aggregate microbial communities from Iowa State University, Ames, United States - MC6-MC0418-MT... | ecosystem: Environmental > Terrestrial > Soil >... | reverse complement strand
TGTGCCTCTGCTACCAATGCAATGATTGATGCTTTCAACTATATTCGTATGGGAAAAGCAGATGTGATTGTTACCGGTGGATCAGAAGCCACAGTCAATGAGGCTGGAATCGGTGGATTCAACGCTATGCATGCTTTGTCAACAAGAAATGATGATCCCAAAACAGCTTCTCGTCCTTTTGATAAAGACAGAGATGGTTTTGTTTCGGGTGAAGGTTCAGGTGCCTTGATCTTAGAAAGCTTAGAGCATGCCTTAGCACGTGGTGCAAAAATCTATGCAGAGATTGCAGGTGGTGGAATGAGTGCCGATGCACACCATATCACAGCTTCGCATCCAGAAGGATTGGGCGCTAAACTGGCAATGACAATGGCTGTCAATGATGCAGAGATGGATTTTTCAGATATTGATTATATCAATGTCCATGGAACATCTACACCGGTCGGCGATATCAGTGAAACAAAGGCTATTGTTGATCTGTTTGGTGAACACGCATATAAATTGAATATCAGTTCAACTAAATCAATGACTGGACACCTTTTGGGTGCTGCAGGGGCTATAGAAACTATCGCTTCGATCTTAGCTGTGCAAAATGATATTGTCCCACCGACAATCAATCACTTCACAGATGATCCGGAAATTGATAATAAATTGAATTTTACATTCAACAAAGCGCAAAAACGTACAGTGAATGCGGCGTTGAGTAATACATTTGGATTCGGTGGCCACAATGCTACCGTGATTGTAAAAAAATATAAAGCTTAATGTTTGATCCTTCAAACATGGTTTGGTAATATGAGCTAGCGACAGGTTCTTTAATTAGAACTTGTCGCCTTATTTTTAGATGAGATGCCTTTTTCAAGGATATACAAGTTATATATTTCGCCGGATCGGGAATATGTTAAGAAACTAAAAAACCTATTAGGTTTTGTTCCCGGGAATGTGCATTTGTACAAGATGGCATTTAGACATAAGTCTGTTGCAGTAACAATCAAAGAAGGGGCTAAGAACAGTAATGAACGCCTGGAATTCTTGGGTGATGCTGTTTTAGGTTCTGTCGTTGCCGAATTATTGTTCAAGAAATATCCGTATAAAGACGAAGGTTTCCTAACTGAAATGCGTTCCAAAATCGTGAGTCGTGCAAACCTGAACCAACTTTCCAGAAAACTAGGATTCAACGAAATGATACAGTTTGATGCCCGAATGATCAGTTTCCCGAACAAACAAGGATCTTTGTTAGGTGATGCATTTGAAGCGCTGATTGGTGCAGTGTATCTGGACAAAGGCTATGTGTTCACAAAAAGCTTTCTCCTAAACCGTATTATTAAACCACATGTTGATATCCAACTGCTGGAGCAGACCGAGACTAATTTCAAAAGTCGATTGATCGAATGGTGTCAGCATACCGGAAAAGAAATCCTATTTCAACAAACGGATAATCCAGAGGGTGAATCTTCAAAGATGTTTAGTGTTGAAGCTGTTGTAGATGGAGTTGTATGTGGTCTGGGACGCGATTTTAATAAAAAGTCGGCTGAAAAATTAGCAGCGGAAAAAGCCTGCGAATTCCTCAAGATTCTGGAAGTAGAATAAAGGATTTTTATTCTTTAATTTATTTAGTCCCCACTAAATATTAACTTTGCCGGATATGGCAACAGTAAAACCTTCTTTGGCGAAAGGTACCCGTGATTTTTCGCCTTCCGAAATGATCAAACGTAATTATATTTTTGATACATTGAAAGCTGTGTTTAAAAAATATGGTTACAATGAAATACAGACGCCTTCATTTGAGAATTTAACGACCTTAACAGGTAAATACGGTGATGAAGGTGATAAATTGATCTTTAAGATCCTTAATTCCGGAGACTATTTGACAAAAGCTCCAGATAGTCTACTACAAGATAAAAATTCGAATAAGCTAATTCCTCATATTTCTGAAAAAGCACTAAGATATGATTTGACGGTGCCTTTTGCACGTTACGTTGTGATGCATCAAAATGATATCTCCTTACCATTTAAGCGTTTTCAGGTACAACAAGTCTGGCGTGCGGATCGTCCACAAAGAGGCCGTTACCGTGAATTTTACCAATGTGATGTTGATGTGGTGGGATCAGAAAGCTTGCTGAATGAAGCTGAATTTATTCTGATTTATCAAGAGGCTTTCGAACGTTTTGGACTGAAGGATTTTAATATTAAAATCAACAACCGGAAGATCCTTTCTGGTATCGCCGAAATTATCGGAAAGCCAGAACTTATTGTCGATATGACTGTCGCCATTGATAAGTTGGATAAAATCGGATTGGATGGGGTCAATAAAGAATTGTTGGAAAGAGGTTTTACCGAAGCCGATCTGGATCTGTTGAAACCGATCATCTTATTGGAAGGTTCAAATGGGGAGAAACTTGCGTCGTTAAAATCTATCTTGGCCGATTCTTCCATTGGTTTGACAGGTATTGCTGAAATAGAGGAGGTTTTCGATTATATTACCAAGTTGAGCGAGGATACGGAGCTATTGACCCGTATAATTGATCTGGATATTACATTGGCGCGAGGTCTCAATTATTATACAGGCTGTATTTTCGAGGTAAAGACAAATGAAGTAGCTATGGGAAGTATTGGTGGTGGTGGCCGTTATGATGACCTTACAGGGATGTTCGGATTGAAGGATCTGACAGGAGTGGGCGTCTCATTCGGTGCTGACCGTATATACGACGTATTGGAAGAATTGAATTTATTCCCAGCAAATAAAGCGGATTCTACCAAGCTGTTGATTATCAATTTTGATAAACAACTTGAAACCTACACACTAGGTTTGCTCAATAAACTTCGTAAAGAAAATATTGCTGTAGAACTATATGCCGCTCCAGTAAAGCTGAAAAAGCAGATGGCTTATGCCGATGGAAAAGGAATCCCTTACGTGTTGTTGGTTGGAGATGAAGAGGTTTCATCCGGTCAATTATCACTCAAGGACATGGAAAGTGGGGAGCAGGTGAAGGTTACCGAAAGTGAGCTTATCCAAAAACTGCGTTAGCAAACAATTTATATAAAATAGATAAAGCCAAATGATTATTAAGTCGTTTGGCTTTTTTATTTTCATAAGTTTTTGATTTATTTGATTGTGCCGTTCATTTATTTGCTGAAAAATGCTATATACTTTAAATCAAATGTCTTAGAAGTGTCTTAAAGTATAAATAAAATTGATTTTTGACCAAGAAAATTCATCCAAAATTATTAGATTTGTAGTCTAGAATTGTAAGAAAATCAAAACTTTGAAATGAGTTCAACACCTATAACAAAAGAGACATATTTGGAGTGGTATAAGTCTATGTTACTTATGCGTAAGTTTGAAGAAAAAGCAGGTCAACTTTACGGACAGCAAAAGATTCGTGGTTTCTGTCACTTGTACATAGGACAAGAGGCAGTAGTCGCTGGAACGATGTCGGTTATCAAACCTGAGGATTCTTTAATCACTGCTTATCGTGATCACGCCCACGCTTTGGCTAAAGGCGTTTCTGCAAATGCTTGTATGGCTGAATTATATGGAAAGATCACTGGTTGTTCAAAAGGTAAAGGAGGCTCAATGCACTTCTTTTCTAAAGAACATAAATTCATGGGTGGCCATGGTATTGTCGGTGGTCAGATTCCTTTAGGTGCTGGTATCGCATTTGCTGAGAAATATCTTGGTACAGATAATGTAAACATCTGTTATATGGGCGATGGAGCTGTACGTCAAGGTGCATTCAACGAAACACTAAACATGGCGATGTTGTGGAAACTTCCAGTTATCTTCGTGTGTGAAAACAACGGTTATGCGATGGGTACTTCTGTACAACGTACAACTAACATGCAGGACATTTACAAAATGGGATTAGGTTTTGATATGCCTTCTGCTCCTGTAGACGGAATGGATGTTGTTGCTGTACACAACGCAATGGATGAGGCTGTTCAACGTGCTCGTGCTGGCGAAGGTCCTACATTCTTAGAAATCCGTACTTACCGTTATAAAGGACACTCCATGTCTGACCCGGCGAAATATCGTACGAAAGAGGAATTAGAAGCGTATAAAGACCGCGATCCATTATTGGCTACTAAACATGCTATTTTGGAAAACAAATATGCGGATGATGCATGGTTTGCTGAGATTGAGGCTGATGTGAAAAAAGTAGTTGATGAGTCGGTGAAGTTTGCGGAAGAATCTCCTTACCCAACTGCAGACGAATTGTACAAAGATGTTTATGTACAACAAGACTATCCATTTATTTTAGATTAATACTCTTTAACTTGATAATATAATACAGAATGGCTGAAGTAGTAAGAATGCCCAAAATGAGCGATACAATGACCGAAGGGGTCATCGCAAAATGGCACAAAAATGTTGGTGATAAAGTAAATTCTGGTGATTTAGTAGCTGAAATTGAAACAGATAAAGCTACAATGGACTTTGAGTCTTACCAAGAAGGTACTCTTTTATATATTGGCCCTAAAGAAGGTGAAGCAGTAGCTATCGATGCTGTTATCGCTGTTTTGGGTGAACCTGGTGAAGATTTTCAAGCTTTGTTGAGTGGTGATGCTCCTGCAGCTGAGAAAGCACCAGAACAAGCTGAAGAAAAAAAAGCCGAAGAAGTTTCTGGTCCAGAATCTTCGGCTAGCACAGTTACAGCCGAGGAATTGGGATGTACTGTGATCACAATGCCGTTGTTGAGTGATACCATGAAAGAAGGTGTTATTGCGCAATGGAATTTCAAAGTTGGTGACACGATCAAATCTGATGACGCTATTGCTGATGTAGAAACGGATAAAGCGACAATGGAAGTTACAGCTTATGCTGACGGTACATTGTTATATGTTGGTCTTGAAGCCGGAGAAGCAGCAAAAGTAAATGATATTATTGCTATTGTTGGTCCTGCGGGAACTGATATTACACCTTTATTGAATCAAAAATCTGCTCCTGCAAAAGCGGAAACTGCGGAAGCACCTAAAGCTGATTCAGCTCCTACTGCAACTGCGGCTCCAGTAGCATCTGCTACAAATGATGATGCTCGTGTAAAGGCTTCTCCATTAGCACGTAAGATTGCAAAAGACAAAGGCATCAACTTGAGCGATATCAAAGGATCAGCAGATGGTGGTCGTATCGTGAAAAAAGATGTTGAATCTTTTGTTCCTGCAGCGGCAAAACCTGCTGCAACAGCAGCTGCAGCGGCTCCTGCTACAGAAACAAAAGCAATTACTTTGCCTACCTATGTTGGTGAAGAACGTTATACAGAGAAACCTGTCAACCAAATGCGTAAGACAATTGCGCGCCGTTTGGCAGAATCATTGTTTACTGCACCGCACTTCTACTTGACAGTTTCTATCGATATGGATAATGCAATGGTTGCTCGTGCGCAAATCAATGAGATCGCTCCAGTAAAAGTATCATTCAATGATATCGTGGTGAAAGCCGTTGCTGTCGCATTGAAAAAACACCCAGCAGTGAATTCGTCTTGGCAAGGAGATAAAATTCGTTTCAACGAACATACCAACATTGGTGTGGCTATGGCAGTTGAAGATGGCTTATTAGTTCCTGTGGTACGTTTTGCGGATGGTAAATCATTATCTCACATCTCTGCTGAGGTGAAAGATTTTGCTCAAAAAGCGAAAGCTAAAAAATTACAACCAGCGGATTGGGAAGGATCTACTTTCACAGTTTCCAACTTGGGAATGTTTGGAATAGATGAGTTTACATCTATCATTAACTCTCCTGATGGTGCTATTCTTTCAGTAGGAGCTATCCAAGCTGTTCCTGTTGTGAAAAATGGTGCTGTGGTTCCTGGTAACGTAATGAAAGTAACTTTGGGCTGTGACCACCGTGTGGTAGATGGCGCAACAGGTGCTGCATTCTTACAGACTTTAAAAGCATTGGTAGAAAATCCAGTTAGATTACTAGCTTAGATTCCATAAGCCAATAAAATATTAGCCACTTTAGTAATAAAGTGGCTTTTTTTGTTCTAAAAATTCGTTTTTTTATACTAAAATCTTCATTTTAGCATTATTATCTTTAAACTCGGTTCTTTATTGAAAATCAAAAAGAATACATATTAATCAGCGTAGGAATAGGATGATTGCGATATAAAGATCGTGTAAAAAATGAGATACAGAATTGCCTTAGTGAAATAGGCAAACATAACACAATATAGAAAATCCAGGAGAAGCAATACGTGAAATTATTTTTTTTAAAGGGAATGGCAGCTCTTTTGTTCGTGTCTACAATCGCTTGTAGTTCAAAAGAGAAAAAACAAAAAGAGGCGGCGATAGCACAAGCAAAAATAGATAGTACAAGACTCATTTACAATCCCCAGGATGCTGATCCAAAGATTGATGCCTTTATGAAAAACTTGCATTCAAAGGCGGCATTCAATGGAAACGTGCTAGTGGCTAAGGATGGAAAAATTTTATATCAAAATACTTTTGGCTGGGCCAATTACCTGAAGCGCGATAGCTTGGCAATTGATGATAAATTTGAACTGGCTTCAGTCACCAAACCAATAACGGCTGTAGGTATATTGAAGTTGGTCGAAGCGGGAAAATTACGTTTGGATCAGACTATCAATGATTTTTATCCTGATTTTCCCTATCCCGGTATTACTATTAAAATGCTATTGACCCACCGTTCGGGTTTACCTAACTATGTCTATTTTTCGGAGGACCACTGGCCTGATCGTAAAAAGGGAATGACAAACCAGGATGTTATGAAAATGCTGACCGAATTCAAGCCGAATAGATATGGTGCTCCAGGTGGTCGATTTTTTTATAATAATTCCAATTTTATGGTTTTAGGAGCTATTATCGAAAAGGTGTCGAAGCAGGATTATGCGACCTATATGAAAGATAGTGTCTTCAATGTTGCAGGTATGACGAATACAGCCGCCTTGTCAAAGGCTGTATACGATAAGATCCCAACCAACGTTATTGGGCATGACAAGGTATGGCGAAGATCTGTTGTACAGAATTTTCAAGATGGCCCATTGGGTGACAAGGGCGTTTACAGTACAGTACGTGACCTATACCGCTTTGATCTGGCGCTGCGGGATAGACGATTATTGAAGCAATCAACCTTGGATTCGGCTTATCGCGGTTACCCTGATGCAAAAAAAGGCATTTTTAGCTACGGATACGGATGGCGGACATTTGAACATGGAAACGATCATATTGTCTATCATACAGGATGGTGGCACGGTTTTCGTCACATTTATGTGCGGGATCTGAAAAGGAATATTGTGATTGTTTTACTTTCCAATATGACAAATGGCAGCTTGGTGAAATTGGATGAACTTTATAAAATTTTGGGGATGCCAGTTTTGCGTAAGAATGCCTACAGTACCCATGGCGATTTTATTATTGATGAATAGATCCATTCTCTTGATCGCTGTAGAAAATAAAGGCAGCATGTTCAAAGGAAACTACAGGATTAAAACTCCAATACCGATGAAGGGTGTGTAAACGCCTTTTCGCCATTTAGTTGATGAACAAATAAGTATAAGGATGAAAAAGACATTAATCTTAGGTGCAAGTACGAACCCTTCGCGTTATTCAAATAAGGCAGCGAATATGCTCCGTAAGCACGGACATGATATTGTTAACATCGGTTTGAGCGGGGGAGAAGTGGCTGGCGTGCCTATCGAGAAGAAAGGTGAAGTGCATAGTGATATAGACACAGTAACCATGTATCTTGGAGAGCAGAATCAAAAGGAGTATTATAATTATATTTTGGCTACGAAACCAAAGCGTATAATCTTTAATCCGGGGGCTGAGAATGCTGAGTTAGAGCAGATAGCTATGGAGAATGGTATTAAAACTGAAAGAGCCTGTACTCTGGTATTATTGAGTACAGGTCAGTTTTAGATTTTGGATTTCTGGAGCAATTCAACAGACAAATACTTTGTGATAAAATAGTTTGTCAAACCTATTGTATTACTGTCCAGATTCAAGCTCGATACTTTTATATCGCAATGTTCTTTTAATATCGCCATTGTATAAGAATTGATTGCCTGTTGTATCGGGATCGTAATTAATTCATTGGCTTTGGCGATTTTGCCTCCAAGTACAATGAGTTCGGGATTGAGTAGCTGGATCAAAGAAGCAAAAGCTTTACCTAGATTTGTACCCAATTTGGAAATTTGGTTTATGGCAAATTGATCACCTTTATTAGCCGCCTCGATTACATGAGTTGGTGTTAGGTGATCTAATTCCTCTTTATGTAATTCATTGAGCTTGGTAAGTTCACCTTTTTGGATCTCCTGTTTTGCATTGTTGACTAAGGCAATTCCCGAAGCCACAGTTTCAAGACAACCTCTTTTTCCGCAATAACACAATTCACCATTATCAATAAATGGCATATGGCCCACCTCGCCGGAATAACCATCCCGTCCGAGATAAACTTCACCATTGGAAACTATTCCAAGTCCTATTCCCCAATCCATTAAAATAATGAGGCTATTTCTCGTGTTTTTGGCCAAACCAAATTTTAGTTCTGCATATGCGGCGCCTTTTACGTCATTGAGGATATAAACAGGTTTTCTGTATTTGTTCTCGAAGTAAGCTGTAATAGATTGCGATGTGTCATGCAGAAATGTTTCATTAGTTCCCTCCTCAGCGTTGATTAGACCAGGCATGCTAACAATTAGCCCGGTTAGATTTTCCGTATCTACTAATTTTTCCAATAAATATTGATCGATAATCTGCGTAATATCGTGGAGATTATCGGCATTGCGTGATAATTCATTATCCAGTTCTACAGTTTCAGCAACTATATTTTGATTGTTGTCCATGATGCTCAGTGTGATGGAGAAGCGCTGCAACTCGATACATAACACTTGAAATAATCCATCACACAGCCGATATAGGTTTGGTTTGCGACCACCGATAGATTCTCCCTTGTCAAATTGACGGACAATATTGTCCTCCAATAGTTCAGCAATCAGGCTGTTGACCGTAGGAAGGCTTAGGGAGAGATTTTTTACAATGTCGTTTACTGATACAGATCCTAATTCGGCTATTAATTTGATAATAGAAAGTTTATTGAATAGATTTTTCTTTTCGGGTTTACTATCCAATTTTTTGTTAATCAGTAAGTTTACGGCTTTTGTCATAAAACATCATATTTTGAATTAGAATCCTAGAACCTTAATTTAATAAAAGTTTTGGAATCATTCGGTTATTATTCTCACTTGTCAAACAAGCCGGTCATTTAGAAAAAAGGGGATAAGATACCTTATCCCCTCTATTTTACACTTCATAAAACTATTTGAGTTTTTTTACTCGAATGTCTTTGAAGAATACTTCAGTTCCATGTCCCAGGAAACCAACATGACCACTTGTACGTTTTAAACCTGGATGCTCTTTACCATCCAGCGTTCCATTTTTACTGGCTTCTGCAATATCAGCATCGACAATTACAGTACCGTTCAATGTTACTTTGACTCGGTTGCCTTTTACATAGATTTCTTCGGAGTTCCACTCGCCCAATGGTTTTAAGTAACCTCTTTTAGCCGTTACTACACCGTATATAGAGCCATGATATTGATAGGGTTTTAAATCTTTATAGACATCGGCATCATTATCAAGAACTTGGATTTCCATGGCTTCATAAGCCGCATCACCTTCTAATGGGGCACGTATCCCCACACCGTTGTTAGCTCCTGGTGTCAATTTGAAGTCAAAGCGATAGATAAAATCTGAGTACTCTTCTTTTGTATACAAGTTTCCGCCAAATTTAGCATTGGGGTATACCCAGATATAACCTTCATCATTGATGATGTATGCTTTGTTTTCAGTCCATTTGTCCAGATTTGTTCCGTCAAATAGCACCTCAAAACCATCTTTTTTCTCTTGCTCGCTTATTTTGAAGATCTGCTTCCTAGGGAATTCCTTGATGAAAAGATCTCTGTAGTAAACAACTGACCCATGAGCTTGGAGTTCGATCTGCTCTGTTGGAAAAATGGATTGATTTCTGTCCCAATAATTTTCCAGTGGAATATTATCGGTGACCAATTGACCATTTAACCAAACCGTGACTTTATCGTCAACCATTTTGATTTTAAACGTATTCCATTCACCAGTAGCGTTGTCTGCAACCTTGAGCGGTTTGCTTTCATTTTTTTGGTTGTTGTACAATCCTCCTGAGCCTACCTGAGCACCAACTCTCGTATTGGCGATATCCCAAATTTGTACTTGTGGAGTACCTCTCAAGTAGATACCTGCATCACCCTCTATACCACCATAGTTCTCCAATTTCCAGTCTACAAGCATCTCAAAATCTCCATATTGTTTTATGGTAGCCAGATTATCTCCTTTTCCACTAAAAACAATTTCTCCATTTGAGGCAGACCAACCCTTGCGCATGATCTCATCTGCTTTCGCTTGTTCGGTTGCCAGTGTTTTGGCATTCATTTTACCTCGTTTGATTGGATCAGCGACTAATCCTTTCCAGCCGCTAAGGTCCTTACCATTGAAAAGGGATACATAACCCTCTTTTACTGGCATTTCAGAAAGATAGCGAACAACGGCTTCTTTCAGGTAACCACTCTCGCTACCGGATAGTTTGCCAATTACCTGTTCTAGTACTTCTCTGACTTTGCTACCATAGTATTTATTGTCCATGGCGATATTCATGGCTGTATTGGCAGCGGTTTCTCCCAGCTGTGAATCAGCCATTTTATCCGCAGCAAAAATAAAAGCTTGGTAAGTACCTGTTGGTTGAAGGGCAGAAAGTGCAGCCTTCTTCTGTTCTACAGTCTTTGCAACACTAAATGCGTCACGTAATAAAAGTGTTTTTTGATCAGCCGTACTAGCCGAAGATGAAATAGACTTGATTAATCCTCTGTAAACCGTATTGAATAGGTTGTCATCTTTTTCTGTTCTTGATAAGGATACTAGTTTAGGAAGTGCATTAGCGGATGACCAACTTGACAACGATGTAATGGCTGCAGTCCTTAATTCCGGATTATTATTATTTACGTAATTGCCGACTGCTTGCAACGATTGATCGTCACCAAGTCCAGCAAAAATTGGGAAATATTTTGCAGCACTCGGAGCGGCTGATTTTGAGATATTTGCAGCTAATTTTCCTGTTAATCCTTTTGCATTAGGGCTTGATTGAACAACATTGACAACTGCTTTCTGCAATAACGCTGCAGATTTCGGATCAGTGGTATTGTTCAGTCTATTGAAAAGTTCTTCAAGATCAGATTCCTGAGCGACATTGGG
>Ga0256875_1000713_pt1 | contig 11239 bp, 9 predicted proteins | sample MC6MC0418MT_FD_186354 | JGI IMG/M metagenome (GOLD analysis project Ga0256875, IMG submission 186354) | Metatranscriptome of enriched soil aggregate microbial communities from Iowa State University, Ames, United States - MC6-MC0418-MT... | ecosystem: Environmental > Terrestrial > Soil >... | reverse complement strand
AGCGTCCTGTCCTCATGCCCATCCAGACCATCGAGCCGCGCCGTTTGTACCGCCAGATCGCCGACCAGTTGCGTCTGCTGATCGAGGCGGGCGAATTTCCCGTGGGCGCGCGGCTGCCGCCTGAGCGCGACCTGGCGTTAAAGCTGGGCGTGTCGCGCCCGTCGGTGCGGGAAGCGCTGATCGCATTGGAAGTCGAAGGCTGGGTCGAAGTGCGCATGGGTTCCGGCGTGTACGTGCAAAGCCTGACCGGCGCGCCGCGCGCGAGCCTCACCGCCGAAAGCCCGCTTGAAACCATCCGCGCCCGCTGGACCATCGAAGGCGAGCTTGCCGCCCAAGCCGCCCGCCACACAGCGCCGGCGCTGGTCGATGGCCTGCTGGAAGCCGTGGGCGCCATGGAAGAAGAAGCGCGCGCAGGCTACGTGCCTATCCGCGGCGACCGCCTGTTCCACTTGCGCGTGGCCGAGATGGCCAATAACGCCGTGCTGGTGCGCGTGGTGGGCGAACTCTTCGACGAACGCCACAACCCCTTGTCCGTGAAGCTGGGCGACTACTTCGAAAACCCGGACAGCTGGGCCGTCGCCATTACCGAGCATCGCCGCGTCATCACCGCCATTGCGGCGGGCGACGAAACCGCCGCGCGCGCCGCGATGCATCACCATCTTTCCTGCTCGTTCGACCGCCTGACCGCCAGCTGGCCAGGCGGGGCCGAGACGATGCGCGTGGATAGCAAAGAGCCGGCGGCGTCCTGACGCCACCGGGGAACCGTAGTCGCAGTACGAAGGTGCAACCTGTAGGTGATATCCCGATGTGAAACATAAAGCGGGCCGGCTCACAACAACACTCGCCGCGTCCGTTACCTCAGAGAGAGGAGACAACATGAATCGAGGCAACGCTATCAAAGTGCTGTTTGCCGCCGTCGCGCTGGCCGTCAGTGGCAGCGCGCTGGCGCAAACCAAGCTGAAATGGGCGCATGTGTACGAGACTTCCGAACCCTTCCACACCTCGTCGGTGTGGGCGGCGCAAGAAATCGAGAAACGCACCAACGGCCGCTATCACATCGATGTCTACCCCGCCTCTCAGCTGGGCAAGGAGAACGACATCAACCAGGGGCTGACGCTGGGCACGGTGGACATGATCATCTCGGGCTCCAGCTTCGCCGCCAAGAGTTTTCCCCGCATTGGCGTCACCTACTACCCCTACATCTTCCGCAGTCCCGAGCACCTGATCGCCTACACCAAGAGCGACATCTACAAAGAGCTCACGCGCGGCTACGACGAAAAAAGCGGCAACCACATCGTCGCCACCACCTACTACGGCACGCGCCAGACGACGTCGAATCGCGCCTTCACCAAGTGCTCGGAAATGAAGGGCATGAAGATCCGCGTGCCGGACGTGGCGGCCTACCTGGCCATGCCGCGCGCCTGTGGCGCCAACACCGCACCCATCGCGTTCGCCGAGGTGTACCTGGCCTTGCAGAACGGCACGGTGGAAGCGCAGGAAAATCCGCTGACGACCATCGAAGCGAAGAAGTTCTACGAAGTGCAGAAGAACATCATCCTGACCGGCCACATCGTTGACCACCTGAACACGGTGATCTCGGGCAAGTTGTGGAAGAGCTTGTCTGATGAAGACAAGAAGATCTTCGCCGAGGTTGCGCAGCAGGCCGCAGAGAAGGCGTCATCCGAAGTGGCCGACAGCGAAAAGAAAATGGTCGAAGTGTTCAAGAAGCGCGGCTTGAACGTGGCCGAGGTCAACGTCGACGACTTCCGCAAGACCGTGCTTGAGAAGGTGCCGTTCGAGCAGTACGGCTATCAGAAATCGGATTGGGAAAAGATCCAGGCGGTGAAGTAAGCCGCGGCGGCGGGCCGAGTTGGCCCGCCGTTGCCGCCCGCCGTTTGACACCCGACGCTACATACCCGATTCCGATCAGGGGAACCTCATGCACGTGAACGCAAAAGCGGCGCCCATGGCGGCCGTCAACCCTGGCCTGACCCCGTCGCCCGGCCACGCCGCGGCCCCGCCCGGCCCGCACCAGACTTCCGTCGACGAGATCGTCCAAAGCTTCGAAGAGGCCGACCATCACGAAGTCAGCCTGGCCGGCTACGCGCCCGAAGACTGGATCTGCCTGGCGATGTTCTGGACGATGGCGGCGCTCGTCTTCCTGCAATTCTTCTCGCGCTACGTGCTGAACGATTCGTACGCGTGGACCGAAGAGTTGGCGGTGTATTGCCTGATCGGCGTGGTGTTCCTGGGCGCGGCGATGTGCGTGCGCGCCTGCCGCCATATCCAGGTGGACTTCCTGTACCGCTACCTGCCCAAACCCGTCAGCCGCGTGCTGTCTACGCTGATCGACGTGCTGCGCACGGCCTTCTTCGGCTATGCCGTGTGGCTGACCTATCGCTACATCGTGCTGGTGGGCGACGAACCCATGACCACCTTGTTCTGGAACAAGTCCTACGTGTACTGGGTTGCGCTGGCGGGCTTCGTCATGATGTTCCTTCGGTCGCTTCAAGTGTCCGTGCAGAACTGGCGGCAGGGCTATTCGATTCTGGAGAACCCGGCGGCCTACGAGTCGCTCGACTGAACGGCGCGCCGCGCCAGACCCTTATGTATCCGCAGTGCCATTCCAGGAGCGACTCATGGGCACACTGATTGGAACCTTTTTGCTGTTGATGATTCTGGGCCTGCCGGTGGCGGTGTCCATGGCGGGCGCATCGCTGTTGTTCGTATTGATCTCGGGCAGCGTGCCGGATGTGGTGGTCGCGCAGCGCATGATTGCGGGCGTCGAATCGTTTCCCTTGCTGGCCGTGCCGTTCTTCATTCTGGCCGGCAACCTGATGAACATCGCTGGCATCACCGGCCGCATCTATAACTTCGCGGTCGCGTTGGTAGGCTGGATGCGCGGCGGGCTGGGGCAGGTGAACATCATCGGCTCGGTGGTGTTTGCCGGCATGTCCGGTACGGCGATTGCCGATGCCGCGGGGCTGGGCACCATCGAAATCAAAGCTATGAAAGACCACGGCTACGAAACGGAATTCGCCGTCGGCGTGACGGCGGCCTCGGCCACGCTCGGCCCCATCATTCCGCCGTCCTTGCCCTTCGTCATCTACGGCATGATGGCCAACGTGTCGATTGGCTCGCTGTTCCTGGCGGGCTTGTTGCCCGGCGCGGTGCTCACGATTTTGATGATGCTGACCGTGGCCTATTACGCCCGCCGCAACAACTGGGGCGGCGACGTCGCGTTCAACTGGAAGCGGCTGGGCGGCGCGGGCCTGGAAGTGCTGATCGTGCTGTCGTTTCCCTTGTCGATCTGGCTGATGACGCTGGCCGGCGTGTCGCCCAATGTGGCTACCGGCATTTCATTCGTGGCGTTGCTGGCGCTGGATTGGCGCTTCAACTTTTCGGCGGTGATGGCGTTGATGGCCCCGGTGATCTTGATTGGCGGCATGACGCTGGGCTGGTTCACGCCCACCGAAGCGGCCGTGGCCGCGGTGATCTGGGCGCTGTTTCTGGGCCTGGTGCGCTATCGCTCGATGACGTTCAAGACCTTGGCCAAAGCCACCTTCGACACCATCGAGACGACCGCGTCCGTGCTGTTCATCGTGACGGCGGCCTCCGTCTTCGCATGGCTGCTGACCACCACGCAAGCCGCGCAAACGCTCACCGACGCCATCCTGAGCGTGACGCAGAACAAGTGGGTGTTTCTGCTGATGGCCAACGTGCTGATCCTGATCGTCGGCTGCTTCATCGACACCATCGCCGCCATCACCATTCTGGTGCCGATCTTGCTGCCCATCGTGTTGAAGCTGGGTATCGACCCGATTCACTTTGGCTTGATCATGACCTTGAACCTGATGATCGGCCTGTTGCATCCCCCAATGGGCATGGTGCTGTTCGTGCTGGCGCGGGTAGCGCGGCTGTCGGTTGAACGCACCACGATGGCCATTCTGCCGTGGCTGGTGCCGCTGTTCGTGGCGCTGATCGCCATTACCTACATCCCGCAGATCACGCTGTGGCTGCCCACCGCCATGGGCATGGCCGGCAAATAAGGAGCGCGCACTCATGTCGCATAGACTGCAAGGTAAGACCGCCATCGTCACCGCCGCCGGCCAAGGCATCGGCCGCGCGGTCGCGGAAGCGTTTGCGCGCGAAGGCGCGGATGTGCTGGCCGTGGACATCAATGCCGACGCGTTACGCACGTTGTCGGGCTGCCGCACCCAAGCGGTGGATGTGACCGACGGCCGCGCCATTCAAGTGCTGGTAGAAGGGGCGGGGCCGGTCAACGTGCTGTTCAACGGCGCGGGCTTCGTACACGCCGGCACCATCCTGGATTGCGATGAAGACGCGTGGGATTTTTCGTTCAACTTGAACGTGCGGTCCATGTACCGGCTGATGCGCGCCTGCCTGCCCGGCATGCTGGCGCGCGGCGGCGGCTCGATTGTGAACATGGCGTCGGTGGCGGGCAGCATCAAAGGCGCGCCGAACCGCTGCGCGTATGGCGCGACCAAGGCCGCCGTCATCGGCTTGACCAAGGCCGTGGCCGCGGACTTCGTCGCCCAGGGCATCCGCTGCAACGCCATCTGCCCCGGCACGGTGGAATCCCCATCATTGCGGCAACGCATCGACGCGCAGGCGCAGGCCAGCGGCCAGTCCATCGCCGCCGTCGAAGCCGCGTTCACCGCACGCCAACCGATGGGCCGCATCGGCCGCACCGAAGAAATTGCCGCGCTGGCGGTGTATCTTGCCAGTGACGAATCCGCCTTCACCACCGGCACCACGCAGGTGATCGACGGCGGCTGGTCCAACTGACCGCACCCATTTTTCGCAACAAGGAACCGATATGAAATTGATGCGTTATGGCGCCAAGGGCGCCGAGAAGCCCGGCCTGATCGACAAGCAAGGCAATGTGCGCGACCTGTCGGGCGTACTGCCCGACATCACCGCCGACACGCTGGCGGGCGCGCGTCTTGCCGAACTGCGCGCGTTGGACCCGGCATCGTTGCCGCTGGTGGCCAACCCCGGCCGCGTCGCGCCGCCGTGGCGCGGCATGGGCAAGTTCATCTGCATTGGCCTGAACTACGCCGATCACGCCGCGGAATCCGGCCTGGCCGTGCCGGCGGAACCCGTCATCTTCATGAAGCCCACGTCAGCCGTCGTGGGGCCGAATGACCCGGTCGTGCTGCCGCAGGATTCCGTCAAGACGGATTGGGAAGTGGAACTGGGCGTAGTCATCGGCGAACGCGCGCGCTACGTCAGCGAGGCCGACGCGATGAAGCACGTGGCCGGCTACTGCATCGTGAACGACGTGTCTGAACGGGAATATCAGATTGAACGCGGCGGCACGTGGGACAAGGGCAAGGGCTGCGACACCTTCGGCCCCATCGGCCCGTGGCTGGCCACGGCGGACGAGATCCCCAACCCGCAAGACCTGGAGATGTGGCTGGAAGTGAACGGCAAACGCTTTCAGAACGGCAGCACGCGCACGATGGTGTTCGGCGTGGCGCAACTGGTGGCCTACGTCAGCCGCTTCATGACGCTGTATCCGGGCGACCTCATTAGCACGGGCACGCCGCCCGGCGTGGGCATGGGCCAAAAGCCTGCGCCCGTGTACCTGAAGGCGGGCGACGAGATGAAGCTGGGCATCGCAGGGCTGGGCGAGCAACGCCAGCGCGTGCACGCCTGGGACCCGGCGCTGATCGATGGGTAGCCCACACTGATCCCACCGCGCAACGCACCCCTTAACTTTCCGGAGATCTCATGTCCCACACAGACATGGCAGTGATACGCATCCACCCGGCGGACAACGTCGTGATCGCGCGGCGGCAGCTCGTCAGCGGCACGCGGCTGGAAGGCGAAGGGGTGACGGTGCAGGGCTTGGTGCCGCCCGGCCACAAAGTGGCCGTGCGCGCCATCGCGGCGGGCCAGCCGGTGCGCCGCTACAACCAGATCATTGGCGTGGCGCGGCAAGACATCGCGCCGGGCCAGCATGTGCATACGCAGAACCTGGAGTTCTCGGAGTTTGAACGGGATTACGCGGTGGGGCAGGGCGCGCATCCTACCGACTACGTGGCGCAACCCGCCACCTTCGACGGCATCGTGCGCGCCGATGGCCGCGTCGCCACGCGCAACTACATCGGCATCCTGACGAGCGTGAACTGTTCGGCCACGGTTGCGCGCGCCATCGCCGACCATTTTCGCCGCGACATCCATCCTGAAGCGCTGGCGTCCTGTCCGAACGTGGACGGCGTGGTGGCGCTGACGCACGGCGCGGGCTGCGCCACCGGCAGCGAAGGCGAACCGCTGCGCGTGTTGCGCCGGACCTTGGGCGGCTACGCACGGCACGCGAATTTTGGCGGGCTGATGGTGGTGGGGCTGGGCTGCGAAACGAATCAGATCGGCGGCCTGATGGAACAAGAGGGCTTGCGCGAAAGTGGTTTGCTGCACACCTTCAACATTCAGGACACGGGCGGCACACGCAAGACGGTGGCGCGCGGCATTGAACTGGTGGAGCAAATGCTGGAACAGGCGAACCAGGTGCGCCGCCAGCCGGTGCCCGCCAGCCACCTGACCGTCGGCCTGCAATGCGGCGGGTCTGACGGCTATTCGGGCATCAGCGCCAACCCGGCGCTGGGCGCAGCGGTGGACTTGCTGGTGCGCCATGGCGGCACCGCCATCTTGTCCGAAACGCCCGAGATCTATGGCGGCGAACACCTGCTGACACGCCGCGCTGAAACCCCAGCCATCGCCGACAAGCTGTTGGCGCGCGTGCGCTGGTGGGAAGACTACTGCGCCCGCAACGACGCCGAGATGGACAACAACCCGTCGGCCGGCAACAAGGCGGGCGGGCTGACGACCATTCTGGAAAAGTCGCTGGGCGCCATCGCCAAGAGCGGCACCACGAACCTGACCGACGTGTTCGAGTACGCCGAACCCGTGCGCACGCGCGGGCTGGTATTCATGGACACGCCAGGCTACGACCCCGTGTCCGCCACGGGCCAAGTTGCGGGCGGCGCCAACCTGATCTGCTTCACCACCGGACGCGGATCGGCCTATGGCTGCGCGCCCGCGCCGTCGTTGAAGCTGTCGACCAACACGGCGTTGTGGCAGCGCCAGTCGGACGACATCGACATCAATTGCGGCGAGGTGGTCGACGGCGCGCAAAGCGTGGCGCAGATGGGCGAGCGGATCTTCCAGCTGATGCTGAAAACCGCATCCGGGCATCGCACGCGCAGCGAAGAACACGGCTATGGCCAAAACGAATTCGTGCCGTGGGCGTTGGGCGCGGTGATGTAGCGGCGGCGTCATGGGCGTCGCCGTTGCATTTGGTCACTGTCGCGGTGTCGAAGAAAACGGCGTCTACGGATATCCTCATCCGCGCGCCGACTGGCCGGTCATCCGACAGGTGCATGGCGCCTTACGCCATTGGTCAACCATGCTTGAACGTTTGAATACGGAGTCGTTGCCGCGCCTGCCCGCAGACGTGGAAAAACCCCTTTATGACCGTAGCCGCTTGACGCCCGGCATCGTGCATCTGGGGCTGGGCGCCTTTCACCGCGCGCACCAGGCGGTGATGACGGACCTGGCGATGCAGGCCAGTGGCGATTTGAGCTGGGGCATTCTGGGCGTGTCGCTGCGCAGCGCCGCCACGCGTGATGCGTTGACGCCGCAAGACGGCCTGTACACGCTGGCGCTGCGCGACGGCGGCCCCGATGGCAGCACGCGCGAACAGCTGCGTGTGGTGGGCTCGGTGCTGCGCGTGATGGTGGCCGAAGAAGACCCCAACGCGGTGTTAGAGCGTATCGCCTATCCGCAAACCCGCATCGTGAGCCTGACCGTGACGGAGAAGGGCTACAGCCACGAACCCGCCACCGGCTACCTGCGCTGGGACGACCCCGACATTCTTCACGACCTGGAAAACCCGCATCGCCCGCGCAGCACGATCGGCATCCTGGTGTACGGCCTGGCGCTGCGCCGCGAGCGCGGCCTGCCGCCAGTCACCTTGATGTCGTGCGACAACCTGCGTGGCAACGGCGACATGCTGCGCAGCCTGGTGCTGGCCTTTGCGCTGCGCGTGGATGTGGCGCTGACGGCGTGGATCGACACGCACTGCACGTTTCCGAATTCCATGGTCGACCGCATCGTGCCCGGCACCGATGACGAAGACCGCCAGCGCATCACCGGGCGTCTGGGCGTGGAAGACGCCTGGCCTGTGGTGGGCGAGCCCTATTTGAACTGGGTGATCGAAGACAAGTTCGCCGCTGGCCGGCCCGCCTGGGAAACGCAGGGCGGCGCGACCTTCGTGCGCAACGCCGCGCCCTACGAGCGCTTGAAGCTGCGGATGGTGAACGGCCCGCACTCCGCCTTTGCCTATCTGGGCGCGCTGCTGGGGCACAAGACGATCAGCGAGTCGGTCCAGGCGCCCGCGCTGCGCGACTTCGTCGACGCGATGATGCGGCTGGAAATTGCGCCCACGTTGAAGGGCATTCCGGACAGCGGGCTGGAGGAATATCGCCGCCGCTTTCTGGCGCGCATCGCCAACGCGGCGCTGCGCCATCCGACGCCGCAGGTCGCCATGGACGGTTCGCAAAAATTGCCGCAACGGCTGCTGGACACGATCCGCGACCGGCTGCGCACGGGCGACGACATCCAGCGCCTGACGCTTGCGGTGGCGGCGTGGCTGCATTATCTGCGCGGGGTCGATGAGCAGGGCGGGCGCTACGTCATTCAAGACCCGCTGGCGGCGCGTCTGGCCAAGCTGGTATCGCGCGCCGAAGTGGCGGCGCGGGCATCGGCGCCGTCGGCGGCCGCACACCGCCGGGCGATGGTGCTGGCGGGCTTCAAACCGGTGTTCGGAGAGTTGGGCAAGTCGCCCGAATTCGTCGAAGCGCTGGCGACCCATCTGGAAACCCTGCGCGAGCATGGCGTGATGCACGCCGTGGAGGCCGCAACTTAAGGAGCGCTGCATGCATGCGGAAAGCCGAGTGGACGCCGTTGAGTGGGAACGCTGGGGCAACGATTGCCTGCGCGTGCAGGGCTTTACCGATGATGATGCGCGCTGCTTGACGGCCAGCCTGGCGCAGACCAGCCTGTGGGGCATTGATTCCCATGGCATTGCCCGGCTGCCGCATTACCTGAACCGCGTCGCGCACGGCTCCATCCTGGCGCGGCCCGACATGCGTGTTGAACGGACCGGCCCTGGCACCGCGCAACTGCATGGCGGCCAGGGGCAGGGCATTGTGGTGGCGCACCGCGCCAACGCGCTTGCCATCGAACTTGCGCGCGAGGCGGGCATCGCGGCCGTCGGCGTCAGCGATTCTTCGCACTGCGGCGCCGTTGGCCTGTACAGCCGCGCGGCCGCGCGCCAAGGCTTGATCGGCATCGCCTTCACGCATTCAGATTCCATCGCCGCGCCTTTCGGCGGCCATCAGGCGTTCTTTGGCACCAACCCCATTTCGCTGGCGTTCCCGCGCGCGGGCGCCGAGCCGCTGTGCCTGGACATGGCCACCACCGCCATTCCGTGGAACCGCGTCATGAACGCGCGGCGCGACGGCGTGGCCTTGCCGCCCGGCGTGGCGCTGGACGCGCAGGGCGATGATTGCACCGACGCGGAACAGGTGCGCGCATTGCGGCCCTTGGGCGGCGAGGAATATGGCTACAAGGGCTACGGGCTGGCGATGATGATCGAACTGCTGTGCGGGCCGCTGAACGGCAATCCGTTCGGCCCGCATATTTCGCCGATGTACGCCGAGCTGAACCGGCCGCGCGAGCTTGGCGCGTTCTTCATCGTGATCGACCCGGCGCGCTTTGCTGGCGGTGCGGCGCTGGCGGGTGTGGTCGCGGTAATGGCGAAGGAGTTGTCGCAAGCACCCGGCACGCCACGCCTGCCGGGCGACCCGGAAGCCGCCGCGCAGCGTGAACGCCAACGCGACGGCATCCCCGTGCCGCCCGCGTTGTGGGACGAGATGCAGGCGTGGAGCCAGCGGCTGGGGGTTGCGCTGCCGGTGCGGCGGAGGCCGGTGCCGCACCGGCCGTAAGGCTACACCCCCAGGTATTGCAGCAGCCGGGGCTCGTCATCCAAAAACGCCTGCGACGATCCGGTCCATGCCACGCGGCCCTTTTCCACGATGGCGTGATGGTCGGCCGTGGCCAGCAGCGGTTCCAGGTTCTTGTCGATGCACAGCACCGCCAGCCCCGTCTGCTTCAAGGTGTCCAGCGCGTTCCAGATTTCTTCGCGCACCACCGGGGCCAGGCCTTCGGTGGCTTCGTCCAGAATCAGCAGCCGCGGGTTCGTCAACAGCGCCCGCCCGATGGCCAGCATCTGCTGCTCGCCGCCCGACAGATGGCTGCCCAGGTGGCGCGCGCGTTCCGACAAGCGCGGGAACAACGCGTAGACGCGTTCCAGCGTCCACGGTTGCGCCGCGCCTTGCCGATTGTGCGCGGTGGCGACCAGGTTTTCGCGTACCGACAAGTTGGGAAAAATATGGCGGCCTTCGGGCACCAGGCCAATGCCGCATTGCGCGACCTTATAGGCGGGCAGCCTGCTGATGTCGCGCCCGTCGAACGTGATGCTGCCTTGGGTGGCGCGGGTCAGCCCCATCACCGTTTTCACGGTGGTGGACTTGCCCATGCCGTTGCGGCCCAGCAGGGTGACGAACTCGCCGGGGCCGATATCCAGGTCGATGCCGAACAGCGCCTGGCTGGCGCCATAGTGTGCGGTCACGCCGCGTAGCGATAGCAGCGCGCTCATGCCGCGGCCTCCTTGCGTGGGGCGCTGCCGCGCTCACTTCCGCGTTCACTGCCCAGATAACACTCGCGCACCTGGGCATTGTTGCGTATCTCGTCCGCCGTGCCGCACGCCAGCGCGCTGCCGTAAACCAGCACGGTGATGCGATCAGACAGCGCGAAGACGGCTTGCATATCGTGTTCCACCAGCAGAATCGTGTAGTGCCCGCGCAGTTGCAGCAGCAGGCGCGTCATGGCTTCGGATTCGTGCTGGCTCATGCCCGCCATGGGTTCGTCCAGCAACAGCAGCGACGGTTGGCAGGCCAGCACCATCGCCAGCTCCAGCTGCCGCAACTCACCATGTGCCAGCTCGCCCGCAGGGGTGTGGGCGCGGGCCGACAAGCCGGCAAGCGTCAGCGCATCGTGGGCGGGTTCGGTCAGCGCCGCGGTGGACAGCACGGGCGTCCAGAACCGAAAGCTGTGGCCGCGCCGCGCCTGCACCGCCATCACCACGTTT
>Ga0256875_1000712_pt1 | contig 11240 bp, 1 predicted proteins | sample MC6MC0418MT_FD_186354 | JGI IMG/M metagenome (GOLD analysis project Ga0256875, IMG submission 186354) | Metatranscriptome of enriched soil aggregate microbial communities from Iowa State University, Ames, United States - MC6-MC0418-MT... | ecosystem: Environmental > Terrestrial > Soil >... | reverse complement strand
GTCCAGTAAAAATCTTTTATCATACAAGGAATAGCAACAATCATTCATACTATAACACGAAAGCGGCTGCACAACAACATCATGATCACGAATGAATTCAATTGATGAAATGAGACAATCAGCAGCAGACTTTCAACAACTTGACATATCAAGCCGAAAAAACGCAAAAAATCATCAAAGGATACAAATGAATTATGTCAGACACAACAAACTAATGAAGTACAGGAAAAGGGGCTTCAAGAAAGAGAGAAAAAAAAAAGAGGCTTAAACGAGATGGATGGGGAAAGCAAAACAAAGCATAATCAATGCAAAAGCTTCATAACTGCGAAACGGAAACAACACGAAACCAAATGAGAGACATCGACGTACACAAACAAACTTCATAAAGAAAGAAACAAAGAAAACAACGGAGACGGAATTATTACTCAACTTCCTTCTTCTTGCGTTGAGGACGAGATGCTTGGAACGCACTCGCGCCCGAAGAAGTGGTGGTCGTGGAAGCTCCAGACGCGGCCGGCGCGGCACTTGCAAACGAGGCCGGCAGGGCCATGGTGCTCGACGGAGCCGGGCCCGTGGTCGGTGGCAGCGCGCTCGGGGCGATGATGACCTCGCGCACCGGCTTGGCGGCTTCCTGTTCGGCCAGCAGCTTCTCCTTGATGATGGTGATCTGGGCGTAGAGAGCCTGACGTTCGCGCTCCAGCTCGCCCATGGTCACCCTTTCCTCCTCACCGCGAGCCATTTGCTCCGTCACCTTGTTGACTTCAGCCTCGAGTTCAGCCATCTGCACCACCAGCGGGTTGGCCACCATGTCCACCTCTTCGTCAGCCACACCCAAACCACCGGCATACTCGTCAAGCTCGCGAGCACGCTCATGCAGCTGAGTGAGCTGAACCTTCTTGGCACGGTACTTGTCACGGTAGCGAGCCAGACGGCGGATGACGTACAGCGAAATGGCCACAATGACGATGAAGGCGAGCAGCACACCAATGATCACGGCACCCCAGGTCTTCCAGAAGTCGTAGTCCTCGTTGTAAGGGCCAGGAGGAGCCGGCAGAGGGATGTGAACAAAGGCATAGGCAGGATACGAGCAAGAGTAGATGCGGCCCTCGAGACGGAACTGGGCGCGAGGAGCCGAAGAGTCCCACGTGGGGTAGGAGATACGCTCGTTGCGGCCCTCCAGGCAGCGCCACTCATTGGTGCCAGGATCGATGACACCCAGGCAAATGTCCTGCGGAGGGATGACATCGACACCATTGAGCGAATAGCTAGAGTCTGAGCACGACTGTTCAGAATCGGCCTGACGCGTCAGCATGAACTTGGGGGGCGCGTATTCGCCCTCGATGAAAGCACAGGTGTTGAAGTTAGCGGCATTAGCATTGAACTCAATGGTCACCATGTCACTAGAACGAGTCATGTTCTGGCACAGAACCTGTCCCACGGCGAAGTGGGTCGCATCCAGACTAGCACGAGGAGCGCTCACAACCTTGAAGCAGAGGCAGTATTTCGAGACATCAGTCGAAACTCCTTGGCTGGTCACAGACACCAGATCGGCTTGGATCGAGAAGTTGTTGTTGGCGCAGGTATCGGGCATGGCGAACGACATCGAATTGTTTGTGATGGTCACATCACCAATGCAAGCAGCCGAAGTACGATACATGTCATACGAGCCACGCAGAGCACACGGCACCAGGTTGGCGTCGTTGTCGTTGCCACCAGCCCCTTCGCCTTGGAAGAGGGCAATGTCGGCAGCGGCGCGAACGGTGACGTTCAGAGGGAAGCGACCAGTCATGCCATCAACGTTGCAAGCGAAAGGAGTCGACAGCACCTTCTGGGCGAACGGGAAGTTGGGGCGATCGAGATTGACCTCGGACACGGGACGGATCGACATGGTGGTAACCTTGCCAAAGGCGCCAGCGGGAACCACGAGGCGAGTGCGCTCAATGTTGTAAGCATCGACGCTAACGTCGACCTCCACAGGAGCATTATCAGGAACAATCAACGTCTGAGGGATAGCAGGGATGAACTTCTCACAGTTGCCAGTGCAAGTCTCAGGCACCTCAAGCGCTGAAGCACCATCCGCGAACAGCTCCATGGACGAAACCATATTCTGAACTATAACAGGAGTGGGCTTGCATTCGTCGACACTGGCGACACACTGCTCACGACGGCCAGAGCAATAGTAAGGACGCGACAGCGGGCAGCCGGCGAAAGGCAAGCACGACAAGCGGCACAGGCCGTCTTCACAGCGAGTGAAATCCGCGGGACAAGCAGGCACAGAGGCACAAGTGGTCGTGTTGCCAACGCAAGAGCCGTTCGGGCAGCGCATCGGGAACGTGGGAGGGCAGCGACGAACCATACCGCACACAGAGGCCGCAGGCACGCAGGAACCATCAGGGCAAACTTCGCCTTGCTCAGTGGAGTCAGCCGTGCATGTGGTGTTGAAACGAACAGGAGCATTGGAGCTGTAGTTGGCGTCAGGGAAAGTGACTTCAAAGGTGGTACGCACACACTCCGAGTAAGTGTTCTGGCAAGTGCCATCGGCACACTTGACCTGAGGAGCAGTGCATTGGTTGGCAGCCAGGAATTCGCAGTACTTGAAGGACTTCTTGCAGGCGCCAGAGGGACACAAAGCAGGAGCATGGGCCGGGCACTTAGTCAAGGCGTCGAAGGTCTCTTTGCAGAGACCATTCACAGGGCAAGTCATATCGGCACAAGGACGAGCTCCACCAAGGCAAGGCTGCACGGGACGGCAGTGAGCACCTGAAGCGGCGCAGGCGCCATCGGCACAAAGCACGGGCTTCTGTGAGTCGCAAACGACAACAGGGCGGCAAGAAAGCACACCAGGCTGGCTGGCGCCCACAAAGGCAGCATACTTCATGCAAGTACCGTCAGCACAACGCACAGGAGCGCTCAGCGGGCAACCAAACTCGTTGAGGCACTCAGTGATGTTGGCCGCGCAGTGCCCGTTCGAGCAACGGAAAGGAGAAGTCGAAGGACAAGCCGCAACAGAATCAGTGCAGTTGAAGGGGGAACAGCCATCACCGCACAGGTAAGGAGCCGAGACAGGGCATTGATTGGGCAACGAGCACTCGTCCAATTCGGCCGCACATGAGCCATCCTTGCACTTGTAAGCAGCTTCCGAGGGACAGCCGTTGCCGAAAGAGGTCAGAGGGCAACGCTCAGGGTAGCTCAAGTGCTCAACGGGCATACACATACCAGTGGTTCTGCAGCGCACTTGGGTACCGGGACAGCCAGTCTCCTCGTTGGTGCACAGACCGGTGATGTGACGACACATACCGTTGGGGCAACGAGATTGGTCATTGCCAGCCACAGGCGGGCAAGGATTGAAGACGGGGCAGTCGGACCTGGAGGGACGGCAAGTACCGTCATTGCAACGCACAGGGTTGCTGTAGTCACACGGGCGAATCACCGGGCACTGCTCGTGAGAGTAGACACAAGAGCGGTCCGCGCAGCGCACAGGCTTCTCACCGCCCAGACGAGTGAAGCCACAGGTGTAGTTACCAGTCAGTGGCACCTCGGGCACGATGGGGCACAGGGAGCGAGACTGAGCACAGTAGCCATCGGGGCAGCGGTAAGGACGGTAGAACGGACAGGCGTTGATCGAGTCGGTCAGAGTGTTGAGACAAGGCGAAACATCATCCGGGGCACGGGCACCACAGAAGCCATCGAGGCAGCGCACATAGGTGTAGGTGTCGGTCTCCAACAGAGCCGGGCAGCCGTCAGCCGTAGCACAGCGGACACCGGGAACCGCAGGAGCACCACTGGGGCAGTAGGCATCGGTGGCGTTAGAGGGCACCGCAGTGCAGTCAGCATCGGTCTCAACGCAGGCACCGTTCCAGCACTTTACAGGAAGATCGAACGGACAGCCATTGGACTTGGGACAGTGGCTCGCTCGCTTGACGCAAAGACCCGACGGGCAAGCATAGGGAAGGTGGCGAGGGCAAGTGAAGTCCTGGCAAGTCTCCATGCAAGCGCCATTGGAGCAGCGAACGGTACCGGCCATCGGGCAAGGGCGCACGCTGAGGAAGCGGCTCCATCCAAGCTCGGTGGGGGTTTGCTTCTCGGGGTTCGAACACATGCTGCTGTTAGCAACACAGTCAAAGGTACGAGCCGAAGAGAAGCTGATTTGGCAAGCGACATCGTAACCCAAGGCAGAAGAGGCCGCAGAGCACTGCGAGCCACCACTGCAAGCAGAGGGGCTGGAGACACAAGTGCCTGAAGGGCACAAATACGGCGCAGAGGCGCCGCATCCCGGACGAGGAGGGCAATCCTCTTGGAAGCGACGGCAGGTTTCATCCCAGCATTTAGCAGGCAACTCAGAAGGGCAAGTGACGGTTTGACCGCAAGAGCCAGAGAACGCCCAGCCACCGTTGGGACAAGGCACACGAGTCTGCGCCGAAATGGCAGCCGGGCACTCCTCGATCGTCAACGCACAGCTCTGATCCGAGCAACGAACCGGAGTCTCGGGGGGACAGCTGAAAGTCGAAGGACATTCAGCCATAGAATCGGCACACACCACACCCTGAGCCACACGAGGACAGGTTACGCGATTGCCACAATAGTTGTTGAAATTCTCCTCCCTCTCCGACAGACTGGTACGTTCGGGGCACTGCTCCATGCAAGTGCCGTCAATGCAGCGAATGCGATTGGCAGGGCACGACACAAAAGTAGGGCACTCCATGTGGTCAGCGGCGCACAAACCACCAGGGCACTGCACAGTACCAGAGGGGCAAGTTGTTTGAGTGACATTGGCACACATGTCAAGGCCAGGAGCACATCGACCATCGAAACAGCGCACTGGGAAGGCAGGAGGACAAGAGATGCCGACAGGGCAGTCAAGGATGCGAGCACGACAGCTGCCGTCCGAACAACGCACCGAAGCAGTGCTTGGGCACGAGCTATCGAAGTTGGAAGTCATCAGGAAGCTGGTACGCTGCTGGCAGCCATTGGCCGAAGTAGCGCAAGTCTGATCAGGGCAGCGAACCGGAGCGTTCACGGGACACGAGATGGATGTCGGGCAAGAGTCATCAGATAAGGCACAAGAGCCATCCGAGCAGCGGTAGGGGCGTGAAAAATCACACAGCGCAGGCTTGTCGCAGCGACGACCATCCTCAACGCAACGACCATCCGCGCAATGGACTGCCTGTAGAGGAGGGCAAGTAACTCGGGTGGGACAAAGGGTCACAGTGGCAGCGCAAGAGCCGTCAGGGCAGCGAGCTGCAAACTCGCCTAGGCATTTCTCGACGACCGGGCATGAAGCGACATTAGGAGCACACTGGCCGTTCTCGCAGAGCACCCATTGGAAGGGGCAAGTCAGCTCGACAGGGCAGTCATAGAATGAGGTGCGACATGAGCCGTCAGGACACTTGGTCGGGAGATCAGGAGGGCACTGATGAGCCTCCCGGCACTCTTCTTCGCGACGGCAACTGCCATCCGCACACAGCACGCCTTCAGCACAAGTAGGACGCGTACTGCAGCTCTCCTCGCTGTTGACGCAGCGACCGTCCGAGCACTTGTAGTTCGGGTAGCAGGTAGAACCCAACTCCAAGCATTCACCAGTGGAATTGGCACACGAGATGCCATCCGGACATAGGGTCAAGCCAAAGGGACACCTGATAGACGATGGGCAATCCGCAGCGCTGGCACGGCATTCACCAGTCTCGCACTTGTGAGTACACAGGCCCTCAAAGACCGAGACTGGACACTGATCCAAGCTAAAGACGCACAGGCCGCTCATGCAGCGCACTTGGGCGCCGGGGCATTCACAATCGGCGGGAGACGCCTTGCAAACGTCGGAAGAGCAACGGAAAGGCATGCCGACAGGGCAAGCTTCGTAGTCGGGGCATGATTCATAGGAAGCCACGCAGCTACCATCGGGGCAACGGAAACGAGTGTTGACATTGGTCGACTCGCACGTAGGACCAGCAACAACCAGACCCGAGATGGACCTGTCCGCCGAACCAGCACCGGAAGTTGAAGCGATATACAGTTTCGCCGTGTAGTTACCAGGCCAGCTGGGGAAGAAGTCAGTATACAAATCATCGCCATCGACTTTGGTAACGCCTTGGAAGACGTAATTGCGCACGGAATCGGTTAGAGTATTGACGTTGTCACGCGTGAAGTTGACAGCCATGATGACATCGGTCGTGACAACGGTGTTGTTGAAGGCATCGAGAGCAATAATCTGCAGGCTCGAGGGCTGACCAGCCACGGCAATGGGACCACTGACAGGCATGTCCAGGTACTTGATAGCACCAAAGGTCACCTGCATGGTAAACTGCGTGCAATTATGACCAATGAGATCTCCATTCAGACTACCCACAATGTCGTAGACCTGGGCTTTCTGCACAGCGAGCTTGTGCACCAGGCAAGGGAACACACCGTTGTTGCAAGACTCGCGCGTAACGATAGGTTGGCCCAACAGATTGGTGGCGTCATTCAAATCGAGCCAAGTGCTTGTATTCGCACAACCACCAACGGCAGAGCCAATATCGACGGTGGCATCGGACTCGATAGAGGTGGGGTTGTTGTACTGATCACGGCCAGCCAGATAGAGCGAGAACGTGTTACCAGCGCTGGGCAGAGCAGGAGAGTAGAAGAAGACGGAATGAGCCGACGAGGCAGCAAGCGATGTAATGTCGAAGGAGAGAGCCTGGCTGCTGGAACTGACGGCATAGCAACCAGTGGTACGGCGGCCATTGACCCAAGGGGCGACATAGTAGGTGCCGGCGGTTGTCGAGCTAACGAGGAAGGTCCAGCGGCAGATAGGGCTACAAGAAACAGTGCCACTGGGCTGGATATAGCCCGAGCTGCTGCCAGAGAAGCGTGAAGTGACATTACCCGCCGCTGAACACACGTTGTCAGTGAACAGCTGCAGAGCAACCTGCTGCGAATCAGAACGATACAGATCGGCGCCAGTGGCACTCTTCAGGGTGAGACTGAAAGTAGCATCACCACCAGCCGCAAAGCCGGAGACTGCCAAGCCGTTGGCGGTGGTGGCATCGCTGGTGTGCAGAACGTTGCTTGCCACAGTCAACTGCGTGGCAGAGCGAGGCAACACGTCCGGATGGCTGACTGTGATTTGCCAAGTCAAGGTACCTTGGCTGTAGGCAGGACTGGTCGGAGCATTGGCAGAGATACGGTAGACGCCTTTGCTAACAACAGCAATGGTGCCAACACCAGCGCCAGAAGCCAGACCGGCAGGCTGGTACGAAGAGGTCCAGCGAGCAGAAAGCAGGCCGTTGGTCAGAGTGGGATAGTCCCAGAGCTGACTGTCGAAATCCCGGAGCGTCACAGTAAACTCGATCTTGGCACCAGTAATAACGGCACTGCCATCACCAACGACAGTAACCTTCGAAGCATCGAACACACCGGGCAGAATGGTCACAGTCTTGCTGGCGACAGAACGACCGTCGTATAGCACCTCAAGAGTGACGCCATTGCCCACGGCACCCGGAACGAATCTCAACAGAGCTTCAGTCGCGTTGGTGCCCATGGAAGCAGTGAGCGGAGCCGCAGGCGCACCATCAACATTGACAGAGAATAAACCCAAATTGGGGGTGATGAAATTGGAAAACTGGTCCTTCAGGTACACGCGCACATCGCTGCTGGGGCGCTGGCCGGAATACATGGTGGAGGTCGGAATGACGATGGAGGTAGCAGTAGCGAAGGCGGCAGGAGTGACAGTGAAGGTGTATTCGCCAGTTTGGCCCAGGTTACCCGGCGGGTCAGCGCCGTCTCCGGTCAATCGCTTGGCACGTGTAGACACACGCTTACCCTCCGCCTTGGTCGCGCAATACTCCACGCTGAAGGTACCATCCAAGTTGTCGGTGACGGTGTGGTCCAGATCGGTCAAAGCCGAGCCATCAGCAGACGAGAAACTGGGCTCAACCGTCCACTTGATACCAGGGCTGGAGGTCGAATCGGTGTAGAAGTTGCTGATGCCAGCAGAAGTCAGATCGGCAAGATGGATGTCGTAGACACCGCATTCACCCGCGACGATGTTGGTAATGCCATTGACCGTAGAACGAGAAGGAGCAACATCACCGGGATAGATACGAATCGGAGCAAGCGAGCCCGCTTTGGTTTGCTCCGTCTCGACGTTACTGTCACGAATGGCGATCGTATATTCACCCGCATAAGGCAAAGTCAAAGAAGCCGTGTAGATGTTACCCGAAGAAGGAGCAGTAGCGACACCAGAGGTAGTCGTTCCATCCGCATCCTCCGCCACCACAATGAACGTGAAAGTCTCACCGCTCGTCACGGGAATGGCCGCTTCGTTGCGGTCGAGATTCTCAATGCTGACAACGAGCGGGGTAGTCGTCAAGGAGTACTCAGGCAGCGTGGCCACAGCAAAAGACTCGGTCCTGGCAAAAAGGACGATGTTTTGGACGTCGGCAACAACTCGAGGGGGAGTCTCCGTGGTCTGGATGCCGATGTCGAATTGAGGGGTGGCAGTCCAGGCTGGAGTGGTGTAGGTGACGGTATAAACGCCCGGTGCGGAGTTGGCAACAGTACCAGACGACTGTGTGTCGCTGGAATCGGTGATGGTCACAGCAAAAAGCGACGCGGCGGCGTCATTGCGAGTATTGCCATACGCATCACGAGTATGAATGGTAAAAGTGGTAGATGACGCTTCCAACACAGGAGCAATGCCAGCGCCTCGAAGGACACTGTCGCTAGGACTCAAGATACCGAAGGTGACAGTGACAGTCTCGCGTGAGTTAATCAACTGCGAGCCTCGAAGATCCCTGACGGTGACAATGTAGGTACCAGCAGTACGAGCCGTCCAAGTTTGTCTTAGAAGGCCATTGCCTCCAACTGGAACCAGTGAGCCGATCACAATGTTAACCTGGGCATTGTCCTGACGCTCCACAGTCACCACGAAAGCATTGACGTCATTGTTGGAGGCAAGGCTGCGCACGTTGCCGTAGACATCACGAGGAATAATATCGAAAGTATGCGAGTTATCAGCAGTGACAGTTGTGGTGGCGAAGGTGAGCGAGGAGGTGGTGCCATCGACCGAGGCGGGCTGGATCGTGTAGCTGAATGAACCGGTGCTTTCAGCGCCAATGCCGACCTGCACAGCATGAGCGACGGCACGCTTGCTGATGACGTCGACAATGTAGCGACCCGCACTGGTTGAGGTGTAGCAATCCAGGCTCACAAAGTCACTCGACAGAGAACCCTCCACACCTTGGCCACAGACGACGACTTGAGCAGGCAGACCAGAAGGAGTGATCGAAACACGGAAGGGCGTGCTGGACGGATTGTTGGACTCGCGATCATTCTCATGAACGTCGCGAGCCTGGATGGTGAAGGAAACACGGACACCGGCCTCCACAGTCTGCGGCAGACCCGAGACCACAGACTCGGCAGCAGACACAGCCGCAGGCGAAACCTGAGGACGATAAGTACCGACTTGCGCCACGGACTCGCTGCCCAGCTTGACATCCATCGTGTACTCACCCTTCTTGGTGGCGGTGTAGCGAAGAGTGTAGGAAGCGGTGGCCGAGTTGTAGGTAACGGGAGCAATAGTGGCAGCAGCACCAGTGGTGCTCATGGAAAAGGTGATGCTACCGGCCAAATCGCCGTTATCAACAGGGTTGTTGAACTCATCACGCAGCACAAGGCGGATGTCACGAGGTTCACCGGCCACAGCCGACACCAGACCTTCGCCAGTCAGAGTGCTGTAACGACCAGCAGGGGAAGCAGGCGAAACCACCACATCGTTGATCGGGCTGGAAGCAATATCCGCACCACCGAGGCGCACCGAAAGGACGGTCGTTTCGGCAACAGTCGACCTCACGCTGAACGTGTACTCGGCACCGCTCTTGGATTGCGACAAGAACTCGTTACCGGCCGAGCCCAGACGCACGACGAAGACGGCATTGGTGGTTACTAGATTGTTATAGGCATCACGAGCCTCCACCACCAAGGTGCGCGACACACCAGCCGTCCATTGCTTGAGGTTGGTGGTCTTGATGTTGCTGTAAGGTGCAGCCGGGGCGGCAGGCACAACAGTGATGAGATACGGGCTGCCAGCAGCGGTGGTAGTCTGGGCGTTGACGGGATTCTCCAGCGTCACTTCAAGCGAAGCCTCACCAGCGACAGTGTGCCAGAAGAAGATGTTGTACTTGCCGTAGGAATCGTAGACAACAGAATGCTGGTTAGGCAACACAACATTGTTCTTCTTCAACACAAGCTTGACAGTGCCGGCGTCAGTGCGATAGTCACGACCGCAAAAATCGCGAATCTGCAGAGTGTTCTGAGGCGAAGCAGAGCGGGCGTTGGAAGCGGTGATCGTACGCCAAGAGGCAGCAGTGATGGTGAAAGCAGACTGGGCAGCATCAGGAGCGACGGTCTTGAACACCCAGTCGGTAATAGTCGTAGAAGCAATCGCATTCGAACTGGCGGTAGAGCCAGTGAAACCGACATAGGCCAGGCCAGAATTGTTGTCACCCAGCATAGTCAGGATCGCGTTATTGTCAACCGGAACGGTCAATCGGCGAACGCTGTCCAGCGTCACAGTGATGGTACCAGTCGTTGAACCAATAGCGCCAGGAGCATACTCGATGGAAACCGTATGCCAAGCACCATTGTTCATGCCGGAAACAGCCACAGTGTCGCCAATCTTTGCTGCTGGAGCGGCGCTATTGGCACTAGAATATAAGCTGTGGACCTCGATGTGTCCGCCGACAGCCGGATCATTGACAGCACTGTCAGTGAAGGTATCGAACTCCACGGCGAGCGACTTGGCGAAGTTGTAGCCCATGTTGCCGGAACTGCCACCCTTCTCAGAAGAGTGCGATCCATGGATCACAAAGGCAAAGCCTTGGGCAGCCGGAGACGAGGGAATCGAAAATCGGAAGGTGGACAGGAAACCGCTGGAAATGCGCTGCTTGTTGGTGTGCCAAGCACTCGCACCGACAGACAACTGGCCAGCCTGGGGGATGACGAGGTTGTTGCCGGAAATCTCAGCACCGTTGAGGACAACGTTGGAGGAGGCGAAGGGATAGGTATCGAGAGTGGTTTGAGAAGGGCTGCATTGTCCCTGAACATGTAGGACACCACTGCAAATCGCAAATAGCCCGAGAAGAAACACGAGCAAGCGCATGGTGGCGGTGCTTGCCTCGTCAAGAACTAATGGGTTGTTACCACCACTGGGCAGACGTCAATCTATTGACGCCAAAACAACTGCTTCCGATCTTTTGACTGAG
>Ga0256875_1000694_pt1 | contig 11375 bp, 10 predicted proteins | sample MC6MC0418MT_FD_186354 | JGI IMG/M metagenome (GOLD analysis project Ga0256875, IMG submission 186354) | Metatranscriptome of enriched soil aggregate microbial communities from Iowa State University, Ames, United States - MC6-MC0418-MT... | ecosystem: Environmental > Terrestrial > Soil >... | reverse complement strand
CTGACGCCGGCTGCCCACCATTTCGCCAAACGTGAAGCACAGCGCGGCGGGAATCACCAAGATGGCCAGCATTTCCAGGAAGTTCGCCAGCGGGGTCGCGTTCTCGAACGGATGCGCCGAGTTGGCGTTGAAGAAGCCGCCGCCGTTGGTGCCGAGCAGCTTGATGGCTTCTTGCGAGGCCACCGGCCCCATCGCCAGCGTTTGCGTCGACGTGACAGTGGGGTCGGTCACGGGTTGGCCCTTTGCGTCCAGCACGGGCTGGCCTTGCGCGTCCACGCGCGGCTGGTCGTAGTGCATGGCTTCAACCGTCTGCACGTCCTGGTAGGGGCTGAAATTCTGGATCACGCCTTGGCTGACGAGCGCCAGCGCCAGCACGAACGACAGGGGCAGCAGCACGTAAAGCGTGCAGCGGACCATGTCCGACCAGAAGTTGCCGATGGTGGCGGAGCTATGGCGCGCCAGGCCGCGGATCAGCGCGAACAGCACGGCGATGCCGGTGGCGGCCGAGACGAAGTTCTGCACCGTCAGCGCCAGCATCTGCGTCAGGTAGCTCATCGTGGCTTCGCCGCCATAGCCTTGCCAGTTGGTGTTGGCGACAAAGCTGATGGCGGTGTTGAGCGCGGAGTCCGGGGTGACGGCGCCCATGCCTGCGGGGTTCAGCGGCAGCATGCCCTGAACCCGTTGCAGCGCGTAGACGACTACGACGCCAAGAATGTTGAAGGCGAGCACGGCCAGCGCATAACGCTTCCAGCCCATCTCGGCCTGCGGGTCAACGCCCGCCAGCCGATAGATGCCACGTTCAAGCGGGCGGCCCCAGGCGGTCAGCCGGGATTGCCCGTTTTCCATGGCGATACGGATATAGCGCCCAAGCAGCGGCGCGATCGCAAGCAGGACCGCCAGGTACAAGACCAGCAGTCCGACGAATTCGGCGGTCATCAGAATTTCTCCGGTTTGAACAGGGCCACCAGCAGGTAGACAAACAGCAGGGCGGCGGTCAGGCCGCTAACCCAATAGAGCCAGCTCATGACGGCTCTCCCGAAGACAGGGCTTCGCAAAAGCGCAGCAGGGCTACAGTCAGCCCGGCCATGACGGCGAAGACGGCGATATAGATGGCATCCACGTTTTTCCTCCCGGGAGCCACGCTCCCTTCGAACGACGGGCCTGCGCGGCAAAAGCGGATGCGCGCCGGGCAGGCCAGGTGACCAATCAGGACACCGGCAGGTTACGGAGCAGGGGGTAAAAACGGGATATAGGTTGGGGAGGGGGGTGTAAACAAGAAATAAATGCCAAGAAATAAATGCCGGCTACGCCGCACTCGCTGCGCCCGCTTGCTGCCCCCCCAGGGGGCGGGCCGCCCGATTCCGGGCATTGCGCGATGGCGGCTGTCATATTCCGGGATCGGCGCGATTTCTGAATTCGGCTCAATTCGGGTTTTTTGGCCAAAAAATCCCAATATTTAGAACTTTGTGGTCAATTTGCACTGAGATGGTGCAAGGAATATGTAAATGAATGCTCCGTCTTAGGGCATTCCCCTAGTGTGGCATTCCCGCACTTGGTGCAGAATCTCTTCCCATGCAGGTGAGGAGACAAAGCCCTGCATGGGCAAATACCGGCGGCACCGGTACATAAAAAAAGTAAAGCAGTACTCAAAAAAAGCAAAACGCACAACGGCTGGCACCAGGCAGTGCCAGCCGTTGTCGCATAAAAAGCCTGTATTTCTTCAGCAAGGGCTTTTCAGACGCAGCGTTTCGCGCTATCCAGGCAGGGTCTGAAAACATCCTAGCTATGCCGAAATCCCGCGCATCTCCCTCTGAGTCCGCACCCACCCCTTATTGGCGCCGCAACTTGCGGCTGATTGCGTTGCTGCTTGTCGTCTGGGCGGCGCTAACGTTCGTGCCCGCCTTCTTCGCGCGCAGCCTCACGTTTAATTTCATCGGCTGGCCCTTTGCGTTCTGGATGGCCGCCTACGGCGCGCCGCTGGCCTACCTGATCATCATCGCCATTTACGCCCGCACCATGAACCGCGCCGACGAGCGCGCCGAAGCGGGCGCCGAAACGGGCTTCGATGCCAGCCGCGACGAGCACCGCCACGACAACGGAGGAGGCCGCTGATGCCGTTTTTCAGCGGAGACACCCCGCAGGAATTCAAGATCCGGCTGCGCCGCATCTATGTGCTGTACACGGCGGGTTTTGCGCTGATGATCCTGCTGATGGCGCTGGCCGAGATTCTGGGCATGCCGCGCAACTGGATCGGCTATGTGTTCCTGCTGGTCACCGTCAGCCTGTATGCGGGCATCGGCATTGTTTGCCGCACTTCTGATCAGGTGGAGTACTACGTGGCGGGCCGGCGCGTGCCTGCCATTTATAACGGCATGGCGACGGCCGCTGATTGGATGTCGGTGGCGTCGTTCATTGGCGTTGCGGGCACGCTGTATCTGACGGGCTACGGCGGGCTGGCCTACATCATGGGCTGGACGGGTGGCTACGTGCTGGTGGCCATGCTGCTGGCGCCGTACTTGCGGCGCTTTGGGCAATACACCATCCCCGATTTCATGGGCGCACGCTATGGCGGCAATATGCCGCGCCTGGCGGGCGTGGCGTGCGCCATTCTGTGTTCGTTCACGTATCTGGTCGCGCAGATCTACGGCGTGGGCATCATCACCACGCGCATGACGGGCATCTCGTTCGAGCTGGGCATTTTCGTGGCGTTGGGCGGCATGCTGGTTTGCTCGTTCCTGGGCGGGATGCGAGCGGTGACGTGGACGCAGGTCGGGCAATACATCATTCTGGTCATCGCATATCTGGTGCCGGTGGTGTGGCTGTCGGTGAAGCACACGAACATGCCGGTGCCGCAGCTGTCGGCCGGCGTGGTGCTGCAGCAGGTCACCGAAAAAGAAATCTACCTGCAAAACGATCCGTCGGAAATCGAGGTGCGCCGGCTGTGGCAGCAACATGCCGATGAAATGGCCAAGCGCGTCGACACCCTGCCGGAATCGTGGACGCTGGAAAAGGACAAGCTGCGCAGCCGCCTCGCGCAATTGAACGCGTCGGATGCGCCCATGGTCGAGATTCGTTCGGCCGAACGTGAGCTGGCCGCGTACCCCGCCAGCGTGGAAGAGGCGCGCGTGGTGTGGTCGCAAGCGCGCGCCACGTTTGAAGCGCGGGCCGCGCCGCCCACGCCGCACGCAGAACCCTTTCCCGCCAAAGACGCGGAAGAGCGGCGCAACATGCGCATCAACTTCCTGGCGCTGGTGCTGTGCCTGATGCTGGGCACGGCAGGCATGCCGCACATTCTGATGCGGTCCTACACCACGCCTTCGGTTATCGAGGCGCGCAAATCGGTGTGCTGGTCGCTGCTGTTCATTCTGCTGCTGTACTTCATGGCGCCTGCGCTGGCGCTGCTGGTGAAGTACGAGGTCTATACGCAAGTGGTGGGCTCGAACTTCCTGAGCCTGCCCAACTGGGTGCATGCATGGAGCGCGGTCGACAGCAATTTGCTGGACGTCACCGACATCAACCGCGACGGCGTTGTGCAGCTAAGCGAGATCAGCATGGGGGCCGACGTGGTCGTGCTGGCCATGCCCGAGATCGGCGGGCTGCCCTATGTGATTTCAGGGCTGGTGGCGGCGGGCGGCTTGGCGGCGGCGCTGTCCACCGCAGACGGCCTGCTGCTGACCTTGTCGAATTCCTTGTCGCATGACATGTGGTACCGGATGGTGTCGCCGCGCATGTCGGCCGCGCGCCGGGTGATGGTGTCGAAAATACTGCTGCTGGTCGTGGCGTTTGGCGCGGCCTGGGTGGCGGCGCGTAAACCGGCGGACATCCTCTTTATGGTGTCGGCCGCGTTCTCGTTTGCGGCGTCGTCATTTTTCCCGGCGCTGGTTATGGGCGTGTTCTGGCGGCGCGCCAACAAGTGGGGCGCCACCTTCGGCATGGCGGCGGGCCTGTTGGTGACGTTCGCCTATATGACGCATACGCACCCGTGGCTGCGCGAATGGGTGCTGGGCATTTCGCGCACGCAGCCGGTGGATTTGTGGTGGGGCATTCAGCCGATTGCGGCGGGCGTGTTCGGTGCGCCGGTGGCGTTTCTGACGATCATTGTGGTGTCTTTGCTGACGCCGCCGCCCGACCGCGCCACGCTGGCCCTGGTGGACTATCTGCGTCATCCGGGCGCGCCCCGGCCGCCGGCCGAAAACGCCTAGCGGGATTCGCAGGCGTCGGGCTGGCGGTTTTCCGGGTCGGTGCAAGCCGCCCACGTGGCCTTGGGCACGGCTTGCACCAGCGTATAAATCTGCCCCGGCGCCCACAGCCATTGCACGCTGCCCGGCGTTTGGCCGGCGGCGTCCCAGACGCGTTGGCGTTGGGCCGTGCTTAGCGTGAACCGGCCATCGTTACCGCTGTTGCCGCTGGCAAGCACGGCGGCGGGGTTCCGCCTGGCGGCATAGACATCACCGTCCTTGGGTTGAACGATGGCCCAATCGTAGTGATACGACTCCATCGCAGGCGCCGCCCAGTTCGGCCCGGGCAGCACCAGCACGGCATGTTCAGACGGGCGCACGGGATAGGGCAGCCCGAGCTTGAGCTGTTCGTTTTCCCAATCCAGCCGTTGCCGTTCATAACGTTGGGCGGGCTGGCCCTGCGCATCAAATGTGGTCACTTCCCGCGCATCGCCTTGCCTTTCCACATAGGCAATCGTGCGCAGCAGGCGGCCGGCCGCGTCGTGCACGTAGCGGGCCAGGGGCTGGGCGGCGTCGCTACAGGCGTTGGCGCTGCGTTCGGCCAGCCAGCCATTGCGGTCATAACGCAGGCAGGTATAGAGCGATGGGTTGGGCTTGCCGCTTGCCGCATACGAGCGCAGCTCAACGCCGATCAGCCGCGCGCGGTCGTCGTACTGAAAGCGGGTTTCGTTGTCGGGTTTGGGCAGCGCCTGTTGGCGCGAGGCTTGAGCATCGTTCAGTGTGCGGGCGTCGTATTCGGCGATGCCGCACAGGTGCCTGACGCCATCCGCGCCGCGCTCGAAACGCAGCACGGTGGGGCCGATGCGGGCATCGGGCGGGGCGGCATACACCGACCAATCCACGCGTTCGGCCCAGATGACTGGCGTGGCGCGCAGCCCGGTTTCCACATCCACCGGGGCTTCCCAACTGCGGATGCGCGACCCGTCCACTGCCAGCAGTGTGTTGGTGTCGTTCAACGTCACATTGGCGATGACGGTTTCCCGTTGGCCGGTCGCGGCCATGGGCTGGCACAGCGCATGCGCCCAGGCGGGGGCCATCGACAGGGCGGCGAGCACCAGCAGGCGCAGGGGGGAATCAGCGAGCGGCATTGTGCAAATAGGCGACCAGGCCCCAGAGTTCGCTGCTGACCCCGCCCAGGCGCAAGCCGCCGTCGCGCGTGTCCATGAGCAGGAAGGGGTAGGCGTTGCGTTCCAGTTTGCCGGGGGGCGGCAGCCGGTAAGGCGTGAAGTGCTTGGAGGACAGCAGGTAGGTGTTGGCCATGTCGCCCACATCTACGTGCAGATACCAGACGGTGAGAGGGGTGGCGTCTAACGCGGGGTCCGTTTCGGGATACGTGCCGCCTTGGCCCGCCGGAATGCCGCTGTCCAGCACGCCTTGGAATAGGGCGCGCGGGCCAGGCTGGGGAAAATACGCGCCATCGCTGCCGCGGCTGGCGAATGTCTGGCGGATGAAGCCTGCGCCGCGAGACCCCGGCACCACGGTGCGCGCGAACATCGCGTCCAGCTGCGCGTCGGTGAGCGGACGACGCGAGGCGGCCAGCGTGTCCAGGTCCTGCGTGAAATCATGCAGCCACGCTCGGTAGCGTTTGAGTTCGGCGGCGCGGTTGAACTCCTGCGCCATGGCGTTTCCGGCCAGTGCAAAGAGCAGGAACAAACCCGCCGCCAGCCCGCGCCACGACAGCAAGCGCATCAGCCCCACGGTCCGCGCAGTCAATGCGAGACCGATTTCGAGAACACATTCATCACCACCACGCCGGCGATGATGAGGCCGATGCCGATCAGCGCCGGCGTGTCCAGATGCTGCTTGAACAGCACGGCGCCCACGATGGAGATCAGTACGATGCCCACGCCGGACCAGATGGCGTAGGCAATGCCCACCGGGATTTCACGCAGCGTCAGCGACAGGAAGTAGAACGAGATCAGATAGCCGAACACCGTGATGATGGACGGCGCAAGGCGGGTGAAGCCTTCGGAACCCTTCAGCGCGCTGGTGGCGAAAATCTCCGCGATGATCGCCACGCCCAGGTAGAGCCATTTCATTTGCGCATTCCTTCGGATTGCCGCAACAGCACCAGCAGCGCACCCGCGCCGCCTTCGCGTTCAGGCGCTTCTGAAAACGCCAGAACTTCCGTCTTCTGTACCAGCCAGGTGCGCGCCTTGTCTTTGAGCACCGGCTCCAGCCCTTCCGAGCCATAGCCCTTGCCGTGCACGATGCGCACGCAGCGGATGCCGTGTTCCTGGCATTCATCCAGAAACGACAGCAGCGCATGGCGGGCCTGCTCGACGCGCAGTCCGTGCAAGTCCAGCTCCGCACCCGCACGCCATTGGCCGCGCCGCAAGTTGCGGGCGGTGTCGGGCGCGGCGTCGTTGCGCACAAACGCGGTGCCGCCTTCGGACAACAGGTGCGTGATCTCGCCGCCATCCGACACGCCGGCATCCGCGCGCGACGGGGTTTCCCCCAGCGCGTTGGCGCGGCGCAGCGCCGGGGCAGGTTCCTCCACGGGCTTGTGTTCCACCCGGGCGGTCTGCTTGATCGGCGTGACGGACTTCATCGTGCGCTGGAAAGCCGCCATGTCGTCCATGGGCGCGCTTTCCGGCTTTTTCAGTACGGCGACCCGCTTGGCGAGCGCTTCGCGTTCGCGTTCGGCTTGCAGGTCTTTCTTCAGGCGTTTCAGGTCGGCCAGGCCGACCTTACTGCCCCGCATTCTCCAACCACCGTTGAGCGTCCAGGGCGGCCATGCAGCCCGTGCCGGCGCTGGTGATGGCTTGGCGGTAGACGTGGTCCTGCACGTCGCCGGCGGCGAACACGCCGGGAACGGACGTCATCGTGGCCATGCCGGACAAACCGCTCTTGGTGACGATGTAGCCATCCTTCATTTCCAGCTGGCCCTGGAAGATTTCCGTGTTGGGCTGGTGGCCGATCGCGATGAAGGCGCCGGTCACCGCCATGTCTTCAGTGACGCCAGTGTCCACGTGGCGTACGCGCACGCCCGTTACACCGCTGTCGTCGCCCAGCACTTCTTCCAGCGTATGGAACGTCTTCAGTTCCATGTTGCCGTTCTCGACTTTGCTCATCAGCTTGTCGACCAAAATGGGCTCGGCGCGGAACTTGTCGCGGCGATGAATCAGGGTGACCTTGCGGCAGATGTTGGACAGGTACAGGGCTTCTTCGACGGCCGTATTGCCGCCGCCGACGACGACGACGTCCTGGTTGCGGTAGAAGAATCCATCGCAAGTGGCGCAGCCGGACACGCCGCGGCCCATGAAGGCCTGTTCGGACGGCAGGCCCAGGTATTTGGCCGATGCGCCCGTGGCGATGATGAGGGCGTCGCAGGTGTAGATCTTGCCGGTGTCGCCGGTCAGCGTGAACGGACGCTTGGACAGGTCGACCTTGGCGATGTGGTCAAACAGCATCTCGGTGTTGAAGCGTTCGGCGTGCTTCTGGAAGCGCTGCATCAGGTCCGGACCCTGGACGCCATCTGCGTCGGCCGGCCAGTTGTCGACGTCCGTGGTGGTCATGAGCTGGCCGCCTTGGGCCAGACCTGTAACAAGAACAGGGCTCAGATTGGCGCGTGCCGCATAGACGGCCGCCGTGTAACCGGCAGGGCCGGAACCGAGTATCAAAACTTTAGCGTGCGTGGGCGTGGACATGGGCGGGTATCTTTAGGTTAACGCCCAATTATAATGAGCCGCATGCCGCGTATCTCGACTGCTTCTCCGCGCGCCTCGCGCAACACCCGCAACGGACCCTCGCCGCTACAGACGCGTATTTCTGCGTTGCTGCGCGAAGCCCGCTGGATTCTATTTGCCGCCCTGGCGGCCTGGCTCACCCTGGTGCTGGCCACCTGGAGCGCGTCCGACCCTGGCTGGTCGCACTCCGTGCCGGGCGACGTCGTGCGCAACCATGGGGGGCGGCTAGGCGCCTATCTGGCAGACATCCTGCTCTATCTTTTTGGCTTCTCGGCCTGGTGGTGGGTCGTCCTGCTGCTGCACCGCGTGCGCGCCGGCTACCGCCGCCTGGCCAGCCAGCTCAAGGTAACTAATAGTAAACAACCGGAAGTGTTGCCGCGCGTCCACTGGGAAGAGGGCATTGGCTTCTTCCTATTGCTCTTGGGGTCGCTGGGTATGGAAGCCTTGCGGCTGGCCAGCCGTGGCACCCATCTGCCGGGCGCGTCTGAAACCGCCAGCGGCGCAGGCGGCGTCATCGGCCACACGCTGGCCGACCTGATCAGCCGCAGCATCGGTTTCACCGGCAGCACGTTGGCCTTCCTGGTCATGCTGGCCATCGGCCTGAGCCTGTTTTTCTCATTCTCGTGGCTGGCCGTGGCCGAACGCGTGGGGTCGTGGATGGAAGGCCTGGTGCGCCGCGTCCGCAATTCCTACGCCGCCCGCGAAGACCGCAAGGTCGGCGAAGTGGCCAAAGCCGTGCGTACGGAACAAGTCGTGGCCAAGCAGGAAAAGCTGGTGCACGAGCAGCCGGTGCGCATCGAACCCGCCATTACCGTGGTGCAGAAATCCGAGCGGGTCGAAAAGGAAAAGCAGCAGTCGCTGTTCTTCGCACCCGCGGGCGGCGCCGAAGGCGACCTGCCTGCCATCAGCCTGCTGGACCCGCCGCTGACCAATCAGGAAACGGTGTCGGCGGAAACCATCGAATTCACCTCGCGCCTGATCGAAAAGAAGCTGGCCGACTTCGGGGTGTCCGTCACGGTGGTGGCGGCGCAGGCCGGCCCGGTCATTACGCGCTATGAAATCGAACCCGCCACGGGCGTGAAGGGCAGCCAGATCGTCAACTTGGCGAAAGACTTGGCCCGCGCGCTGAGCCTGGTCAGCATCCGGGTGGTGGAAACCATTCCGGGCAAGAACCTGATGGGCCTGGAACTGCCGAACCCGCGCCGCCAGATGGTGCGTTTGTCCGAAATTCTGGGTTCGCAGACCTATCACGCCAGCCATTCCGTGGTGACGATGGCGCTGGGCAAGGACATCGCCGGCAACCCGGTGGTGGCTGACTTGGCCAAGATGCCTCACTTGCTGGTGGCCGGTACGACCGGTTCCGGCAAGTCGGTGGGGATCAACGCCATGATCCTGTCCTTGCTGTACAAGGCCGACGCGTCCCATACCCGCTTGATCCTGATCGACCCGAAGATGCTGGAAATGAGCGTCTACGAAGGCATCCCGCACTTGCTGGCGCCGGTGGTGACCGACATGCGCCAGGCGTCCAACGCGCTGAACTGGTGCGTGGGCGAAATGGAAAAGCGCTATCGCCTGATGAGCAAGATGGGCGTGCGCAATCTGGCGGGCTACAACACCAAGATCCGCGACGCCATCAAGCGCGAGGAACCGATTCCGAACCCGTTCTCGCTGACGCCGGATCAGCCCGAGCCGCTGTCGCCCTTGCCCACCATTGTGGTGGTCATCGACGAATTGGCCGACCTGATGATGGTGGTAGGCAAGAAGATCGAAGAGCTTATTGCTCGTCTCGCGCAGAAGGCGCGCGCCGCCGGTATCCACCTGATTCTGGCCACGCAGCGTCCCAGCGTGGACGTCATCACGGGCCTGATCAAGGCCAATATCCCGACGCGTATCGCGTTCCAGGTGTCGTCCAAGATCGACTCGCGCACCATTCTTGACCAGATGGGCGCCGAGACCTTGCTGGGTCAGGGCGACATGCTCTACATGCCGCCTGGCACGGGCTTGCCGGTGCGCGTGCACGGCGCGTTCTGCAGCGACGATGAAGTCCACCGCGTGGTGGAAAACCTGAAGGCGCAGGGCGAACCTAACTACATCGAAGGCCTGCTGGAAGGCGGCGTCGAAGGCGATAACGGCGAAGGCGCCAGCAGCGTCACCGGCATCGGTGGCGACGCCGAGTCCGACCCGATGTACGACCAGGCTTGCGAAGTGGTGCTCAAGCACCGCCGCGCGTCGATTTCGCTGGTGCAGCGTCACCTGCGCATCGGTTACAACCGTGCGGCCCGGTTACTCGAGCAGATGGAGCAATCGGGTATGGTGTCGGCGATGCAGTCCAATGGCAACCGCGAAATTCTGGTCCCCGCGGCAGCCGCCGCCCGAGAGGAAGCATGATGAAGACGTTTCGCCGCCTGGCCGTCGTGGCAGCCCTGAGCCTGGCGCCCGCGCTGACGTTCGCCGCCAGCGCGCAAGAACAGTTGAAGGCCTTCGTCGCCACGGTGTCCGCGGCGACGGGGGCGTTCTCGCAGTACACGGTCAACACGCAAGGCCGCACGCAACCCGCCCAGACGGGCGTGTTTTCGTTCCAGCGCCCTGGCAAGTTCAAGTGGGCGGTGCAGAAGCCTTACGAGCAACAGGTCATCTCTGACGGCCGCACGGTGTATCAGTTTGATCCTGATCTGGCTCAAGTCACCGAGCGCAAGGTGGACGCCGCCATCGGCACGTCGCCCGCCGCCATCCTGTTTGGTTCCGGTTCGCTTGAGCAGTCGTTCGACGTCACCGCCTTGCCGTCCAAGGACGGCGTGGAATGGCTGCGCGCCAAGCCGCGCACGGCGGACGCCGGCTTTTCGCGCGTGGATATCGGCATGAAAGACAACCTGCCGGTTCGCGTGGAACTGCTGGATTCTTTTGGGCAGACGACGCGCGTGGACTTGTCATCCATCGCGGCCAACCCGTCGTTGCCGGCGAAGGAATTCCAGTTTGTCGCGCCCAAGGGTGTGGATGTGGTGAAGATGTGAAAAAAATGGCCCGGTTCAAAACCGGGCCATTTTCTTTCAGCGTGCCGTCACGGGCGCTTATACGCCACGCAATCGATCTCGACTTTAGCGTCCACCATCAAACTGGACTGCACGCAGGCGCGCGCAGGCGGGTTTTCGCCGAAGTATTCCTTGAAGACCTTGTTGAACGACGGGAAGTCGCGGGCGTCGTCCAGCCAGACGCCGCAACGCACCACGTGTTCCGGCCCGTAGCCGGCTTCCTTCAAGATCGCCAGCAGTTGCTGAATGGCTTTATGGCACTGGGCAACCGTGCCGCCTTCAATCACTTCACCGTTTTCCATCGGCACCTGGCCAGACACGTGCAGCCAGCCGTCGGCCGCAACCGCGCGCGCAAACGGCATGTGCGATCCGCCCTGGCCGGTGCCGCCGGCCACGCCGTAGCGGGTGATGCCATTGTT
>Ga0256875_1000674_pt1 | contig 11467 bp, 10 predicted proteins | sample MC6MC0418MT_FD_186354 | JGI IMG/M metagenome (GOLD analysis project Ga0256875, IMG submission 186354) | Metatranscriptome of enriched soil aggregate microbial communities from Iowa State University, Ames, United States - MC6-MC0418-MT... | ecosystem: Environmental > Terrestrial > Soil >... | reverse complement strand
TTTACATTCTCTACCTCATAGCCAACTCTTGCATCAATGCCATACTTATCTCGAAAAGTTTCGACATCTCTTGCAATTAAACGTTTGGTTGATGAAATACGACCATCTACAACATAAGGCAATCCACATTGCCCATAAGAATAAATAAAACCACGTTCTAAAGTAGTTATTTCTGCTCCTGGAACATTCCGATAGATTTCCATTGCTGCAGACATACCTGCAGCATCTCCACCAATGATGACGTATTTCATTCTACAAGCCCCCTTATTTTTTCCTTGTTGCCATTAAATCTGCATATTGATCGATATACAAACGTCGTTTTCCACCACTTACGATGACCCGTACCACATGAATAACTATTATCATTGTAAGTGCAAAACCTGCTATTGCGGCAAGTAGAGAAATGACAATTTGTAGAACATAAAATGGTGAATCCATATCTAATTGGATGTCACCTAATGTTGTAATGGCTTCTGATAAACACAAGGTAGCGATAATAGCAATACAACGACGCCATGATTGCTTTACAATACTTTTGCCATTCTTGTTGACCATTGTAAAACGCATCACCTTCATACCGAGTGTTGCACCATTCATCATACTTGGTAACACCCCAAAGAGTACCACGTACAGAGCCATTTTCACTAAGAATTCAAAAGTACCGCTATACCCTGTCAGAACACCAATAATCATCCAAACTGATTGGACGATAAATAAATCAATGGCCAATGCTAGTAAAATAGAAATCGGCTTAACAATATCATTTTTTTCCATTTCAGCAGCTTTAGCCTCAACCTCTTCATGAGAGGGAAATAATGCCCAAACAATTGGTGCTAAGAAGAAACCTAGGAGCGCACCTACACTGTTTAGTAATAAGTCATCGACATCAAAGATTCGGTATGCGCAATTAAAGATGCCATAAATGCCTGTTCTTTGTGTGACCTCATAAAACAATGTTAGCAAAAAGCTAATTAAAAATGCACGTTTCCAGTACCTTCTTTCTTTAAGAAAATATCGCAAGTAAACGCCGAATGGCATTAGTAGTAAGAAATTAAAGAAGGCTTGAAAAAATGCCTGCTGTTTTGTGATAGCAAGCCATGTAGATGGATTTGTGACAACAACGCCACTATCCTTTAAAACATCATCAACAAATTGAAAAAGTCGCAAATTAGTATGAACGGTGTCCGCGGATTGAAGTGAGCAAGTATCTCTTGTAGACGGAAATGGTAGTAATACTAAACAAAGCGCAGATAAAAAGTAAAAAATAAATGAGAACATGATAATGGTTTTGGACATCGATAAGTATCCATACTTACGATACGTATAAATCAGCCATGGTATAAATAGTACAAAAGATAAAATAATAGTTATGAAAAATGCTATAAAAATGGATTGCGTGTACGTTGACATAGAAACACCTCTCTCTTTAAATTGCCCTATTTTCTGAACACTAAAACTAAGTTTAGTCCTTCAATACTACATGTATATTTTATCAAGCTTACATAATCCTTAATTCAATAAAAAAACAGGTAAAGAATCTATACTCTCTACCTGTTACTTACTATGCTTTCGCTATTTCTTCTTTACAGAATGTCAAAATTTCTTCTAGTTCATCATCCTCTAATGCAAAGTCTAAATATTCACCTTCAGCCTTTTCCATGATGAAGTAATTTAATATAAATGGTTCTTCGTCTTTTTCACCAATTAGGACACGAATTTCAATGCCAGCTTCGTGGTAAAGCTCATCCTCTTCATCAATTTCTACATCCAAAATAAATTCATAACGCTTACCCTCAATAATATTTGTTGGGTCTAAAATCTCTTCCATTGAGAATTGTGTAATTTCCATTATATTTGCTCCTTTTTCTTTAGCTGTTCTTTTCTATATTAAATCAATTTCAGCATGGGTCAACTAGAAAACTCGTATACACCTGTAAGTAATTATGCCACAATGAAATGGAATTAATTTAGAACTAAATTTCCCTACATACGAGGAGGCTTTTTCATGAAAGAGCTATTATATTATCAAGACGTTATGTTACAAGAGTTTGATGCAACTATTATTAGTAAAGGAACTGACGAATCCGACCGTAATTATGTTGTACTATCGAACACCGCTTTCTATCCAACTGGTGGTGGTCAACCTCACGATACAGGTACATTGAATGCGTTGGAGGTCATAGATGTTGAAAAAGTGGATGATGAAATTCGTCACTATATTGAAGGTGATCTATCGACTTTAGATGGTGTGGTACATGGCAAGTTAAATTGGCCAAGACGATTCGATCATATGCAGCAGCATGCTGGGCAACATATTTTAACAGCTGCTTTTGTAGAGCTTTTTAATGCGCAGACTGTAAGCTTTCATCTAGGCAGTGAGCAAGTAACAATTGATCTTGCTATAGAAACGATTTCTGAGCAACAGCTTGCAGCAGCAGAAGCAAGAGCCAATGACATTATTCTAGAGAACCGCCCCATTCAAACTACCTGGGTTACAGAACAAGAGCTGGGCAACTATAATCTTCGTAAAGAGGTCGCAGTGACGGGAGACATTCGACTTGTGATTATCCCTAATTTTGATTACAACGGTTGTGGTGGCACTCACCCTACATCCACAGGGCAAGTTAGTACCATCAAAATATTAGGGACCGAAAAAATGAAGGGCAATGTGCGCGTTTCTTTTGTGTGTGGTCAACGCGTTTTGACTGAGCTTGGCATGCGAAAAAAAGTATTAGCGGACGTTGCTCGTCAATTAAGTGTACCTGAAATTGATGCTGCCACAGCACTTACAAAAGTTTTATCTACTCAAAAAACTACAGAAAAAGCACTCGCTGCTGCGAAAGAGGAATTACTCACGTATGAAGCAAAGGCACTTGTTAATAGCGAAGGTGTCGTAACGGCTGCTTTTAATCAGCGAACAATGCAAGAGCTACAAAAAATAGCCCGTATGATTGTTACGGAACAGAAAGATGTAATAGCTCTACTTGTGTCTGAAAATGAAGGCAAACTACAATTCGTTGCAGCAAGAGGTAATAATGTTTCAAAAAGCATGAAGGATGTTGCCCAAAAGGCACTGCCTCTTATTAATGGTAAGGGTGGCGGAAGTGACCAAATGGTACAAGGCGGTGGCGATTGCACCGTTTCGAAAGAAGAATTACTAGCAGCGATGCAAGACGCTTAGTTGCATTATAATAGAGGAGCTGTTATTAAAAGACGGCTCCTACTATGTTGTTGAAAAAAGAAAATGTCGCTAGCAGAAAAAGACTTCTTGACTAGGCGAGGGGTTGATTTCCGTTCCGCCAGCGTCCTTTCCAGGGGGCGTCCGATGAGTCGCTTCACTCACTTACGTTCGCTCCAGTGTCTCATCTGTGACTAAATCCCCTAGGAGTGACACTGACTCCACTCCAATCAACCATTCTGTAAAAGTGGCTTTTCCTTATCTTTCATACAGTCGTTGTGAACAAAATAGCAAATGTATAATTCGAGAAAGGATAGACTCTCAATTTCAATGGGAGAAATGATGATTGACCATACCTCTCCATAAAATGAGTAGTGAACACCTTCAATTAAGCCTTTGCAAAAAAGGTAACATTTTTATGAGGTGGAGTGTATGGAGCGGTAATCCATCTTCATCTTTCACAAAAATTGTATGAAGGGCTTTGTTTTTCAACACTCTGAGAGGAGCTGTCATTAATAGACAGCTCCTCTCTAATTTAATATTTAAATTTTTGAATGGCTTCATATAAACGTTTTGCCATTTCTGATAGTTTTTCAGTTTGATTGTTCATTACTGCTACCGTCTTCAACTGTTCCGCTGTTGCATCTGTTACCTCATGCACATAATCACTTGCCGCATGTGCAGTAGCTGCCATTTCTTCCATAGACGCGGAAACTTCCTCCGTATTGGCAGACATTTGTTCAGCTGAAGCATTCATTTCTTCAATTTGACCTGCTATTTCTCCTACTGCTTGAACCATTTCCTCGAAGCGTTCTCCCACTGCCTCAATAGAAGCTAAACCACGTTCAACATTATCTTCACCAAATTCAGCTGCTTTTACTACTTCTAATGTATAAGATTGAACTCTTTCAATGAGCACATTAATTTTAGTAGCTGATTCTGCTGTTTGCTCCGATAGCTTGCGAACTTCTTCTGCTACAACGGCAAAGCCTTTACCAGCATCTCCTGCCCGTGCTGCTTCTATAGAGGCATTCAATGCCAATAAATTTGTTTGATCGGAGATATCGGTAATCATTTTTGAAATTAAGCTAATTTCTTCGGACTCTTTTTCTAGCTTGTGAATAATTGATAGTTCATCTGTTGTGCCTTGCTGAATCTCATTCATACGTAAAACGGATTGTCCAACTGCATGATTGCTTTCACTAATTTTCTGGGAAATAAAATCTGTATTACAAGCAATTGTGGAGGCAACTTCAGCTACATTTTGTATCCCTATCGCCATTTGTTCCATTGCTGAGGCACTTTCCTCTGCCATCACAGTTTGGCTTTGTGCCCCTCGATCTACTTCACTTATTGCACCAGCAATTTGCTTTGAACGCTTTGTTACTCCATTTACATCTCCCATTAAATCACACGCAGCTTCATTCACTGCCGTTGCTTCTCGACTCACTTTGGCTATCATTTCCCGCATATTATCAGTCATGCGATCTAATGCACGTGCCATCGTTCCCATTTCATCAATACGTTTCAAATATTTTTCTGGAATTTCCTGTGTAAAGTCTCCTTCCGATAAGCCCTCACTAATGCGAAGTACATGTCGAAGTGGTCTACTAACAGAGCGAGAAATGGCAAATGAGATGCATAGCCCAAGTATTGAAACTATGATCGTAGTGACAATGAAGTTCGTCTTAAGCTTAGAAAGCCCTGAAAACATCTCATCTTCTAATGCGATAACCCCCATTTTCCAACCATTATCGAGGGTATGATAGCCCATTAGACTAGTTCCTGTATCTTCCGTTTCAAAAGAAAAATAACCGTTATCATTAGCAATCATTTCTTTAGCAGCCATTGCTCTGCCTGTCTTGATACCTGTTTCGTCTGCTGCCTTAATTGGATTGTATTGCTCCTTCACATACGAATGATTATTATGTCCAATAATTGTTCCGTTAGCATCTAACATAAATGCATAGCCACTGTCTCCAACCTTAATGCCTTCTACAATTTTAGATAGGTAATAGCCGTCAATACGTGCTAATAATAAAGCTTTTTCACCTGTCACTGTGTCAATTGGAGAAACGATTAAAATGACTGGTTCACCTGTTACACGACTAATCGTAATGTCAGACATGACAGACTTACCAGTAAAACCTTCTTTTACGTAATTACGATCCCCTAGATCAGCTGTTGTATCATCCAGATAATGGGCAACTCCATTAGCATTGATAATGCCAAAACCTAAGTAATTTTCATTACTGGCAAGACGTTTCGATAGATACTGCTTCTGCTTTTCAAAGTCCATGCTCCGAACTGCCTCTTGCTCTGCAATGGCTTCCACCTCCACTAGTGTTAATTGGAAGTGTTCTTCTATGTATTGGGAAACATCCTCTGCTCTAGATACCAAATTAGATTCCACTTGCTCATTCACAGCTTTTGTACTATTTATCCAAGTAGATAGCCCAAGCGTGCCACATGTTACAAATACAAGAGCTATAATTGCAACAATTAATTTACCACCAATACCTTTTAACCACATTTCTCTTTTTCTCACTTCTTCCATTTTTAGCTATACAATCCGCATATTTTTGCATAACTTCAGAGTAAAGTCACTAAAAGTAGAAGTCAACAAAAGTTTTCCAATATGATTAATAAATGTATAATAATACCATTTACACTACCTTTATAGTGCTAACAATTTTCTACAAAATTTTCAATTCATAGATCCCTCTTGTCATTAAAAAGGAGAGTACACCATGCTAATAGAGGTAATTAAAACATTTTCCAACAAAAATTGATTATAATTCACATTTTTTGCTGATTATTAAAGATAGGATCCGTTTAACACATTTTGAGGGGAGGATTTCCATGAGTTCAGACAAAAATAATGTTTCTCGTCGAGACTTTTTAAAAACTACAGGTATTGCTGCTGGTACATTAGTCGGTGGTGGTTTAATTGGAGGATTAGTTGGTTACAACATCCATGGTAAAGGTACTTCTACCCTAGAGCATGGTGGTCATGAAACAACGAATGAGGCCACAGGCTCACCAAAAGCTAAGATGTTCTTCAGAAATGAAAAAGATTTTAGTATCTTATCAAAGGCCACAGAACGTATCTTCCCAGAGGACGATTTGGGACCAGGAGCTATTGGTTTAGACGTTCCCTATTTTATCGATCATCAACTTGCAGGAAATTATGGAAGTAACTCTAAAGAATATATGCAAGGTCCATTTGATGTTGGTGCTCCAACTCAAGGCTATCAGAGCCGTTTAACGCGAGCAGAAATTTTTAGACAGGGTATTCAAAAAATGGAGGATGAAGCACAAAAGCGTTATAAGAAAAGCTTTAACGATTTAGATGGCAAACAAATGGATGAAATATTAACTGCCTTCCAAAAAGGTGACATAGAAATGGTTGGGGTTACTTCCGCGTTCTTCTTTACATTATTACGAGCAGCTACATTAGAGGGAGCTTATTCTGACCCTATGTATGGAGGAAATCGCAATATGGATGGCTGGCGTATGAAGGGCTTCCCTGGTCACCAGATGGCTTATATTACACAAATAGAAGATGCCAAGTTCCAAAAAATTGAGCCTAATCCATTAGGCAACCACTAAGGGGGGATACAAAATGGCTAAAACATTACCGAGTGTAGACGTTGTAACAGTTGGTGTAGGTTGGACTGGCGGTATTGTCGCTGCTGAATGTGCTAAAGCTGGCTTAAAGGTAGTCGGTTTAGAGCGAGGTCAAAAGCGTGGGACCGAGGATTATTTAAATGTTCATGACGAATACCGTTATGCCATCCGATATGATTTAATGCAAAATCTTTCTAAAGAGACCGTAAGCTTTCGGAATGATCGCAATATGAAGGCATTACCAATGCGTCAGCTTGGCTCCTTCTTACTTGGAGAGGGTCTGGGTGGATCAGGAACACATTGGAATGGAATGACTTATCGATTTTTACCCTATGATTTTCAAATTAAGACATTAACAGAAAAACGTTATGGACCAAATAAGCTTGGACCAGATTATCTGATTCAGGATTGGGGATTAACATATGATCAGCTTGAGCCCTATTTCGATAAGTTCGAGAAAACAGCTGGTATTTCGGGTGATGATAAAAATAAATTTAGTGGAAAGCGTTCGAATCCCTATCCAACACCGCCTATGAAAAAAACGCCTATGCTTGCACAATTCGAAAAAGCTGCAACAAACCTGAAGCTAACGCCTTATATGGTTCCATCAGCTAATGTATCAGAGGTTTATAAAAACCCAGATGGCGAAACGATCAACGCTTGCCAATATTGTGGTTTTTGTGAACGCTTTGGATGCGAATATGGTGCAAAGTCGTCCGCAGAAATTACTGTTGTCCCTACAGCCCTGAAGACAGGAAATTTTGACTTACGCTTTAATTCCAATGTTGTTGAAATTTTAAAGCAGGGTAACAAGGCTACAGGTGTAAGATATATCGATACTGTTTCGGGAGAAGAATTCATTCAGCCAGCTAATGCTGTTGTATTAACTAGTTATGTCTTTAATAATGCCAAGCTATTAATGGTCTCTGACATTGGTGAAAGATATGACCCTACTACTGGCAAAGGAACACTTGGCAGAAACTATTGCTATCAAATTTTGCCTGGTGCTGCTGGGTTCTTCGAGGAACAATACAATACATTTATGGGTGCAGGTTCGTTAGGCATGTGTATAGACGATTACAATGGGGATAATTTTGACCATAGTGATTTAGATTTTATTCACGGAGGTAATATTGCACTTACACAGACAGGGACGCGACCAATCGGCTCAAATCCAACTCCGCCTGATACGCCTACTTGGGGACCAGAATTTAAAAAGCAATCTATTTATTACTATACACGTTCATTTGGGATTGGTGCGCAAGGAGCATCTATGCCACATAAGGAAAACTATATATCACTGGACCCTACCTATAAGGATGCTTACGGGCTGCCATTAACTCAGTTAACATACAATTTTACTGATCAGGATCGAGCTCTTCATAAATATATCTCTGCACGTGCAGCTGACATTATGAAGGAAATGGGTGCTAAAACAATTGTCCCTAACGCGGAAATTACCGATTACAATATCGTGCCTTACCAAACAACGCATAATACAGGTGGTACGGTGATGAGCTTAACACCAGAACAAGGGGTTGTGAATAATTATTTACAGCACTGGGATGTTGACAACCTTTTCGCAGTAAGTGCAGGCAACTTTGCACACAATAGTGGTTATAATCCAACAGGCACATTAGGGGCACTTGCCTACCGTTGTGCTGAGGGAGTCATCAAATACAGTCAATCAGGTGGTTCATTAGTATAAAAAAATTATTCTAAAGGAGGCAAGACTTATGGGAGGTCTAGGAGCAATTGGAGTACCTGGATTAATCATTATTTTAGTGATTGTATTAATTGTATTTGGCCCAAAAAAATTACCAGAAATCGGTGGAGCAGTTGGCAAAACGTTTGCAGAATTTAAAAAGTCTACTAAGGGACTTATGGATGATGAAGATGATACCGTGAAAAAGGTCGAAAAAAAATCTGATGCTTCGTAGGAGGGTTTCCTATGGATCCATATGAAGACGGAAAAAGAAAATATTTAAGCCCTCTAGATAAACCACAAGCCGAGCCCCCAAAGCCAGTGGAGGCTTTAGTTGAAATACCTACGGTAGCAATTGAAGAGGATCATGTGTCAGATGAACCCCTGATACCTGTTACCTCATTATTGGAGCATCTTAGTGATTTACGTAAGCAAATTATCAAAGGGTTAACGGTTTTTATTTTATTTTTCATTGTTGTCTTTTCTACTATTAATATTTGGTTTCCATTCATAACGCGAGGTCACTCACTCGTTATTTTAGGACCACTAGAAGTAGTTAAATTTTACATGACGATTTCAACAACTTTAGCTTTTGGTCTTGCAATGCCTTTCCTCGTCCACTTTCTTTGGAGCTTTATTAAACCAGGCTTAAAAGAAGAGGAAAGTCGCTTTTTAGGCCTCTATGCACCAATCATGTTAGTTCTATTTTTAGTAGGCGTAGCTTTTGGCTATTTCGTCGTTAACCCACTTAGCTATACATTCTTAGTAAGCATTGGGGCTACCAATTTCGATGTCATGGTATCAGCAAATGAATATATGCACTTTTTAATCATGACGACTGTACCGCTTGGTCTATTATTTGAGTTACCGATTGTTGCCCTATTCTTATCAGCCATTGGTGTACTGACTGCTGAATCCATGAAAAAAATACGAGGCTGGTCTTATATCGCAATGGGCGTAGGCTCCGCTGTTATCACGCCACCAGACTTTATAAGTCAGTTACTCGTATTAATACCGATGATTATTTTATATGAAATAAGTATTTACCTCGTTAAACGTATAGAACGCAAACAAATTGAAAGCACTGCGTAAATTTTACGCAGTGCTTATTTTTTCTTTAGATCCATCACAATAATTTCTGGTAGATTAAAAATACGATATGGTACTGTGCTATTACCCAACCCTCTACTAACTACCATTTTCGTCGCGCCTGCTTCGTAGACACCAGCTGTATATTTTGGGAACAGCCCCTGTCCTGGTGCAACAAGTCCTCCAAGCCCAGGAATACGAACTTGCCCACCATGCGCATGTCCCGAAAATACTAAATTTATGTGATAATTTACATACGTATTAAATAATTCTGGTCTATGTGCTAGTAACAACTTAAACATATCGTCTGGCAAATAGGCCGTTGCAATGTCCAGCATATCTTCTGTTGTTCTACCCATTAACGGATCCTCAATACCAACAATCGCCAAGCGCTCCCCGTCGCGCTCTAACACGGTCGATTCGTTGGCCATAATATGTACCCCTAACGATGACAGCGCCTCATAAATTTCATTCACCTTATTCGTCGCTACCTCATGGTTTCCTAGTACATAATAAACATCCGCTATTTTAACTAGTCCTTCCACTGCTTGTAGGCTTTGTTTTAAATTATAGCGATTACTATCGATCACGTCACCTGTGATAAAAATATAATCAGGCTTTGTATCCTTTACCTTAGCAATCAATTTTTGTTGCTTGTCACCAAAGACAGCGTCATGTAAATCCGAAACTTGTACAATGCGTAGCCCATCAAAGCTGTCAGGCACACTATCTGATTCAAACACATGTTTACTTACGACTAGCCAGTGATTGTTTACGTACAAAAAAATGACTATAAAAACAACAAAGAAGATACCATATAATAATTTTTTCAATCGCAATCGCTCACTTTGTGGCTACTTTTTTCAGAAATAATTCTGACTTTCTCATTATAAGCAAAAAACAGAGTGATTGTAAGTATATGCACTTTAAATACACAAAATGCACAAATACACTTAGCTTAAAATTTTTATCATTAGATTATATACACGCTTTAATCTATTTTTTGTTAACTATTGGCATGCTATACTATGGGTAGAAAGGCATATTTTATTATCCCCTCATAATACATCACGATATGGGAAATGCATCTCATTTACTAAAGTGCGAGAATACTAATAAACTTAAATCAGTTAAAGGAGAAAAGAATTGCTTTATTGTAGGTAATGATCCAATTAGATTGGACAATAAATGTGTTTTACATACTAATAAATTACATAATTTACAGAATCGAATAATTTCAGAATCCAGCTTCCATTGCTACAGGCAAGTATAAAACTGATGACGAAAAATTTATTTAGTACAGTTGGGCTACATAATATTCTAAATTTAGATGATAAGAGGTGAAAAAATGTTGAAAGCCATCATAGTAGATGATGAAATTTTAGCAATCAATTTATTAGAAGCCACGTTACATGATAATAGCGATGTTACTATTATCGGAAAATTCGTAAATCCACTAGAGGCTATTGCAAACATCCCTACACTCAAACCTGATATTCTTTTTTTAGATATAGATATGGCGGAAATGAATGGTATTGAATTTGCTAGTAAGATTGCAGACCTTCCTTTTTTAATGGACATTGTATTTGTCACTGCTTATGAACGTTTTGCAATAGAAGCTTTTAATGTACAGGCTGTTGACTATATTTTAAAGCCTATTGAGAAAGGGCGTTTAATGAAGACAATCAAGAGAATATCCATGCGTAGAAAGCAATTTCAAGTTAAAGCTGCTGTACACCAACTAGAGGAAGAAGCTCATATAATAGAGGATTTTCACTTTCATGTTCATTCTGGAAGAGTATATATCGGTAACACAGCATTAGCCCTATCTACAAAGGAATTTCAAATTTTTTTCTTTCTAGCAC
>Ga0256875_1000672_pt1 | contig 11475 bp, 1 predicted proteins | sample MC6MC0418MT_FD_186354 | JGI IMG/M metagenome (GOLD analysis project Ga0256875, IMG submission 186354) | Metatranscriptome of enriched soil aggregate microbial communities from Iowa State University, Ames, United States - MC6-MC0418-MT... | ecosystem: Environmental > Terrestrial > Soil >... | reverse complement strand
CGGTTTTCTTAAACTTGAGAAGCACTGTACGCAAACCGAAACAAATTTGCGCAACAAGCACAAACTCGTCATGCTCTAAATACACTGGGTGCCTTTGAGCGCGCAAGCTAGAATTTTCGAATAGCGCGCAAGCTCTGAACGAATTGGTGGCAACTTTGAAAAAGTGCGCGTGCGCGTGATGCCGATCGGACACAATTCCTGTTTCGTTCGCACCTTAATTTGCCAAAAGAAAGTTCACGTTTACCAAAAGCAAAATGCACGCACCGAAAGAACTGAACACGAATTGCACAGGATCATCGGTACGAATTGCACAGGATCATCGGTAAAAGAGTCGAAAAGAGAAAGAAAAAAAAAAAGCCAAAAAATGGATAGCGATAGGATACACATTGAAAGAAGACGAAAAAAACAACAACAACAACAACAACAAAAAAAAAAACAAAGAGGCGACGAGGAGCCGCTGCTGAAATGATACAAAATAAACATCGGCACGGCTGTTTTGACACGGCCAGACTCGCGATCGATGATGATCGTGATGATGATTAATCGACACAGCGAGTCAGACAAATCTCCACATGCGTTTGCACCACTTCCAACGACTCGCCGTGGAACACGTGACTGCATACGGGACAGATGGCTTCCTCAGTCGTCTCTAAGGAATCGCCTATTATGTTGATGTCCTTGTCCATCAGAGGCGCATGGGGTCGGTCCAAATCGTCCGCGGCACAGAGCTCGGGCAAATCGCTATCCGACAGCTCGCCCAGGCTATCGTCGGCCTCGGCCTCCAAGTCCTCGTCCTCGTCCAAGCCGCCGGTATCGATCTCGTGGATGTTGCTGCTGGGGCGATGTTTCCACTCGTCGCGGTCACGATCCGAACGGGGGTGGCTGCGCTGCAGAGGCAGGTTGAGCTGCTTGGGCCGATTTTTCAGACGCGCCAGCTGCTCCTTCTCCTTCTGCTCCTTCTCGCGCGCCTCCTTCTCGCGCTGGGCCTGCTCCAGCGCCAACAACGCCACACGCTTATGCTCCTGGGCCAGCAGGTAGGCTTGGAAGCGCACGTGACAGCGTGGGTGGTGGGCCAGCAGATGTGCGGCCAGGATGCGCCGCTGGCACAGCGTGCACGTGATCATGCGCAGCGGGTCGTAGGGGCACTTGTCGCCGCAAATCAGCTTTTCTCGACCGCAGCAGTGGCACACAGGAGCAGAGACAGAAGCAGAAGAGGAAGAGGCAGAGGCAGGAGGGAGGGAAGCCGAAAGGAGGGACAGCAAGTGAGAGGGATGGAAGGAAGATTGAGGCGCGGTGAGGAAGAACGAAGAAGAAGAAGACGAGGTACAGACATCACCACTGAGGCCTAACAGACCATCATAAGGGTCGTCAAGTTTGCGTGGAGGTTTGGAGGATGGTAGCTTGGTGGTGTGCTTTCGCAGGGATTTTTGGTCCAGTTCTTCTTCGCTTTCGCTATCTTCCTCATCAGCACCAGTAGCACTCAAAACCTGCTTGCTGTCAGGCAAAGAGGAGGAGGAAGACGAAGAAGAGGACACCGACAAAGAAGACAAGGAGCGAGCCGTCTCTGAAATGGCATCTGAATCCGATGATGATGACTTGGATTTTGACTGAGACTGCGCACACAAGCTCTTGACTCGCGCCAAAGCACTCCGCACACGCGCCTGAGCATACAGGGCACTGCGATGACAGAGCTGCGAGTGGAGGTACTGCCGATTGTCGGTGTAGACGGTTTGGGGCAGGTTGGGACAAATGTCGAGGTCGAGAATGGAGGAGGAAGGAGAAGCAGATGCAGCAGAGGAAGCAGAGGCAGAAGGAGAAGCAGAAGAGGAAGCAGGCAGCGGGTTGATACGCTTGTAGAAGAGGATGTAGGCCGAATCGATGGGGGAGCGGTTGGTGACGTTGCGGACATCGTTGAAGGTGCACTGGTTCACAGTCTGGTCATCAAACTTGTGCCACGGCGCATACAACGAGTCGGGCTGCTCCAAATCCGGCGCATCGCTGTCCCTGGCATAGACGTAGTAGTGGCCCACATCGGCCGAACCGCCCTGATGAATCAGCACGGCGTACAGGGCGTACTTGCTGCTATTACTGTGACTGTTGCTTGGGTTCTCTGAGCCTGGGGAGGCGGATTGACCTTGGGCTTGAGGGGAGGGTGGCAGTGTGATATCCCCTTCGGCATCCTTGCCCTCTGCATGTCCCTCTTTGTCCTTGTCTTTGTCACTGTGCATGGACTCGACGGGCAGATGGAACACCACAGGATACTCAATGTCCTGGAAGATTTTGGACTTGATGTTGGTGCGATAGTCGTAGCTGAAGCGCTTGAAATTCACCAACAAGAAAGCCGGGGCCTTGCGCAGGCGCGTAAACTGCTCGGCGCGTCGCAGATCGCCACAGTTGCCACAACGGTACTTGTTCTTGTCGTCCATGACTTGCTTGTTGAGGAATTGTTTCAGTACGGCTCCCAGCTCGGCTTTTTCGGCCACACCGGACGAGACCTTCTTGCCATCTGTCCATTGTTCAGAATAGTCCTTCCAGGTCGAGATACAGACATAGTTGTCGCGCCGTCCCGACACCTCGACCACCGCCTCGGTCATGTACAGCCACGCCTTGAGCGTCTGCAGCTTGGCATCCAGATGCAGCCGCAGAGGACGCTTGAGACTCAACGGCCCCGCACCAACACCAGGGTTCGAAGCAGACTTGTTGCTGTACCAGAAACCTTCCAGCCAGTACGAGCCATCATTACCACGATAGAACAGGCCCTCGACTTTCGCCTCCTCCGCCGCATGAAGCTGCTGAGCATGCAGTGGTAGCGCAAAGCTGCCCGTCACATACTGGCCCGTATATCTGTCGCCTGCATGCAGGTGAACTTTGCCGGCTGACGACTGATACGATCCCGAAATCTGATCGCCAACAGTGATGGGAGGAGGCTGGCTGACCGTCTGCAAGTAGAACACCGACTCATCCGAATCTTCCGCCGAGGTGCAACCAATGACACCGTCCTTGAAATCGTCCGACAGCGACATGCCAAATGGCGAGCGAATCACACACTTCTGCGCCTGCTGGTCAACCGTCTCCATAAACCACATGCTCTGGTCCGAAGCCTGTGGCGAGGCGACACTGAGCACACCTTCCGGATCGGAATCGAGATAGAGACCGTGACGGCTCACGAAGGACACGCCAGCGGACGGATCGGAGCCGAGCGTTTGCAGCGAGAAGAGTTCCCATTCGACGGGATGCGGGGGCGCCTCGGCACACGACAGACGGCCCTCGGGGGTGACCCACAAGGGCTTGTGCTGCTTGTTCAGCAGACGGACGCACGGATACGTAGGTTTCGTCTTGGCGTCGTCTGCATCTTCACCAGTCACCAAGCCTTCGCGATCACCCAACTTCAGACCAGTCCATTCACCCTTTTCCACACCATGCTGCCAGGAGCCGGCATAGCTCGACAATTGGTCGTCAAAGTCGTAGATGATGAAACCCGGCTGCTTGTGCGTGTGCTTGAACGTGCCCATAATCTGATAGTGCCCGGGGGTGGTTTTCCAGGCCAGGCCATAGATCGAACTGCCGGCGGCCTGATACCGACCCACAATGCGATGGATGGGCGTGGGCGCAGTCACGGCTTTCAGCGTCAGCGCCCCACCCGTCGAAGTTTCCCAGCGTCCCTCGATGCCTGCCTGTTCAATGTCGAAGAGGTTGGTGTTTTGCACATCGCCATAAGCCGGGGGTGTGTTGAGGGCGCGATGGACTTGCATCTTGCTCAGCGGACAGCCATTGTCACGCTGGAACGCCAGACACGCGAAAGGGGCGTGAGGGCTCGTCAGAGGCACCTCGAGTAACTGGAAGCCTTGGGTGGCCAGGGCGCTGGCTTCATCGGGGGAGCGGGCAATCTTCAGTTGGGTGATGGGCTGAGTTAAACCGCGCTTGTAGCACAGATACGCATATTGCGGCACTGCAGCCTGCTGTTCACTGGCACTGGCATTGGCATGGGCATTGCCGTTGGTAAAACGGAAGTCGAGATGCGTCAGTGCCAGGTTGACATCGAGGCGTTTGTAGCCGGGCGGGGCGCGCACGTTGCGGTCGCCCGTCACAATCTTCAAATCGACAATCGGACAGCCGGTAAACGACAGGGCGTAGGACAAGAGGGGACCCTTCAAGGCCACCGCTGCTGCTGATGTTGTTGGTGGTGTTGACGAGGTTGACGAAGCAGAAGCAGAAGAGGGAGCGATTTTCGACTCGGGAGCGGGGCGTTTCTTGCCTTCCTCGTCCATCATCGAGGGCAGCTTCTCATCCACATGATCGGAGCTGGAGGCTTGGTCTTGGGCACGTTTGTTCTCTTCGACAGGATGAGGCTGGCGCTTCTTGGGCGAACCCAGGGGCGTGGGGTGGGGAGGAATGACTTGACGCTCGAAGCCCTGAGGCAGCGGGTCCCGCGCCCCCAGGATTTCCAGGCCGGTCAGAGGCGAGCCGACGCGTTCCGAACGCGAAAACACAATGTGGACCACACGCTCCGTGGCGGTATCGGCTTCGGAGGGGGGCACCTCCAGTGCTGGGTCAGGCAGGTTGAGGTTGACAGGAACAAACTGATACTCCGCCAGCGACGGTGGCAAAGCGAACGAGGCATCACGCGGCTTGGTAGTATGCAGGATCTTGAAATCGGTCAAGGGCGCGTGGGTCAGATCGCGCGAAATGCACAGAAACAGGGCCGTCGAGTGGCCGGGCTCACGAAGCGGACGAGGCACGGTCGAGGAGGAAGAGGAAGAGGCAGCGGCAGAGGCAGAGGAAGCGGAGGCGGAAGATGAGGAGGACAACGCCGCCGAGGACGAGGGGTCTTTGGAAGAGGAGGACGACGAGGAGGAGGAAGACGAAGAGGAAGACGAAGACGACGAAGACGAAGAAGCAGAGCCAGCACCAGCACCAGCACCCACAGCTTCAGTCGCCGCCACAATCTCGAGCATCTTACTATCCTCGACCGTCGGCTGGCCGTGACTGTTGGGATCGGCAAAGTTCAGCTTTTCGGCCACCATGTGCTGCTTGTATTCTTGGATGGCTGCGTGCCTGAGGGCATTCATGTTGAGGTCGACGAAAATCTTCTGGTAGCCTGGAGGAGGCAGTGCATCTTGGCCTTGAATCACGATGACATCCGTGATGGGATTATACTGCGTGGGCATATCCAGTGACAGCAGCTTGAACGTCTCATCGCGACTGGAAATCTTGTGACACGTGGAGCACTGGATGATGTTGGTCAGCACGCCCTGAAACAGCGTGTCCATGTCGAGCTTGGCCTCGGTGTTCTTGAGACCCGACTCGAGCTGATCCAGCAGGAAGTTGCCAAACTCGGAGCTGTCTTGCTGGTTGGGACCGCGCCACATATCGCTGAGACCCATCTGGAAATCGGCCGGTGATAGTGATGGACGCTTCGACAGGAGCAAGTTGACAAACAGACGTTGCAAGCGTGATGACGTCACTTGAGGCGAGGGCATGCACGGGCCAAAGGGGGGCGGATTTCCGGGGATGGGGGTGATGGGATGGGGTGGATATTGACCCGCTTTTTTCTGCTCATCGTGAAAGCGGAACTCAGCGGTGGTATAATCCACCGACAGCGGCAAACGTACCAGTTCGTTGCGCAGAGTCGCCGTGAAAAACATGGCCTGCAAGAACGAGCTCATATAGCACGTGTTACCCAGGTTAACCAGACCCTTGCGCGAAAAGAGCGCATGATGGGGATCGAGCTTGGCGCCGCTACAGGGTCCCGAAGCATCAGTGGTGTGCCAGGTGCCCTTGAACGATGTGAGGGGCGTGTGCGTCAGTGCATCGTAGTCGAAGTCGAAACGGCACGGGGTCCATTGCTTGTGATCGCTGCTGCGCCAGCTACCGATGAGCGTCCAGCCATGCGAATCGTGGGCGCTGGGGCGACTGCTGGGAAGGTTGGAGTACTGGTGGGAGAGCAGCAGACGCTCGAGCTTCGTGGAGGCCAAGGAGGATAGAGACGAAGAGGCGCTGGAATCGGCAGAGAGCAGAGCCGACGGCACCAAGAAACCGCGAATGCGACCCGTGCCAAGGGCATAGGATCCCCTCACACGCCAAGCTCGAATACTGCCCAGACTCGCGAGACGCAAAGAGCCCAAGCACGTGGTATCATAGGCACCGTTGACCAGCAGAGGCGACGGCGAAGGATAGAGCTCAAACGGTGGCGAGGTCGGGGAGCAGGAAGAGGAAGGAGAGGGAGGCGAAGAGGAAGCGGACGACGACGAAGGAGGGGCAGAAGTAGAAGTCGAATCAGTAGTGGAAGTCAGCTTATCCCGAATCCACAAGGCAGCCTGCAGCGTGTGGGACTCACATGCATCCAAAGCCTCGCGACACAAGGCCACAGTCAACGGAGCCGACGTCGCAGTCGAGGAGGAGGCAAAGACCGGGCGAAGCTCTTCGAAGAGAGACTGCGCCAAGCTATCCGTGGCTTTGAACGAAAAGCGCGTAATAAACACCGGCACATTCACATTGCTCAAAATGCCCATGGAAGCCTGGCTGGCACCGAGATCTTCGTACTCAAACGGAACATTCGAGGAAGTCGAAGCAGACGAAGAAGAGGTCGAAGCAGAAGCAGGCAGGGGATACGGCAGTGGGAAGGTCGGGTTGGAAGCCAGATGCAGGTCGTACGGCAGATCGAAGGGCACCGAGTCCAAAAAGTCGTCCAGACCAATGGTGACTTGCTTGCCATCAAAAGCCAGTGTCAGCGCATACTCCGCCTTGGCCTCCACATCCCACTCCGACAGAGGCGAGCGCTGAGACCTGGAGTTGCTGTGGAAGAGGATGAACTTGAGCATGCCGCTTGTGGTGGGTTCCAGACACAGCACCAGCGAATTGGCGATGTTGTGGTAGGGCGGGTAGCGCGCTTCACTGCCAAAACGCTGAGCCACACGCGGACCCGTCTGCAGCACCAGCGCCACACCACACCCACTCAAGTGGGGCAACGTGCCTGAAACGAGATTCTGTGAAAACAGACGCAGCTGCACTTTGCATTCAAAGCCGCGACGCACCGCCAACTTCTGATGGTAGTAGGCCCCACCGGCACAGTGTTCGAAGATCTTGGGGTGGGCGGTACCCAGTTGAATGTGAGGACCTTTCAAGCGTGCCGCGCCCATTAGCTGGAAGCGTGGGGCCGTCTGACGCAGTGTGATGCCCACCCACGGCAGAGGCATGCTCACCCATGTGGTTCGACCCGGGGCCGTCATCGCGCCCGCATTGGCAAAGTGGTTGTTGCCGGTGCCGACGGTGGTGGTATGGGTCTGGCTATCGAGGGCATCCGAACGCAGGCCGTGGTGGAAGCCGAAGGCGCTGTGATCGAGCAAGGCGGAACCCGGGCCCATGTACTCGGTATTCTCCACAGCCAGCAAGGGCCAGTAACCCACCAGCCCATACTCCGTACCCATCAGCTGCGCCTCTTTGAGGTCCATGATCTGCTCCTTCTTGCGCGCCGTGTTCCACAAACGCACTTCGAACATGGGGCCGTTGAAACCCGAAGCTGGCAGCCCCAATTCCATCCAAGCACCCAGCAGCACCCGAACTTCCGGCACGGCCTGAATCAGCCCCTGATCGCCGTGGGCCTTTTGCAAGCCGTTGACAAAGACGCGCGCCACTTGCGTTTGGCCGTCGTAGGTATAAGCCACATGGACAAAATCGCCCATCTTGATCGCGCCGGGTGCGTTGGTCCAGTAGGGCTTGGCTTCGCGATAGCCGGCAAACTGCGCGCTGGAGTTGACAGCCACGGCCCACTCGCCGGTCTTGTGTTTGTGGAACTTGGACATGAGGTATTGGTTGCGATTGAGCTCGGTGACCAGAATGCGCGCCTCGACTGTGAAGCTTTGGTTGTCGCCGCCCATGGAAATCAGCTTGCTATGTTCGACCGCCACATGACCGCGCACGCCATCAAAGCTCAGGATACGCACATAGGCTTCGTGGGCAGGGGGCTGGGCGCTGCCTTCTTCATCAACTTCCTCCTCTCCATTTTTGGCTTCCGCTAACGGTGTCGCTAAGCCTGGAGGGGACGAAGATAAAGGCGAGGGCGAGGGCGGCAGGTCAAAGTCCTCGATGTTGAACAGCCACACGTCGTTGCGGTGCAGATGATTGACACCCTGGCCGCCGTAGATGACGAGGGACTCCACCGGGCCCTCTTCAGTCACCGTTTGCCAGCAACCCATGAAGAACGAAGCACGCGGAGGCGGGGTACCGCTGAAACCCAGAACGGGCACCCAGGACGAAGTCGGCAAGTCAAAGCGCCACAGGTCATGCACCTTGGCCGTGTTCTGGAGGCTGATCCCCGCACAACGAATCTCGCCACCGTGAACGTACAGGCTGTTGTTGGCGGCGCAGGCTTGGTGCAGGTAGCGAGGGAGCGGACGCAACGACGAAGAAGGCAGGGTCACGTGCTCCCATTGGTTGTCGGACAGCGAGAAACGCCAGAGATCGCCCAGCATCTGGCCTTCAGCGGTCTGGCCACCAAACACATACACGGCGCCAAACAACGACACCATGCTGTGACCGGCGCGCGCACACGGCACCGCACGGCTCGCGGGCTTGATTTGCACCCATTGCTGCGTATGGAAGTAGAATGCCCAGAGGTCGTTAAAGTGCGTTTCTTTGGCTCCCGGATCGGGATTCAGAAACTGGCTCATGACTGAAGTGCTACGGCCACCAAACACCAGCATCACGCGACCATCATCGCTGACAGTGGCAGTGTGCTGGAGACGCGGGGCGGGCCAGGACGGGTTCGGGTTCGAGGAGTCGAGGGAGGGGGTGGGGATCTTCATCCACGTATTCTTGGCTAAGCTGTACACCCAGACATCATTGTTAGACTCCATCATGGGTTGGGATTGGCCACCAAAGACCCAGTGATGCTCGAGTGACGACACCATCGTGGCATAGACGGTGGCGGGCGGCGCGACCTTGTTGGGGCAGAACTGGTGGTAGTGACGATCCTTGGGCTTGTAGAAGCCAAAGGTGTTGGTAGGCGAGGGATGCATCCCCGAGCCCAAGTAGCCACCAAACATCCACAAGACATCGCCAACCATGCAACTAGCACCGCCAGCTCGTTCGACTGGCGTCATGCCGCCCTGCGCGAATCCAGATTGTTGCATCCACGAGCCGCCCGCTAGCCTTTGACGCATCTGACCGCCCAGCTTGGTGACGTTGAGGTTGTTCGAGATCGACGAAGTAGCGGTGGTGGAGGACGATGCTTTCTGCTCCTTGGTCTCTTGGCGTCGCTTCTGCCTCGCTTCACGGGCCTGAGCGCGCTCATCTCTCTGGATCGCAGTCAGCATGGCGTCATCCTCCTCATCGGAGAGGTCTTCTTCTTCCTCCTCGCCTTTGGCCTCCATCAATCGAGCTCGGCTCTCTCTGGATCGCGGCATCTGACTGAAATCGGTAATGTCCACGTCACGAGACGCACAAGTCATGCGCATGCCCACCACACTGCGCAACGGACCCGATTCGGCACCATAGTGACCGTCAAACTCACGCAACGACGAATCAAAGTTCAGCTGAACGTGCGAAGGGAGCTTGCGCGAAAATTGGGTCCAAGTGCCTTGGAAAATGGGGTCGGGCTCGTCGGTAGGCTGCCACAAGAAACCGTCCAGACAGCCACTCGGCCGCACCTCTGCTTTGTCCTTGATGGCCGCGTCAGACTGCACACCCTTGACGCGGTTGATCACCGTCTCCTCCTCCAAACTAAACGTGATCTGTCCAAACACCGAGCTACGCCACTCACCCTCCAACCAGCCCAAATCAGACTCGGAAGGGGACGAAGCCGCAGTTGAAGTCGAAGCCGAAGCCGAAGCAGAAGCAAAACGCGAGCCGACCATCTTCGATGCCACCCGCGCCAATTGCGGCGTGCGGGGCGAGGAAGACGAAGTGGAAGCCGTTGAACGAGTCGAGCGTGTCGACAGGGTTCGGACCAGGGTGAGCGAAGGCGAATCGGAGGCCGAAGGGTAGGTGGAGGGGGTGGAAGGGGGCAGGACAGTTTGCGCTCGCAGGGGATGGGAATGGGACGAGGCGGCATGTTTGGGCAGGACCCAGCAAGCTTGGCGCAGACGCTCTTGGATCTGGGACTGTAAGAGCGGAGGCAGAGGACGAGGTTCGACACTGTCCGAAGTGACGGACGATTTGCTTTCCGAAGTTTCAAATCGCGTCAGATAGACATCAAGACGTTGACGCAGAGGCTGATAGAGGGATGGATAGCCCGGATGGAGTTCGGTGAGGGCATAGAGCAGCAGCACCACACGCTCCCAGAACAAGGACAGCGCGAGAGCATCAGGAGACGAGGCCGAAGGGTGGATGGTAGGAGTGGTGGAGGCGGATGGTAAAGGGGAGGAAGAGACAGGAGGAGAGGCAGGTGGAGTGTACAGATCGACCAGACAGACCAGTCGAGGCAAGTTTTCGTGGAACACACCAGGATCAGACTGAAGACCGAGCAATAGGTCGGAAAGCACATCCAGACACAAGTCCCGACGCACGCCCGCCGCCTCGGCCATCGCCTCATTATTCGCCGAAGTCCATCGCACACAGGCCGTTAGCTGCACGATGAGCGGCGGCACACACTGCTGAACGGTACGCAGGAGCACATGATAGCTCTGAGCGTAGCGTAGTTCCTGCAGCAATCCCTGGATCCAGGCGTGCAGGGTCGGGCGCATGGGCCAGGTGCAGAGGCGACACAACAGAATCACCAACGCCTCTTCGTTGAGACGATGATCATTGACCAAGAGTTGGCAGATGGACGGAATCAGAGGGGAAAAGACAAGGGGATACTGAATGCTGAAGTCCTCTTTCGTGTCGTCCTCAGCGCTCAAACCTGCCGATAGCAATTCTAACAGGTAGTAGAGCGAGGAAGGATATTTATTTGGAGGTCCAGGTGAAACGAGGAGCTCGATAATTTTGCGCATAGAGAAATACTGGAGACGCAGAGATGACGATGGACGTGCGCGATAGATACATTCACAGCACTGCACCAGACAGGTAATAAGACGCTGATGAGACGGAGAAAAGGTGGTGGCAGAAAGCGATGGCCAGAGCAAAGCCGGCTGAGATGGCGAGGGGGATGACGAGGCAGAGGCAGCAGAAGAGAGCTGGAGCGAGTCATCGAGCGGAATGTGAGCAAGCCAAAGAATGCACTGTTGCAGCAGCGCACGATAGCTGATTTTGGAGCGCTTTGTAGTTAATCGGGGTTTGGGTAAGTTGAGATCTTCAAGAGAAAAGCCTTGCAGCGCCCTGACAAGGAAGACATTGCATTCGACCGGAAACTCACTGGTGAGCTGGCGAATCAAGGGAAGTAGGTTGGCGGGCAGCTTGTGCACCAGAGGAAAATGAGACAACAAGGCCTCTGAACCACCCTGGGATGAACTGATGGCTGTGCTCATGGACGCCACGCAACAATATCGGCCTCAGCACAGATCTGCTTTATCAGCTCAAAAAGCGATGGGTCAGGTG
>Ga0256875_1000663_pt1 | contig 11523 bp, 3 predicted proteins | sample MC6MC0418MT_FD_186354 | JGI IMG/M metagenome (GOLD analysis project Ga0256875, IMG submission 186354) | Metatranscriptome of enriched soil aggregate microbial communities from Iowa State University, Ames, United States - MC6-MC0418-MT... | ecosystem: Environmental > Terrestrial > Soil >... | reverse complement strand
CCTTGGCCCGTGCGTGCACTCGAACAGCACTCAGATACACAGCAGCCGCTGCCTGCGCACCGTTGTTGCGCCGTACAGCCGCACTCGTCGCCCCCCGTCCGTCGCCACTGCGCCCTTTCGCCAGCGTCACTGCCGCGTCCCGCGCCCGCCTCTCCGCCATGAGCGCCGCCGCACAGCCCGCGAACCTGCAGCACATCATGGAGCAGGCGAAGCAGGACATTGCAGATGTTGTGCTCACCGTGCTGCCCGGTGCATTCCCCGAGGTGGCCGCCGACAGCGTTGCCGAACTCCGCGGCGATGTGCTGGCGCGTACGGTGCGCACGACGGTCAAGGGACAGGGCGAGCTGTCCCTGCCGTGCTTCGTCTTCGGCAAGAAGATCAAGGGCCCTCCTGCGAAGACTTCCGAGGCGCTTGCCGCCGCTCTGTCCGCGCACCTCGCTGCGAACCCGCATGCGACGATTACGTTCGTAAAGGCGGCCGGTCCCTACCTGAACTTCGGTCTCAGCACCACTTTCCTCGCCACGGTGCTGCAGCACATCCTGCAGGGAGACTATCTGAAGCCGCTGCCGCAGGAGGGAAAGCTGAAGGTGATGATTGAGTACTCGCAGCCGAACACGCACAAGGCTTTCCACGTCGGCCACATGCGCAACGTCGCCCTGGGTGACGCACTGGTGCGCCTGAACGAGCAGCTGGGCCACCCCGTCGTTGCCGTCAACTACTTCGGCGATGAGGGTGCGCACGTCGCGAAGTGCCTGTGGTTCCTGACGCGCTACCTCCAGCAGCACCCGTCGTTCGACATGGACAAGGATGTGGCTCCGTCGGCGCGCGGCGAGTGGCTCGGCCAGATGTACTCGGCGGCCGTCGAGGCGCTCGACCTCGGCGTGCTGACCAAGTACCCCTTCCCGCACGTGGTGCCCGCGAAGGTGCTGTCGATTGACAACCACCCCGCGGCCGATGCGCCGCCGAACTGGCACGTGGTCAAGCTGGCCATCGACGCGAAGGGCGGCGAGGCCACCGTGGTGTGCGGCGGCAAGGGATACAACGTCGGCGATCTGGTGGCCTACATGCCCGTCGGCGCGCCGATGAAGGGCAAGCTGACCGTGCAGCCGAAGGACATGAAGGGTGTGGAGTCCGCCGGCATCATGATGGCGGCCAGGGAGCTCGGCATCGAGGACGAGGAGCCCGCCCCGGCCGCCGCACAGGGAGCCAAGAAGGGAGAGCCCAAGGCCAAGGCGGAGCCCAAGCCGAAGGCGGAGAAGGCGCCGAAGGCGGAGAAGCCCAAGGCGGACGCTGCTGCTGCCGCTGCTGGTGGTGATGCCGCCGCCGCTGCTGCTCCGGCGAAGAAGGAGAACAAGGGCAAGGGTGCGAAGGAGGACCGCGAGTCCCCCAACAACCGCATCTACACCTTCCCCGCCGACCTTGTGCTGGGCGTCCCCGTGACCGATCAGGGCCGCCTGCCGAACTTGGCGCACGTCCCCGCGGACAAGTCCATCCTGGTGGAGCACGAGGAGCGCAAGGAGGCTGTGCGCGAGATGCTGCGCAAGATGGAGCACGGCGAGCCTGAGATCATGGCTCTGTGGGACAAGACCAAGGAGTGGTCGCTGACGGAGTTCCGCAACATTTACAAGTGGCTGGGTGCGCGCTTCGACCATGACTTCTTCGAGAGCGAGTGCTCGGAGCCGTCGCGCAAGCTCGTCGACCAGTACCGCGGCAGCGTGTTTAAGGACAGCAACGGCGCGCTCGGCGCCGATCTGGCCTCGTTTGGCCTGGGCTTCTGCATGGTGCTGAAGAGCGACGGCGCGGGTCTGTACGCCACGAAGGATCTGGCGCTGGCCAAGCGCAAGTTCGACGACTTTGGAATCGACCAGAGCATCTATGTCGTGGACGCCGCGCAGACGCTCCACTTTAAGCAAGTGTTCAAGACGCTTGAGCTGATGGGCTATGAGCGTGCCAAGCACTGCGTGCACATCCCGTACGGCCAGGTGGTGCTCCCGTCGGGCAAGATGTCGTCGCGCACGGGCACGGTCATCATGTTCTCGCAGCTCAAGGAGCTGCTGGCGAAGGACATCTACACCAACTTCCTCGCGAAGTACGACGAGCAGGCTGTTGCCGCCGTGGTGGCGAACGCGGCGGCCGAGGCGGCGCAGCATGAGGCGACGACGCCCGCGGCGGCTGCTGCCAACGCGGCGTCTCACGTCAAGGTGCAGAAGAACCAGGTTGCATGGAGCGCCGACGAGCTCGCGCGCGCGCAGCAGGCCATCTCTGTGGCGACGATCCGCTACGGCATGCTCAACCACGATGTCGCCAAGGACATCGTGTTCGTGCTGGAGGAGTGGACGGCGCGCAGCGGCAACACCGGTGTCTACATGCTGTACGCGTACTCGCGCATCCAGTCCATCGTGCGCGAGGTCAAGCTCGCGCAGGGCGAGCAGGCCGGCAAGGTCGACTTCTCGCTGCTGACGCACGAGAGCGAGCGCACTCTGCTGCTGCAGATGCACGATCTGTGGGACGTGCTGGAGAAGACCGTCGAGCTGCGCAACCCCTCCACCCTCTGCAACTACCTGTTCGACCTGTCCAAGTCGTTCAGCTCCTGGTACGAGGTGCCCAGCTGCTCGGTCAACAACGCCGCCAGCGAGGACCTCAAGGTCACCCGCGTCGAGTTCATCAAGGCCATCGCGGCCGTCATCAAGCTCGGACTCAACCTGCTCGGAATCCAGACGCTCGAGCGCATGTAAGCAGGAAGAGAATGCGCGGGGCGAGCGAAGTCAAACGCGGCGCCTTATTTATTGTGCAAATTGAGTTCGCACTTCAAATGAGACTTGAAATTTTGAAAGAACATCCTCTGTCGGTTTGTTTGGGACGAACAGAAGGCAAAGGGAGGTTGTAGCGCAAAAAGAAAGCGTTAAAGGTGGGGGCGCACGAGTCGAGCGACATCTGCTCCGCTGCTGGGCACGCATCCCGGCTCAGCAATGAGAGCAAGGCAGTGCGCGAGCCAGTGGGAAGTTGCCGCTCGTCTGGTGTCCCCATGAGGAGCCCGGCTGGCGGTTGGGCACTGCACCAAAAACTGAAACTCGCCGAAGATTCATTGCCACGCGCTCCGCCCTCCCACACGTCTCGATGTGGCCGCACACGCCGGCCGCGCTGCCAGTGCCCGTGGGACACGGCGGCGGACGACGCGTGAACAACCAGATGCGGCGGGAGGGACAGAAAGGAGGTGGGGATGAGCGGCGGAGGGAGCGCGCAGCAACGCTCTCGGCGAGAAAAACAAACATGGGCAAGTAAAAGGGGCGGTGCAGGCTGCCCGCACCAGACCAGTGGGTGGTCAGGCGCCGAAGGTAGCAAGGCAAAAACGGGGCACGAAGGAAGAACTGAAGCGAACAAAGAGCGAAGAGCGACGCGCGACGAAGCAAAAAAACGAACTGCACGTGCGAACCATGCGGCAAGCCTACCGGTTGGAAAACGGCGACCCGCACCAGAAGTAGTCTGCAGCCGACGCTGATGCGGCTCCGTCCCGTAGGTGGAACAGAAAGGCACCAGCGCAGCGCACTGTTTGCCGGTGCAAAACCAGCTCCCAGTGCCAGACCGCTGTGGCGTGAACGGACGAAAGCGAGCGCAGAATAGCAGGTGGGTGGGTGGACGGGCGGGCAGAATGAGGTGGAGCGACAACGGTGCATACAGCAGAGGGCGAGCAGAGAAGCGAAGGGCGAGCAACTGACGGATGAACAGCGAAAACCGGAGCGAGGAAAGAGCAGAGAGAACGAATAAAGAGCAAGAAATGGAGGCGTCCATGGACGCGCTTGGCCAACTTGCACGCCGAAGACGGGCAATGAAGCCAGCCGGCGCGTGCAAGGGCAAGCGGCGGGGAGCCGTCGAGCAGACAGAAAGAGACAGACATGAAAAAGAAAGAAAAACGTCATATTGACAAGTGTGCAAACACCGCAGGTGAACGGATGAAAAGCGGACAGCACCCACTAGTTTCGCAGATCGAATCCCGTGCGCCGGCCGGCAAACGAGGCCAGCGTCGCTCCAGCTTCGATCCACGCCCTGTGCGCCAAGTCTCCGCTGTCCTCTATCCATGCGTCATGTGCGAGCGCAGGTACTCAAGGATGGCGTTGAACGCGGCCGCATCTCCGCTCTTGCGCGTGAGGGTGAGAACTCGCGTGTCATGTGCCGACTCGACAATGTCGACCACGAAGCGCACGCCGTTGGGACCGAACATTGCAGCGCTGCTGCTGCTGCTGCTGGGAGGAGAGATGCGCGAGGAGCCAGCGAACGCAGAAGCGCCCAGCGTGCGCGCGGAAGGTGGTGATTGCATCGGGCCGGCGCTGGCCGGTTGCGAGCTGCACTCGGACAGGGACAGGCTGGCAGAGTACGGCGCTTCCCGTTCGCTCACCGAGCTGGTGTTCGACAGGCCGCGCTGCAGCAGATCGGAACTCGATCCGGCATCCTCCACGGGCGATGCGGACAGCGGAAACTGGGGCAGCTGCGCGCTCTGCAGCACGCACGGCTGATTCAAGGAGCGTGTCGGCGTCGGCTTCGGCGTCGACGGCACGCCGGGCGTCACGTGGGTCGCTGCTGCCGCGGCGTAATGAGCCGACGCGCTCTCGGCTGCCAGAACCGAAGCGCCGCGTGCCGTCTCGACAGCGATGCTGGACGAGCGCGGTCGCTGCTTGTTCACGTCTTCAGCCGGCGTCGACAGCGCCCGCTGCATCAGCGGAATCGGCGGCGTGGGCGGCGTGACAAAATTGTCGAGCTTCGCGTTGGGCTGGTAGCTCGCCTCGATGCGGTATCCCCTCGAGTGCACAAACTGCACGCCGGCTTGGGCGAGCAGCTTGGTCACCTCGTTGGTCAGCGTCAGCGTCGCACGCTTCGTCGTCAGGGAGCGAGACGAAGGCGGCGTAGACGGGGCCAGCGCAGGAGACGAGGGCAGGGACACCTGGGCCTGCTGCGACGGCTGCACCGCCGCCTGAGGCACCGCGTTGGTGCGCTTGCTGGCGCCCTTGAGGCGCTCGAAGAAACCCGTTTGGCCGAATACGCTCGAGAACCAGCTCTTCTTCTGCTGTGGGCTCGGCGGCGGCTGAGGTGCAGCAGCTGTCGGCATCGTCCGTGACGAAGCGCCCACATCCGGGCGGCGCACTACTCCGTCGGCGCTATCAGCCGGCGTGTTGAAGTGCACACGGTGGAAGCGCGGAGACGTGCTGTACTCCGGCAGCTGCTGCGCTGACGAGACCGGCGTGCGGATATTACTGATAACCCCTTCCGCGTGTCGCTGAACCAGCAAGTTGCTCTCATCCTGGCTGTAAGCGCGGGGCCGATTGCCAGTCACACGTGCTGCCTCCTCCGCCTCTGGGCGCTCGGACTCGCTCGCGCTGGAATCCTGTGTGGAGATCTCGATGCGGCTGTGCATGATGCGCGGCGGCAGCGACAGCGGTGGCGGAGACACGAAGCTCGCCTGGGGTCCCATGGGCGCAGACTGGGCACCGAAATCGAGGTCCATGCGCTGATGCGCGGGGCCGCGACCGTAGGGCTCCGGGCGCGAATCCACGGGGAACAGCTGACGGGCCGTTGCCGGAACACGCGCTTCCGCCGCAGCCGCCGAGTTGCTGTAGGTCTGCGGCGTGGACATGCGTCGCGCGAAAATGTCCTGGTGAGCCATCAGCGGCGACACGTTCGCACTGACGCTGCCATGCGCCACTGGCGGTGCGAGCATCGGCAGCTCCTCGCTGACAGGCTCGTCTGCCGGGTAGCCTGGCGGCGACGGCTTCAGCTCCGTGTCGTAGCCGGGATACGATGCCGCCATGCGCGCGTTGGGCGTGACCACCGCACCGCTGGCGGATGCCTGCAAACCCCCTGTCGAGTCCGCCAAGGCGGATGTGGGCGACAGCGGCACAGCCACATCGCCACTGGGCTGCGGCATGGTCAGCGTCAGGGGCGGAAGTCCGGCACGTTGCTGATAGTACGCAGCAGCTGATCCCGCATCGTCGTTCATGATGCTGTCCGGCACGCTGTAGAGACCGTCGCTATAGTGACGAACGACCGGCGGCATCACGGCATTGGAAGACGCAGCGGTCGCGGGAACTGGTGACGGCGACGGGCTTGCGGACACGGGTTGCGCGGGAGCAGCGCCCTGCGGAGCAACCTGCGTTGCCGCGGCGACTGCAGTTTGTTGCGTCGGAGCAGCATTCGCGACCATGCCAAGCACGGATGACGCCAGCACGGATTGCGGCGCGAAGATGGAGGATGAGAAGACCGGTGCTGCAGCGCTCGACGGCGATGCAGCCGCGTTGAGAATGCTCGTGCCCGAGTACGCTGCAGGGCCGCCCAAGGTCGTGACTCCGTTCTGTGTCGCATCGAGCATGCTCGAGTCGTTGCACGGCGACGAGCGCGAGCTGCTGCTCGTTGTCGTTGTGGCAGGGCGGGTGGCCGGCGGCGGGAGCGCGAGCTCGATGAGTCCACGCGTGGGGTCATGCCGCTGCGCCTCGTTGGGCGAGTTGAGCTGTGACGTGGGCTGCGAGCTGCACGCCAGCAGCAACCCCATCGGTCGCGGTTCGATGGTTCCCGATGCCGGCTGCGACACGGTGTACGCATCGCCGAGCAGCAGGCCGCGCGCGGTGGTAGAGTGGTGGTGCGACGACTGGTGGTGACGCCCGTGGTGACGATGCTGGTGCGGGCGGGTGGGCGTAATTTTGGGCGACAGTACGGCCAGCTCGCGCAGACGCTGATTCTTGCGCTCACGCAGCAAGCGGTAGAAGCGTAGCTCCAAGCTGGGCTCGGCCGAGTGCGCCTGCGCGCGGATCTTCTCACGGTTCGTCTCCTTGTTACCCAGACCCAGCGACTCTAGATCGTTCAGCACGGCCTCGTCCAGTGATTCTTCCTCTTCCTCCATGCGAACGGACGACTGCAGCGCGTTGGCAACAGATTTGCTGGAGGTGCGGGGAACGCTCGGCGCAGCACCCACACCAGCTTGACCATGGGGATCAAAGCCAGCGTGATGGGCGCCACGCTTGCGACCCGAGCGGCCCATGCTGTCGTGCGCCTCACCCTCATCGCTGTCGTCTGCATCGTCCCCGACCGGCGGGCCGTACGCCAGCTGCGAGCGATTGTTCAACTTGCCGTGGCGCGGCTTCTTGTGCGGCGGCAATGCACCCGTCGGTGCTGGTGCTGCCGGTGCATGCAAGTTGAGCGGTTTGCTCGCGTGCGGATCTTGCAGGTTGAAGTAGTTCCCACCCTTGAACGCGATGTGTTTTTTGATGTCCGGAATGGTGATGCGCTTGGCCGGGTCTACCGTGAGCATGCGCGAGATGAGGTGCGCGATGTCGGCGGGCACATGGGCCGGTGTGACGTAGTGGCCGCGCGTCACCATCGTCAGCAGCGTGGGAATGTTGTCGTGGTCGAACGGCAGCGCGCCCGTGATCAACGCAAACAGAATCACACCGATGCTCCACACGTCCGTGCTCTTCGCGTCGTAAGAATGACCCTCGATGATCTCGGGCGACGCGTAATGCGGCGAGCCGCAGCTGGTCTTGAGAATGCCGTCCTTCTTCATCAGCTGCGCCATGCCAAAGTCCGCAATCTTCACGTTGCCGTTCCCGTCCAGCAGCAAATTCTCGGGCTTCAAGTCGCGGTGGCAAATGTTGTGCGCGTGGCAGTTTCCGACGATCAGAGGGCGCGATTGCTTGGTCACCATCCCACGCTCGTCCTTGAACACGCGACGCGTGACGATGAGACCGGCCGGAACACGCACGCACCATACGCGGCCCTTGTACTCAGCCGCGGGCAGCGCACGCACATCGCGCTGGCACTGCAGAACGGGCTCACTGAACTGCGCGTCGGCCGTGTAGCTGACTGCCCACAAGGCGCGCTGACCGACCGGCTGTCCCTCCTCGCCGGCACCGGTGCTGCTGCTGTGCAAATAGAAGTGCGGCGAGTATCCTGCGTGCAGCGCCAAGCGCACGAGCTCGTCGCGGAAAGACGCCGACGCGGTGAAGAGGATGCCGGCCTGTCGGCCGTGATCAACGTAATCCGCTTGGTGCAAGCCGGCCAGAACGGCGCGCGCCGCCTCCTTGTCCAGCTGCCACACCCAAGAACTGAAGTGCGAACCTGACTGCGACTCGCCCTCTGGTTCACCATTCTTGCCATCTCGTTGAGCAACGAAGAACTCCACCCAGCGCGGGTGGCGCAACAATACGCGCGACTCGCCGTTGCTCGCATTCTGCACGGCGAAGTCCCACTGCGGCTTTCCTTCCATGCTTCCATCGCCCTCGAGCACAAGCGCGCGGTCGGTCTCGGCCTCACGCAAACCGAGTGACTGCAGCTGCTGGCGCAACCACGGGGCGGTGCTGCCCGACGTCGCATGGAAGGATAGGCACTGCTTGTTCTCGTCGAGGCTACCGGCGACCAGCCAATATCCGAACAGCTGCAGAAACGCCAAGATCTTTCCCGGCGTTTCCAGCCGCAGCGCCTGACGGAAGGGCCAGTCGGTGAATGGTGTCGTCATCTCCACACCATTCGCCGCCACGCTCAGCATCGTGATCTGCGCGCGGGGATTGCGACTCAGCAGCGTGCTCGCCTCCTCCTTCTTGAAACCACCGCTGCTGCGACGCACAAACATCTCGTGCGTAGCCGTGACGCGCACGGACACGCCGTTGCTGGAGTGCTCAGTCGCGGCCTCAGGACCGCGACCGTACTTGTCTGCAGTGCCCGCCCAGCGCGCGGCCTCCTCTCGCTGCGTGAACTCCAGCATGCGCTCACCCGGTGGCTTGTCGATGACGGCAGTGGGTGCTTCGTAGCGCAGCTGCTTGGTGGCGTGAGAGTAGGCTGCGACGAGGAGCGGCTCGCTGCTGGTGCTGCCGCTTTCGGCATCGTCCTGAGACAGCGCGTGCTCGCTGAGGAAGCGCGCTCGGTCCATCCATCCCCTGCTGGTGAGGATCTCCTGGTCCTCCGCGAGGCAGTGCTCGAGTCCCATGATGATCTGCGCGATGATGCGCAGCGCCTCGTGCCGGTCGAGGCGCCCCTTGGACACGATGTAGTCGAACAGCTCGCCGCCCTTCGCGCGCTCTAGCACGAGGTACAAACGACTCTCCGTCTCCAACACGTCGTACAGCTTCAACACGTGCTGGTGCTCGATGAGTTTCAGGATCACGATCTCGCGCTTGACCTTCTTCCACAGCTTGGACTGTTCGACCTCCTTCTCGGTCGGCGCACCGCCAGGTCCACTGCCGCCGTTGCCGCCGCCCTCCTGCTCACCAATCAGGAACTTCTTATCGATGATCTTGAAGGCGACCTCAAAGCCCGTTAGGCGGTGTGTGCCCAGTCGCACAGTGCCGGTGCATCCACGACCCAGCTCGGGGCCCAGGATAAAAGGGCCGACGAATTCGTGGCGCCCACCACCAAATGAGCGCGTCGACTCAATCAAGTGCTGCGGCGGCTGCTGGGGCTGCTGCCGCGGCGTGGCAGGTGTAGAGTGCGTGACAGGCGAGTGATGTTGGTGGTGGTGGTGGTGATGCACGTGCTGCGAGTGATGATTGCGCGTGGAGTAGGACTGGCTCGACGAGTGCGTGTGCTTGGGCGTCTGCGCGTGCTGCGACGCGTTGTAAGGCGGCGCAGCAGAGCCTTGAGCCGGAAGCACCACGGGGGATATTTGACTAGCTGCAGCAGGGACGGTGCGATAGCGCGTCGGGGAGGAGGCGGGCACGGTGTCCTGCTGCTGCGGTCTGCTCGCTGCGTCGGCCATGTCTTGCGTCACCGCACTGCCACTATGCTTGTGCGCCGACTGAGGCAGCGACAGCGGCGGCGGTGACGGAGTGCTCGACGTCGACATCGTTTGCACGCTTGCTGAGTCCGCATTGCCCGTCGATCCGCCCACGGCGCCCTGCTGCAGCTCTGCCGGGTTGGCCGGTCTGCCCTCGTCGGCCATGACGGCGTCCAGCAGGCGCTGGTGCACCTTGGCGGAGTGTCCACTGACGCCAACCGGGGACGATGCCTGCGACGCAGACGCTGATGACGAACTCGACGTGGTCGAATTGGTGAAGTGCGCATGCGACACACTTGGCGTCGAGGCCGCCGAATTTGGGCCAGCCGACACGGACGCGGCAGACACCGACGCCAGCACGGGGGTCACCGCACCATCTGCCATGGAGGCAGGAACAGCAGGTGAGCCGAGCGTAGAGGGAGGCACGACCGCGAAGTTGAAAGGTGGCAACTCCTGATGGGGCAGCGGCGGCAGGATGGACGCTTCCTTATCGGCCTCGCAGTCGCAGTCCATCGCGACCACATCACTGCCACTGCTGTCCACCATAGCGCCTTTTTCATCTGCGCGCGGCGATGAGTCTATCCCCGTCGTCTCTGAGCTGTCTGCTTCGATCTCCGGCGATGAGGTGGGCTGCACGCCGCCCGGCACGGTGACGCTGGCCAGCGCATCGGCGCCCGGAGACAGGGGCTCGAAGAAATACTCAGGCACGAAGGTTGGCTTGAAGGCCGTGGGCGTCGCGAGAGGCTGTGTCATGCTCATTGACGCAGCGACGAGGACGAACAGGTGGTGTGCGTGTTGTTCAGCGGCAGCGGACGCGGCGCGATGGTCCGACGGGCGCTCATGCAACGAGGGCCGAACTCAGCGGCGGCGCGACGGAGTCCAAACGAGGACCTCAGGCGCGATCGACAACGGTGCAAGTTCGAGTTGATTGGAGTCGAAGGGACAAGTGGAAGGAGTCGCTGGCTGGTGGCAACGCCAGCGACTCGGTGACGGCTGGGCGGGGCGAACGGAAAGAAACCGGTGGGCGAACGCGCGCAGGCGCAGCGTGTGCGATGGTGACGCGTTCGATGCGAGAGTGTATGCTGTTCGATGACATCACACATTTCATGAGTGCGTGAGTTGCGGGATGAGCCCGGCCCTCGCAGTCGCGGTCGCCCCCGCCGCAGCCCCGGAGCCCCGAACGGGGGAGGAGAGGAGAGGAGAGGAGAGGCTGACGCAGCCAGTCGCCTCTGCCACGCACGCACCACACATAGACACGCACACACGCAGAACACTTGCACCCCTTCGATGCAAGTGTCCTCTCACCCTCGTTGCAACTTGAGTGTGTTCCCGGTGCCTGGTTGCTGCGGTGGGCCGGGATGCCCAGTGGCGCTCCCGAAATCTCGCAGCCCCCACCGCGCCACTCGCTCGCGCCGACTCGCGGAGGGGCGTGCCCGCAGACCACGAGTCGCCGCCGTTCCCTCCGTTCGTTCCCCGTACCCCCTCCTCCTCGTGTTGTTCGAGTGCTTGTGTGTGTTCTGCCCTGGTGCTGGTGTTGCTGCTGTGTTGGCTGTGGGGTGGAGCGGGGAGCTGGCCGCCGCTCGGGGCCCGTCCTTCGGTGCGCCGCCCACGCCGCACACACACAGCCACGCGCGCACGCAGGAACAGACAGGAAAACACACACAGGGGGACAAAATAACAACGTGCGCACATTAACCAGTTAACGGGCTATCACTGTGCTTAATGGCGTGGCTCAGGAAGCACGCAGACACTCAGAAAACGGGCTTGGTCTT
>Ga0256875_1000658_pt1 | contig 11555 bp, 1 predicted proteins | sample MC6MC0418MT_FD_186354 | JGI IMG/M metagenome (GOLD analysis project Ga0256875, IMG submission 186354) | Metatranscriptome of enriched soil aggregate microbial communities from Iowa State University, Ames, United States - MC6-MC0418-MT... | ecosystem: Environmental > Terrestrial > Soil >... | reverse complement strand
CTTGTCTGGTGGATGCTAAAAGAATGAACGCTTTAAAAAAGGCGAGAAGAGCTGTGCTGCCAAGCCCGCGATGCTGCGTCATGTTCTCTGTGTGTTGTGTCTCAGTTGTAGTGGCTGTGCATGGACGCCATGCGAGTTCCCCTGGGCGCGATCTTTTTGTCGCTGAGTGGAATCCACACGTCGGGCGCCGCGAAGTAGTGCTGTTGCCAGTGCACCTTTGCTTTCCGCTCCGCGTGGTTCAGCGCGATGATTGTCGCGGCCTGCCACGCGCGCGGCTGACCCACCACGCACTCGCACAGCGCATCCACCTGCAGGCCGACGCGGTAGATGGAGGCGTCGAACGAAGAAGCCGAGGCCGCATCGCCGCCGTCACTGCCGCCCTTGTCGCCCCCCAGTGGCACGGCCGACCTAGCCGTCCCACCGCCGCCGCTACCGCCGCTCTCCTCGTCGTAGAAGTCGAAGGGGTCCTCCTCGTCGCCGGAGGCGGAGCCGCCCACGGAGGTGAGGGAAACGGTGTGGCGCACATGGTTGCTGATTCCGGCACGGTTGTTGAAGGACAGGGTCTTGCTGCCGCTGCTTCTGCTGCTGCCGCTGCTCCCGCTGCCCGCGGTGCTGCGGAACGTGTTCGCCCACGCGTCCGGCGCCTCCCAGTCCGCGGGCGGCCCTGCCTGGGCCACGACGTCCGCGTCCTCCTTCGCGTCGTCCGGAGCCAGGCCGCGCCACAGCCGTGACAAAAGGAAGAACTTTTCGCGGGGGGAGTAGTGCACCACCTTCATCGGCTGCAGACGTTGGGCGCGCGGGGGAGCAGCGGAAGCAACAGCAGAGGAGGAAGCGACGGCGCGACGGGAAGGAGATGAAGCCGCGTTGGTCGAGCTGGACTGCTTGGCGCTTCCTGCCGCCTCGCCCTCCTCGCTGTCCTCCTCGTCCTCGACGCCCAACATCGCCGCGGCGCTCGGGCCGCTGCCCTGACCCTTCTCCTTCTCCTCCTCGAGCTGCTCCTCTTCCTCGCCACCGGAGGGGTCCGGCTCGTCCAGGCCAAGCGGGGGCAACTTCGCGTCCAGCTCCGCCATCTGGTCCTTCCACGAGCTGACGCCACCGCTGTTGGTGCTGGAGCTGGAGGTCGAACCGACGTTGAACGAGGGGGCGCGCCAGGTGCTGCCGCTTTTCCACGCGTCCTGCAGTCCGCCGGCGCTGCTGCTGGCGCTCTTGTTCGCGCGGCTGCTCGAGCGCGTGTTGTACGTCTTCGAGCCGCTGCTACTGGTGGTCGACATCGGCGTGGAGTAGTACCGTCCCGGTTTGTCCAGCGCCACGCCGGACTCGTTGGGCTCGAGGAGCGAGGGTGCCCAGCGGTTGTTGAGCAGCCAATCGCGCACCCACTTCCACTCGTCCACGTGCGAGTGCATCAGCTCCACGAGGCTCTGCGCCAGCGCGTTGTCCCGCGTCAGCAGGGTGAGCAGCGCGTCCAGCGATCCGTCCAGCACGGTCCAGTACATCTGCTCCTGCTCCAAGAAGCGCAGCCACTGCTTCAACACAGCGACCCTGCGCTCGCCCGTGGAGAAATCCTCTTGCCGCAGGAGCAGCCGCAGCATCGTGTACGAGTACACAGTGTTGCCCTCCTTTTCGAGCAAGGCGAAGACCGCCTGGCTCAGCCGGGAGCTCCAGGGAATGTTCTCCGCCGCGAGGCGCGCCACGAGCGAGCTCAAACTGCCAAGCCGGAGCAAGGTGCTGGAGTCACTGATCAGCGCGCTGAGGAACGGGGGGCAGCAGAGGAGCAGGCAGGAGTCGGGGGACAACGCCGGGGCAGGAGGCAGGACGACAGACTCGCAGGAGGACGTGGAATCAGCAGAGCCGCGACGGGACAGCACGATGGGTTCCACGGCGTCGCTCGTGGATTGAACGGCCTGGCTGCCAGCGACGTCTCCCGCAGCAGCCTTTGCTCCCGCCTCTCCACTCACAGCCTCCGCCGCCGCCCCGGCCGCCGCGACGATCTTGAGCGGCTCCACGTCCGCGTGCGTCGCGAGCAGATCGAGCACCTGCCAGAAGTACCTGTGCCAGTGCTGCGTCGTCGACGACGAGGAGAGACTCAGGGTGTTCTTGGTCAGCGGGTAGTACTTCCGCGCGGCGCCCGAGGCGGTCAAAGCCATGCCGTTCACGCGGTTGCCCGTGGGATTGTCCTCGGACACCTTGACCCCGCCCAGGAGCAGATCGATCAACCGCGCGAGCAAATCGTTCCGCGGAAGAACGACGGAAGCGGCAGCACTAGCGCCAGATACAGCACCATCAGCGACCGAGCTCGGGTCATCCGCGGCCAGGGGCAGCGGCGACGGCGACGGGCTGAGGAACCTGTGGATCACCAGGACGTTCGCCTGGGCCAGGCGCACCACGAGCTTGAGGAAGGTACTCAAGGCGTGCCGAGCGTAGTAAGGAAGGAACGGCACGCACTGGCACAGGTGGTCGACCAGGCGCGCCACCGCCGGAGGCAAGGAGGCCTCCCGCTTGGCACTGCTGTACTTCAGCAGCATCACGGCCATGCTGGCGAGCACCTCGGCCATCGCGTCGCGGACGTCTTGTTCGGGGCAGGAGAACAGGTAGGTGAACACGATGGACGGCGGCGCGTCGAACGGGGGGAGGGTCTGCTCGTACCCGCCGCCACTGTCACCGCTGCCAACGCCGCCCGCGTCGGTGTCGTCGTCCCAGCTCAGGGAGCCGCCGACGCTGCTGTCATCGAAGCTGTTGCGCCGGGCCTTCTTCAACGTGCCGCTCTTGGGTCCCGCGCCGGTGGAGGTACTCGCGGTCGAACCGGTCAGGAAGTCGTCGCGGGGGCGGACGACCGACGTGGAGGAAGAGCTGGTGCTGGTGCTGCTCTTTGCGGGCTTGGAGGACGAGGAAGCGCTGCTGGTGGCCGCGGTGGAAGAAGCCGAGCTCGATGAAGCAGTGGTGGAGGCATCTCCACTCACCGTCGAGTCCTGCTTCGCCTCCTCGCCTTCCTTGCTTTCCTTCGCCGCAGCCTTGGGCTTCGCAGGCTCCGGCTTGACGTAGCAGCAGTACTCAATGAACCACTCCGCGACGGGCGCGAGGGTGTCCCAGGCGAACGGCTTGGCATCCCCTGCGACAGGAGGGGTGAACAGGTTCTTCAGCAGGTGCACCCAGGGTTGCAACAGCTTGTCGTGCGTGAAGCTGCGCAGGAACACGTGCAGGAAGTGGCGGAGCGCGTGTTGCGCAAGGGGCAGCACGGAGGAGGGCGACACGGGCACGACGGCGGCGTTGGAGGACTGAACCTCCGCTTCCGCCGCCGTCTTCCAGCTGTCCTCCGTGACGAACCTCGTGCCAAGCAGGCAGTCACGGAACAGTTCATAGTGGAAGCCCAGGCCGGAAGTTCCGTGGAACACCATCTGGTCCACCATCGCGCCGACGAGGCTGGCGTAGCTCTTCGCGAGCATCGCCGCGTGCGAGGAGCGCGAGGAAGAGGCGGAGGCGTCGTCGAGCGCGGAGTCCGACCCGGCGAGGGCAGAGGAAGAGTACAGTCGCGCTTGAGTTGCATGATGGCGCCGCATGACCCGCTTGACGAACGCAACCGCCCGTGCCGCCGAAGCGAACGACACCTTCTTCGATTCTCCTGCCTCCGCCGCCTCCGTCAGCTTGACCTCGCTGCGCACCCGGTCGTAGAACAGGATGTATCCCGACCGGCTCCTGCTGCCCCAGACATCACTGCCACCTCCGCCGAACGCCTCCTCCGCGATGTCGCGCGCGAAGTCGAAGGGGGTGATGCGCTTATCATTGAACTCGAACCAGCCCGACGATGATGAGGAAGAGGAAGAGGGCGCCACGGAACGGTCCTGGATGTAGCTGTAGTAGTGCCCGCCCGCCGCGGTGCCCGAGTGAACCACTACGCCGCGAAGGACGTACTGGTAGTATTCGGGAGGGTGCAATGGCGCGGAAGCGGAGGCGGCGGCGCCATTGCTCGCGCCCCCGCCGGCGGCGGCTGAAGAAGCCGAGGAAGCTCCCCCGTCAGCACCAGCCCCCTGCTGTCCCTGCCCCTGTTTCTGCGCGGCTTCCTTCGCCTGGACTCCTTCTAGCGTGTAGGGGAACATGTCGATCGTGGTGGGGAACTCCAGTCGCTCATTGATCTTCGTACTTTGGTACGTGTTGTAGTCCATCTCGAAGCGCTTGAGCATCAGGACGAGCGTCGGCGGCAAGGAGGACACAACGGTGCGGCGCAGGGTGGACACCTTGCTCCCGCACAGGGAACACATGTACGCGTTGCCCCCCGCGAGAAGCTCGCCCTGGATGAACGCGTCGAGGCTCGCGCGGAGGTCGCGCTTGTTCTTCACGTCCAAGGCCAACACGGTGAACTCCTCGGGCGACGCCTTGGAGTGGCGACAGGGCTCGCCCGTTCCGAGCAGCTGCGTGCACAACGTGCCGCACAGTGTCCGGCGCAAGACGCCCGCATATGGCGTGCCCTTGAGCTCCTCGTTGACCTTGTCCACCAGGCGGGTGAAGAAGAGGCCAGAGTCCTCTTGCACCGCGGGGTTGATGCTCACCCCGTCCCAATCCTTGAACGAACGGCAGAACCCTTCGGTCGAAGCGGGGTTCTTCGACATGGCACCGGTGGACAGCGCGACCAGAATCTCCTGGAGCTGAGCCACCACGCTGGCCTTGCGATCAAAGGGCTGCGCGCCGTCCGCACCCAGTCGGATGCGCGTCAGGTCCCGCCGCAGGGAGGGGATCATGTACAGCTGCTGTATCAGCGCATTGATGTAGCACGTGTTTCCCAGGTTCTTGATGCCCAAGTAGGGCACGGGCGCCGTGGGCGACATCGCCCCGCCCAGGGCCGCCAGGGCCATGCTCGTCGCGTCATCGCCCGAGGTGGACGAGGCGGAGGGCAGCTTGAACTCCCATTCCTTCATGTGCCTCCTTGCGTCGCCCTTGAGGTGCACGACATCTTGAAGCTCTGCTAGCCAGGAGACCAGGAGTCGCAGGTTGGTCCAGCTGCGGTGACACAAGGATTTCAGCAGGGAGGACAGTGACTCGCGCGCTTGGAACGACTTGGCCTTGGGAGGGGGGTTCTGCTGCTGCGCGGACAGCAGCGACGAGGCCGAGGCATCTGCCTGCGGCGGTTCTGGCAATGCGTAGAGCATGTCCCACAGGGGCTTCATCCAGTTCTCCCCCACCTCGCGCTGGATATCCCCTGTGTGCGCCCCGCACCGCGCGGTCCACTCGGCGCGGCCCTGGTAGCGCACCATTTCGACGCACTCCTTCACCAGGTTGGCCAAGCCGACGAGCACGCGGTCGAAGTGCGTGTTGTCACTGGATTGCAACTGGCCGTGCAGGGCGCCCTCCAGCGCTGGGCGGGACACCAATCGACCGAGGAGCGACGATGCGAGGACCAACGGATTGAACGGCACCATCTCCCCGCCCTTGCGCCGGGGGAAGCGGATATCGGCGTGCACCACCTTGAACACCCCGGCCGCCGCCGCCGATGCAGCAGAAGCGGAAGAAGGCTCGAACGGCTCGACCTCCTTGTGCAGCACCATGGTGGCCAGCTCCAACAGCGCGTGCAGGCCGGAGCCCTCGGGGTGCATGACGCCCCAATCGACTGAAGCGTCCAGCTCCTCGTCCAGGAGCACCTCGGCCAAGACGCCTATGAACGCCCACCGCAACGGCCGCGGGTGCCGCGAGGCCAACACGTGCTCCTCCCATACCTCGAGGAACTGCTCGTCGAGTGCCTGGCCCACCAGGCGCCTCACCGCGGAGTCCGCCTGGAGCAAGATGCCCTCGACGAGCAGACGCCGCAGGAAGGAACGGGGCAGGAGCGCTTCATCCAGTACGACACTGACGACCGCTCCGGTCGCGCTGCCAGCCGCGCCCTTCGCCCCGCTGATCCGCGCCCCCGGGAGCATCGCCTCCCCCAGTTGCACCGGCAACACCGCCGCGGCGTTCCAGATCACCATGGCCGCGTACAGCGCCAGGGCGGACGCGAGGAGATCCAGGTCGGCCTGGGGCACCTTCTTGCCCGCGGAAGCCGAAGCTGAAGTCGAGGCGGAGGCAGAGGGCGCTGAGGCAGAAGCCGAGGAGGAGGAAGTTGTGGAGGCCAACAGCGAGCTCGCGCTGCGGAAGCCCTCGAACCCGCCCGTCGAAGTCGCGGACGAAGGAGGAGGCGAAGGAGTCAAGTAGCCGATGCTGCCACTGCTGCCAGCGCCAGCGCCATTGCCACTCACGCCATTCGCCGAGCCGATCACGCTCGTCGGGAAGGACGCCGATGCGAACGACCCTGACCCTCCGGTCGCGGGTGGCGGCGGCGAAGGAGTCGCGCTCGTCGCTGCTCCAGCTCCAGTGGCGGTGCACCGCAGCGCCACCACGCCCTCAATGATTCCGCGCAGTTGCGCCGCGTAGGCAGGCAGGTCGGGCACCCCCAAGTCGCTGTAGAGCACCTTCGCCGCACTGGTGTCCATGTTGGCCTCAAGGAAGAAGGTGGACAGGAAATCCAGGAGCGCATTCAGGCAGCGGGTGGAGAGCACCATGTCGGAGTCCTCCTCGCCGCTACCGGTGGTGGAGTGAAGGCCTGTAGCCACGCCATTCACCGCCGCTGCATCGTCCTCTCCCGCCTGCGTCGTCGCGCCCACTCCCATCCTGTCGATCTTCATGCCCCCCAGCAATTGCACGCAGTGCCTCAGCCCGCCGAGCTGCACGAAGCGCTCCTTCCACGAGGCCTGCTCCACGAGGTGCACGGCCAGGTCCACGGAGGGGGGACACTTGCGCCGCACCAACTCCAACGCCAACTGCAAGCTGAACAGCAACGACATGCGCGAGGAAGACGAGAACACCTCCTCCCACTTCGGCGCCACTTCCGCTGCCGCCGACGACTCCGAGGAAGAGGAGGAGGAGGAAGTTGAAGCAGGGCCGAAGTTGAAGTCGCGCAACCGTTCCATCAATCCCAGTCCTCCATCAGCCCCTCCCCCGCGCTGGGGCAGCCGCAGCAACAGCTTGAATAGCATGTCCGTGATCGGGCCTCGCAAGGTGCCGCCCAGACGAACACCACCTTGCCCGCCGGCAACCTTCGAAGGCGAGGAACCCGAGGCGGAAGCAGAAGCCGCCGCGGCGGATTCACTGGTGAACTTCGTGAGGAGTTGCCGCAATTGCGCGTAGTACTTGTCCGCGAACCAGTCCAGCGCGCTCTTGCCGTTCGTTGCAGAAGCAGCTGCGGACGATGATGCAGCCGTGATGGTGTGGAACGGCGAGGCGGCCGACAGCTTCGGTGCCACGAATGCCAAGCCGCGCGCCTCGGAGTCGAAGTGCTCCTGCAGCAACTGGAGCGACTGGAGCAGCTGCCCCGCCAATGCTCGGGAGGACGGTTCGCGCTCCAACGCGGCCACGACGCGGCGCACGTGCTTCCACCCCTGCTCCACGCAGGCCCGACCCAGTTGCGCCTTGGTCTCCAACGCTTGGCTCGTGGAACCGCTGAGCGACGACACCATCATCGCACCGTTGGGGAGGAACTTCGTCGAGTACAGCTCCAGCAGCAACGTGTGCAACTCCTTTAGCAAAGCAGCCGGCACGTGCGCCAGCCAAACGGGACCAGGAGCGGGAGCAGAGGGCAGAGAGGTGGTGCGTGCGAGGGCAGCGGGGGCCGCGCTGGACGCCGACGAAGCGGGACTGACCGTCGTCGCCGTCTTGTCTGTCTTGTCCGTCGCCCCCCACCCGCCCGTGCACACCTGCCACAGCCCGTCCATGCCGAGCAACTTCCCGTCCGTGCGCTTGAGCGCGACGAACGGGGCGAAGCCCATGTGCACCGCGTTGGTCTCCCCCGCTGAGGCGCCGACACCCTTGCGCAGGGGCTCACGCTGGTTAGCCAGGAAGAACGCGTGGCGGAGCAGGAGGAGCTGCACCGGTTCCTGCCCGCGGCCGGAGGTGCCAAAGGAAGTGTACAGCTCCGTCGGTGCGGCGACACTTGAAGTGGGAGGACTGGAGTAGCGCGAGCCAGCGCCCAGCTGCCGCACGTTCATGAGCGGCGTGTGGAACACCTCGAACGACCGGAACAACAGTCGTGTCAGCAGCAGCCTCACGCTGCGCACGCTGAAATGCATCCCGGGGATCACCTTTCCGTCCCCAGTCGCATCCGCATCGTCCGCGTCGAAGTCCTCCAGCTCCATGTCGCTCTCGCAGAGAGGCGTGGCGGACGCTTCTTCGTCGTCGGAGCCGGAGGAGAAACCGAAGGATTCCTTCTTCAGCCCCGCCTCTGTCGCCGCCGCGGCGTCGACCTCGTCGTCGCTGTCTGCGCCGCGCGGGTCGGCCAAGTCGTCGTCACACATGGCCAATACGGCCGCGGGGCAACGAAGGCCCAACAAGTTGTTCCCATCCTCGGCCCGGTCGCGCGAGCGCGCTTCCCGCGCCGCCTTGGCCTCGGAGTAGGAGGGGGGGAGAGAGGACGAGCTGAAGGAGGCGGAGGCGGCGACGGACTGCGCGCGCGTGCACACGTCCCAGTGCTTGAGCGCGTCGAGATCCACCAGGCGCCACAGGAAATGAAAGCCGTGGCACGCGTCCAGAACGGAAACTGGACCTTCCTCCTCTCCCCGCCCCTTCTCGGTCTCGGTCTCGTAGGGCAACGGGCCGACCAACAGGCGCCACAAGGGTTCCACCGCCTCGAATCGGGCGAAATCACCGCGGGGGTCGCAGACCAACACGAGCGCGAAGGTGTCCAGCAGCTCGCGCAGCAGCGTGGAATGGGAAAGTGACGAGGAGGACGAAGCGCTGGAACCGCCGCTGCCGCTGACGATGCGGGAAGGGAGCACCACGTCCCCGTTCGACTGCACCGCGGAGGGGGTGGCCTTCTTCACGGCCCGAACCGCCCGGGCATGTGCGCGGAGCAGAGGCAGCATCAGCTCCTCGACGGGGTGTTGCAGCGCGCCACCTTCCTCGGAACGAAGCACCTCCCGCACGAACGTCTGCCGACTCTGCGCGACGGACGAGCCTGCCGGAGGGGCCACCGCCGCGGCGAAGGGACCTTGCATCAGCATCGGCTGCGGGGGCGCCCAGGGGAAGAACGAGATGATGCCTTCCATCAGGCGCAGGCTCTGTGACACCGCGGCGAAGTCATAATTGGCGGCCGATGCCGCAGCGGCAGCGTGTAGCTCCGCGATACAATCGCGAAGCACCCCCGCTGCCACTCCGAGGTTGCTGTCCAGCACGACGACCGCCGACGCATCCTTCGAATCCGCTACCTCCGGTGAAGGGTGGCGAAGCACAGCCTCCTTCGGGAAGGCCGCCAAGCAGTCCGGGAGCAGCTGCGACGCGACCAGGCCCTGCAGCTCCGGTGACAGCACGAACGCGACGTTCTTGCCCCCGTCGCCACCGCGATGGCCTGACGCAGAACCCCTGCTATTGCGCAGTAGGTCCGTGAAGCACTTGACCGCGAAGACGGGCGCAGAGCCCTTGAGGGTCGATCGGTTGAACCAGTCCTCCGGTGGGCGCACCCCGGCGTCCGGACCGCGAAGCTGGTCTGTCGCGCGCCATGCTGAGGCGGCCGCGGCGGCCGCGGCGAGAGTGTCACCGTCCAGCAGCGGCGAGGAAACGCCTCTCTGTGCGTGCGCCTCTGCCGCTGCCGCAGCAGCCTCCACGGCCGCCTGTGCCCCGGCGGCCTTCGCCTCCAGCGCCGCTTGCTCCTGCTCCCACCCGCTGCGCGCGTCCCACAACGCGGACAGGCGCTTGACCGCTCCGACGGTGAAGCGCGCCAGGAAGGTCAAGTAGAAGTCCGTCAGGGTGAACGAGAGGGACGAAGGAGACGAGGCTGAGGAGGAAGAGGAGGCGAGGAGCGCGGGGGCGGCAGCACTGACGGGGATGACAGGACTGTCGGCCTCATTGTCCGCCTGCGGGAGGCCCTGTCGCCCGTCGCGGTACAGCACGTCGCTCACCTGTTCCCACATGGCGTGCAGCTCCTTCGCTCCCAGTTCCGGCAGGAGCTCCTGTATGAGCTGATAGATGACCCTCACGGCCCCTTCGTGGCCGCCGAGGGTCGAAGGCCACAGCGAAGCGAGCACGGAGGGGCTCAGAGCCCCGCGGGACTGCAGGAACGCCAACAAAGGCGCGGAGCGCTTCAGCAGTTCCTCGTGGCTGTCAGGTCCCCCGAGGAGCAGGTTGAGCGCCTGGAGCTCCCCGAGCAACGCGAGGAGCGTCTCGGACGCCGAGCGGGCCGCGAGGAGACTGACGGAGGGCGTGTACTCCGGCGGGGGGGCCATCAGGCGCGACTGGGCCAAGGAGAGCGCGGCGGAGGCAGCGGAACGAGCGGCGAGGGCGTGGGCGTCTTCGGCGGAGCGAGGGGACTGCAGTTCCTGCTGCTGTAACCTCAGCTGCTCCTGCTCGTGCTCCTGTTCCGCGTGGTAGTGCGTCAGGTACGCGGCGTAGTCCTCCTCGCTCTCGCTCTCCTGCGCCTCGTGGGTGACATAGCTATTGCTGGCAGCAGTATACACGTGCGTGCGAGCACGGCTGCGGAGACGCGCGCGGGGGCCCGAAGGAGACTTGGGCGATGCGGCATCAGAGGCCGAGGGCGAGGGGCTGCTTGCTGCTTTGGGCTTGAGGTGCTCCTCCAGAATCTTCCTCCATCGCTTCCTGTCCGCCGCGAGCGCCTCCTGCTCTTCCTTCCGTACGGCCTGCACCAGCGCGGCCAGGTCCGTCGCGCCCTCGATGCGCTTGGACAGGGACGCGCCCTGGATGCGCTCGAGGCAGCGCTCCAAGGAGGCGCGCAAGCCGGCGGGGTCGCGCGCGCGCACGGAGAAGGGTACCACCACCGGGGCGGGGACGACGGGGGCAGCGGCTGCGGTGGAGGCAACCCCATTCGAAGCGACTGTCGCATCCGAGCCAGTGTGGCCGTTTTGCCCGCACTCCTCGTCGGTGACTGCACCTGGCAGAGGCGCCACTGCGGCGGTGACTGCTGGGGCTGCGGCTGCAGCAGCGGCAGCAGCAGCGGCCGCTGACTCCGCTTGGTGTGACTTGAGCGACTCCGCCAATGCGCGTGCCAGCTCGGGGTCCTCTCCGTCGATCAGCAGCTCGGGGATCTCATCGTCGCTGTCTCCCAGGGCGGACGAGGAGCGCTTGCCACCGCTGCTGCCGCCCGATACGAAGGGGTTGCTCCCCCCGCGATTGTAGTTGACGGGCGCGTTCGGCATGGCGGTACGAGCGGCGCTGCAGCAGCGATCGGGGCTCTGCTCAAAGTGTCGTGTTGCCTGCTCTGCGGCCGCGTGGGGGCAGGCGAGGCGGCGGACTGGGCGGCCCGCTGGTGTTGGTGGTGCACGCCTGCACCCTTCTCGGGCAGGGAGCAACTAAAATGCACCGCACGAACACCACCCAGCGATATCAGCCGCCTATTCGACCAGTTGCGCTGCCGCTTGACACAAGTGGCCTGTCTGCCTGCCTGTCTGTGGCCCTTCAGCCCGCCGCCATTCGGGCGACCCGTCACGCGGGAACGAAGGGTCCGCCCACCCGCGCTGTCTCCGCGAACGCGGTGCTGCGCCAAGCCCACCACTAGTGGACACAAGCGACCCTGTTTCTTCCACCGTGTCGCT